>ERZ791884.574-NODE-574-length-35598-cov-3.272965_pt1 | contig 35598 bp, 36 predicted proteins | sample MGYA00509941_ERZ791884 | MGnify/ENA primary metagenome ERZ791884 (study PRJEB30046, sample SAMN00792095) | human gut metagenome | study: EMG produced TPA metagenomics assembly of the A metagenome-wide association study of gut microbiota in type 2... | reverse complement strand
CGAAAGACGTGCCGCCCTATACTATTGTGGGTGGTGTTCCGGCCAAGGAGATACGAAAGCGGTTCAGTCCTGAAATAATAAAGCGGATGCAGGCTTTGAAATGGTGGGATTGGTCTGTGGAAGAAATCAAGAACAAGTTACCATACATTATGGATGGCAACTGGAATCAATTATAAACAGAATGGAAACGGCGTGATTGTTCCTTTTACCGGGAAACAGTCGCGCCGTTCTATCAGTAAAGCATCCTAAGTATGGAAGTAAATACACTCATCCGGAAGCTCTTTATTTTTTTTTACAGGAAAAGAGTTTTCCCGGCAGTCCGTTAATCGTAATGCAGGATTGGACTACCTGCGCCAACTGTTGCTGGAAGCGCACAGGGAGTATCAGAACTATGTGGTCACAGGTGTAATGACACCGAGGGTGTTCGCAATGCAGTTCCTCGACGGTCATCATTACACCGATGAAAAAGATGCGGCCGGCAACAACATTCACCGCAAGGCAATGGGAGCCATCGGCATCCTCTTGCAGGAAAGGTCTGATCTTGTAAAACGGTTCTTTTCCGAACCTTTCTTGGAAGCCTCGGACATAGATAAGATGATAGTCCTTGTTTATACCGAAAGCCGTGATGACGAAAATCCCGATCATGTGACATTCAAAACGACATATATCGGACAAGTGCCGGAACTGAAGCTGTCCTGTGTAATCAGAGCCGAAGATATGCCATTGCTTGCCGACTGTGCCAATGGTGCCGGTTTCTTCCAGAAGAAAGTCTCGGTGCAGGAGATGAACGACCTTATGAGCGGTACGCTGGACATGCCGTTGGTTGCGGGAAATCTCATGTGCATTTCCTATTTCTTCGACTGTCTCAGTGCCATGAACCTGATTAACCACCGTTGGCAGACAGTCCTCGGACGTAGCGGTTCCATTCTGCTGCAAGGAAAGAACAAGCCCCAGTCACGTTCAAATTACTCTTCCGCACTAAGCCGTGCAAGGAGTAACGGCAGATTCACCCATAAGGATGACATAGACATCCTTATGAAGCATATCCGTGAGAAATATGCCCAATAAACGGTCAAATCTTTAAGTGATAGTGATATTTTGAGTGAGACTTTGCAAGTGTCATTCAAAATATTGCTTTCAATACCCGTTTGTATTGTTCCTTTGCAGTCGAAAGCTTTCAACACGTGGGGCGACGGCTCTGAATGTAGAATCAAAAAAGCAAAGAAACAATGAATGAACAACAGCAAACTGTCACTGACTCCCAATGGGGAGAACGGTGTTCCGTCAAGCTCGACAAATTGTTGTCGCGTGTTGACCAGCTCATAGGGATGCTTTTCCATCTGAAGGGTACGTTTACGGTAGAGGATGCAGCCTTGTATCTTGGCATCACCCCGAGCCACCTGTACAAACTGGTGCGCAAATATGACATCCCTCACAGCCGTCCGACCAACGGACGCATTTTCTTCAACAAGGAAGATCTTGACAGATGGGTGAAGTCCCGCATGGACATCGAGACTGAAACAGCCCTCATCAATGAGACTGAACCACAACATGAGTGCTATTATTAAAGGGAGGAAATGGTTATGACATCAGAATTTATAGCCACCCTCCAACGGGTGGAAAACGTAAGCCATCTGCTCTCCAAAATGGGAGAAAGCACTGTTGACGAGGCGGTACAGCGTATCGAGTCCATCTGCGCGTTCATGGAGCGTTATGGCGACCTCGGTGAAATATTCGAGCATTTCAAGGAACTTGAGTCAAAGCTCTTCATGTGCCGTGAGATGCTTACCGTTGAAGAAGCGGCGGAATATATCGGGGTATCAAAAAGTCAGATATATCTTATGACTTCCAACAGGGAGATAACCCATTTCAAGCCCCGTGGCAAGTTCATCTATATCGAGCGTAAGGAACTCGATGACGTGCTTCGCCGCAATGTCATCTACTCCAAACATGAGATGAACCGCAGGGCGGCAGCCGAAACCATGGCGGATTTATCCAAAGGGAACCGCAAAGCCAAGAGAGGAACCGGGAAATGAAGATAGAAGAAATACCATTCGACAGGATATTTCCGGCAAAGCAGGAGCTGACACCACAGGAAAAAGCCAACCGGGATAAGTTCAAGAAATTCCTTGAATACGTCCGCATCCGTGCCACAGACCGCTATGTCTTTCCTCCGGAGATACTGACGGTCGATGAGATCACGGTGGCCACAGTGGGTAATTTCAGTGCGTCCGTAGGCAAGCCGAAATCAAGAAAGACATTCAATGTGAGTGCGATAGTCGCTGCATTGATTTCAGGGAAAGAAGTGCTGCATTATCGTGCCAAACTGCCCGAAGGCAAGACAAAGGTGCTGTATATAGATACAGAGCAAAGTCGCGTGCATTGTTTCAAGGTGCTTCACCGCATACTCAGAATGTCCGGACTGCCCTCCGACTGTGAGGTGTCGTCATTGGATTTTCTTATGCTCAGGGAGTTCACGCCACAGCAACGCCGCAACATCATAGACTCCGCTCTGGAAGTTGATGATAAGATTGGTTTTGTTGTTATCGACGGCATCCGCGACCTTATCAATGACATCAACTCTCCCGGAGAGTCCGTTGAGATAATCAACGACCTCATGCGGTGGACCAACATGTACAATATCCACATCCATACTGTCCTGCACCTTAACAAGAGCGATGACAATACGAGAGGCCACATCGGTACAGAACTGAACAACAAGGCGGAGACCGTGATGAAAATCATCAAAAGCGAGATAAATCCTGATGTGAGCGAAGTCCGTCCGATGATTACCAGGGAAAAGGAGTTCTCAAACTTTGCCTTCCGTATCAATGAAGACGGTTTGCCGGAGGATATACCGGGATTCAGCAGCGATGAAGAGGAACGGGTGACATTCGAGAATATCACCGTATCGCAGCACAAGGAGATTCTTGACAAGGTATTTGCCGAAGGTCCGGTCAAAGGTTACAATACGTTGGTCGGCAAATTGCGGGAAATGTATGCGGAAACCGGCTACAGGCGCGGACGTACCTCGTTTGTGATGTGGTTGAAGCATCTTATGTCAAAGGGCATCATCGTCAAGGATAGCCGTGAATACAGATATGAGCAGAACAAATTAACGGAGTTAAGAAATTGAACATGGCAGTGAATTTCGGAGAAATCAAGCGAATCGACATCATCGGTTATCTTGAAAAGATAGGCATACGCCCTGTACGCAATTACCAGACATACGCGCTTTACCATGCTCCATACAGGGAGGACCGGCATCCGTCGTTCAAGGTCAGCCGTAAGAAGAACCGCTGGTACGACCTCGCCACAATGCAGAGCGGTGACATCATAGACCTTGGCAAGATGATGTATAATACCAACGACATCATGGAGGTAATCCGGCATATCCAGAACTACACCACGGCAAAGCTTGTCATCAGGGAACGCATTCCGTCAGAATTGCAGGATGAACGAGCCGGCACATTCCGGGATGTGACGGTAAAGCCGCTTACCAATGACAAACTTCTGTCCTATATTGGCTCCAGAGGCATAGACAGTTCAGTTGCCGTGGAGTTTTGTAGAGAAATTCATTTCTCGCTTGGTCATCGGCACTACTATGGTATAGGTTTCGGGAATGTCCTGGGCGGCTATGAGGTGAGAAACCCGTTCTTCAAAGGGACTGTTGGGCAGAAGGATGTGTCGCTCATACAAATGGGTAGTGGCAATGAACTGTGTACCGTATTTGAGGGGTTCATGGACTTTCTGTCTTACATGACCTTATGCCGCCGTTCGGATTTCACACCCTTTGCCGAGACAATGGATTTTGTGGTGTTGAACTCCGTTTCCAATCTCCGCAAGGCGATGAAATGGCTTGCCTCTTATCCGACTGTCACCTGCTGCCTTGACAATGACGATGCCGGGCGCAGAGCTGTGGATACTCTCAACGAAACTCGTGACGGAATACATGACGCTTCGGTAGTCTATAAGGGCTACAAAGACCTTAACGACTTTCTCCGTGGCAAGCGTTTTTGTCCCTGACTTCTGTACTCAATACCGATACAAAGATTCCCTGTCTTACTTTCAACAAAAAATAAGACAGGGAATTGTATTATAAATCATCAAATAACGATAGTTATTTGTATTTCTGCACATCGCATAATGCGACCAATGGTGCCCACAAATTTTCTTTAATTCCTGCATCAGTCATAAATGTCTGCGCTTTTTCTCTGTCTCGATTTGAGAAAGCACTGATTTCCCATTTGACCTTATCCGTATTGATGTGTCTGATGATTGTACTCAGGTAAGGTGTATCAATGTCGGAAAATGAAAATCCAAATACATGGATTGTCTCAACTTCTCCAAGACTATTCCAAATAGAGTGATTTTCCGAAATAATCCGTTCTACATCCTTTTGCAAAGAAGCTATTTGTGAGATCGCAACTTCTTGTGTCTGTTGTGTCATAAAATCGCTATGAGACGAATACCAATCTTGCAGTTCGTATTCATCTAAGTCTGCAGGAGGTTGTGGTTGTGCTATCTCCAGTTCCTCTTTCAACTCCGCATAATTCTTGCCATGTCCTAAAATAAGTTCGTCCTCTCCAACCATACCGTGTATATGCACAATCTGCTCATCTGGTATCCGATACAAATCCTCTAATGTCCGGGTATAATTGAAAGTTATGAATAAGGAGTTTTCTCTTTCAAGGTGGATCCGTTTTGTGCTGTCAGCTTTGTCAAGAGAAGCAATCCAGACATTGAAAGTACGTTTTATGTGATATATTAAAGCCCCCAGTTCATTCTCAGCGGCAATTTCTGCAGCGTGGTAGTCTCTGTCTCGAAAATCATCGCTTGAGAAGTCTGGATAATTTTCAACCACAACATTTTCAACATAATCATAGAGGTCTATCTCTGAAAGCATGTTCTCAAAATCACTCCACCATTCGTGGGCTTCATCCTCTTCTGTTGGAACACCGTATAAGTCACATAACTGTGAATATATGTCCGGCTCGTTCTCTTCAAGCCAGTTACGATAATTTGAATAGCTGCTGTTAATACTATGGTGAATGTCAAAACCATTTCCAATGATGTATAAATGTTTAAAATGCGTAGATATTGTTGTCATTATTTATCGAATTGAGTTTGGGGCAAATTAGGGCAATTTGGGGCAAAGTTTGGGGCAATCGAGATTGGGGAACTATGGGGAACCGCATCAGTTCCCCATACTCAGCCGCGCTCAAAATAATCGCACGCCAATACATATCACATCAATACAATCTATTATTGTAGCAGTCCTTTACCTTTGTCGGTAAGACGGTATTTTTGCCGTGGATGATTCGGACTTTCGGGATAGATGGGTTCTACCTGTCCTTCGGTAACGGCAATCTTCAAATACTCTTTGGTGAAATACCTCCGATTATTTAATTGCAGTTTTTCCATCATTTCCGTAACCGAATATGTATTCTCACCAATTACCGCAATCAGGTTCTCTACTTGGGTGGTACTTAGGTGTTCTTTTTCAACCACCTTGTATTACGGTATTACTACTTGTTGGGTAACTGTTGGGGAGGTGTTGGGTGACTATTGGGTATTTTTTACTTGCAATAATTATCTAACTTATCGGTATCGGTAATCAATATACTTGATTACCGATACTTAATATATTTGAATTTCAGTGCATTCGCAGCTTGAAGGTAAGTTTTCACCAGCACATATTTGGTTTAGGACCCATTTCCTTTCACTGTGCAAAGGCCAAGTCCTAACATCTGTTTAATATCCGTTTTGTGCTGTCAGCTTTGTTAAGAGAGGCAATCCAAGCATTGAAAAATGTAGCAGGTCATCATTCCATTCCGAATATGTTTCTGAGTTTGTCAGCTTCTGCATTCAACTTTTTCGGGTTTGATGCTTTCAGCTTCTGCAAATTCTGCATCTTCCATCTTACCGAAGGATATTCCTTAAAAGATGAATACGGAGAATTCTCCCAATCAACGGAAAGCTCTTCAAAGCCTATAAGAAATCGCCTATCATCTTCCGTCATCACAGAATTGACATCGTTGACAAGTTTCTCTCTTGTCGCTTCAAAGTCATTGTAGGTGAAAGGTATTTCACTCATGCCGGAAAATTGACGCTCCATTGCTTCGTGCTGATCGATAAGATTGGGCGCAAACGACTCGTGTATAGGACGGTCGCTTCCAAGCAGACAGAATATCAGTCCTTCTTTTACGTCTGTCAATGGAATGTCCATCTGTTTTATGTCAAAAAGGTCGCGGGGATGTTGGCGTGACAGGGCTGCTGAAATTTTACCACCATAAAGCTGAGGTAGCGACACTATTCTTGCATCTACTTCCATTCCGAACATTTCTTGCGCTTTTTCACACAAAGGATACAGTATTGCATCACCGCAGACAAGTCCGCGTTTTGTCTGGTTTACTTCAATCTTCACTTGGCATCCCCGGCTTTCACAAGTGATTTTACTGATATCAAGACGTGGGATAACCCTTACATCCCGGAATGTGCGTTTGACCCTATCGCTTATTCTCTCAAGAGCCTCATTTATCCGCAGAAGACTTGTATTTCTGTCTTCAATAGGAATATAAGTTACGTCTATATCAACCGAAAGACGGTATAAGTCTTTCACAAACAGATTAATGGCTGTACCACCATGTATAGCGAAACATTCTTCATCCGTTACAAACGGTAGAATTCTCAAAAGGAGTTCGACTTTTTGTCTATATATATTATTCATAATCAGCAAGTTCTTTGGGTATTACAATATCGTATGTATTGACTTTTACACCGCCTTTTGCAAAACTCCGTGTGCCAGAACCGAGAGATATTTTGGAAAGGTCAAGTTTGGCGAACCAGCGATGATGTGCCTTTTCCGCCATATACAGAAACATCCGCTTTACTTTCACTGAAGTGCAGTTTTCCAGTAGTTGTTGTATAAGGGCGGATCTAAGGGATGTAAGCATTTCCATAAGATAATACACATCCATTAAATCATAACGGGAAGGTGAAAGGAGAACACATTCCATTATTGCCCTTTCAGGTGATGAGACTGTCAATGTCTGTTCCTGGTAATCCATTTGTTCGATACCGATGGTCCCCAACACTTTGGTCGCCACTTCCGCAAGATTCATATCAAGGTCGGCATCGTTTAACCATTTGGGAAGCGGCGGTCGTACCGGAGAAAAAACGACGGCAGTCGGCTTCCCCATCGCAATGTAATGAGAGAAACCTTTCAGTTCCAACGCAGACGCGGCTCCGATATGATATTTCAGCCCGATCTGTTTTTGATATGAAGCTAATATACCATAAAGTGTAGGGGTATCCCCGGTGAATTGATATACACCTGTAGATATGCGTTGTAGCCATCCCGATTCCATATAATCATAAACTTCATTTCTGTTGAAGCCTGATTTCTCCAGCCATGAAGTGAGCATTATCCCATTCGATGGTATTTGCTGGCGTAGGTTATTGATTTTTGTACCCATTTTATAATGTTTCGTTTTACGTAAATATTATTGATAAACACCTCCAATAATTTTGCATAGAAGCAGGTGATTCATTGTTTCTATAAAATTGATTGTAAATAGGTATGATATGTTGATGAACTTATCAGACATCTTAACATCGCAACAAAATAATGGTTTAATCCATAATCATGTATTGTACGAGAAAGGTAATCATGAAGGAATTGCAATGTATCACTTAAGGATTTCCCGCAACAGATTGTTTTTATTAGTAATTCCATTTCGGCATAACTCTTTACAACTTCCTCATTATATCGTTCAATCAAATGAAGCCTGTTAAAATGGTTGGTTATTATTGCAACCAATGCTGGATCTGCGTTTGGGGGAAATGTGAGTATGTATGTAAAGGAGGGATATCCATTAGAATCAATCGTACAATCGGCTTCTAAAAATTCACAATTTTCAGGATCGTGATAGTAAAAGTTTATGGTATAAGGGAATCCAGATGAGTCCTTGACAGCTTCACCTTTATGACTATTGCATTTAGAACAACAGGGTATTAAATTATATAAATGAACTGCATATTCCGGATATTTTTCTTTTGGAAGAATATGTTCTATTGTAGATGGTTCTGATAATGTGCAATACGGACATTTGTTATTATAAACCCGTCTTGTAGTACTGGTAAATCTGTTATGATGTTGTCGTATTTTCTTGGCTATATCACAATCACTCTTGTATAATTTTTTTAGATTGTCCTTTTCTGGAGTGATAAAGCCATGAGGATTCAGATTATGGACAGAAGCACTGATGACAGCATTGTCATAATCATTATAGCAGCTTTCCATCTGCGTTTCAATAGCACCAAGGATAGCATCCCCTTGTGCCGCAGTTTTATACTCATCAAATGGTGTATTATCATCATTGATGGATTGATATAAAGGATACCTAATCATTGTTTCTTTTTGTTTTCAAATTCATATCGAGCCTGCATATAAAGAGCTAAACTTGGCGGTAATTTTCGTGATGAAAGTTGTTTCAACAATACCTCCAAAGTATCAGAATCATGAGCCTTTGTTCGGATAAAGGCCTTGTAATGAGGAGAAATAGAAGACTCCCCAAAAATTTCATCACTTATCACCGAAAGATTTTCGGCTAATGATTCATGATTTAGAATACGTAGTTCTGGGGTTCCATCTTGAAGTTTATCAATAATCGTGACATTGTCAGCCAACAGCTCTTGAACTACAATAGAAGAATGAGTTGCTAATATACAAGCGGAATTAAACTCTCTTGTAATTTTGAAAAGGAGGGACATCATTTGGCGAATTGCTTTAGGATGAAGGTGTACTTCCATTTCATCAAAAACAATAAGCGAGTTTTGGCGTATATTAGCATACAACGAAGCAATCAGATTGAGAATCATCGCTTCTCCTGTGCTCATAGTTCGAGATTTCTCTAATATTGCGCTTATGGCTAAACCGTCATCTGTCCATACTGAATCAACCCAGTCCTTTGGAAAGACGATTTCAAGGCCTTTGCAAAATAGTCTTATTAATCGTGTATTGCCAAATCCTTTCCCCTCATTACCACCATTAATCCAAATCAATGATTCTATTAATCGCGCTTCACGATCCTCTACGGACATGACAGTATTTTCTTTATCATGAAGCCCGCAGTATGTATAAGTAAGAACAGACTTTCCTCTAAGAGATATAAATGTATCAAAAATGCTGAATGATATGGCGATTACTTTTGAAAAGACAGGATGGGATGGGTAAAAATCACCTTCGTTGCGAATAAGACTTTTCACGAGAGCCTTTAGAATTGAAGTCTTACCTGAACCATTGGCACCAATCAATGCTTTTATACGTTTCGGATTGTCAACATCTTCAAGATCGCCAAATTCAAAGTTTATATCAATAGGTTGTTCGGAGTATGGAACTTGGGTTTTGAACATAAAATCCCAAGAATCATTTTCCCCTCTCTCAACTTTCCGTCTGACACTTGATAAAAGTGCCTCTGTAGATATTTCCCTTAAAAGAGATCTCTTAAAACCTTGATGATTTTCAAAACGATATTGTATTTCAGAAAACCAAGCAGTATCTTTTAATGCGTATAATACTGATTGATATTTGTCAGGAAGTAATTGCTTTAGTTTTCTATAATAATGTTCACTCTGGCCTAAACTGCAGAATGTCGCACCTAATGACATGAACGATTCGGGCAATACCTTACTTGTATTGTCTTCCTCTGAGTTGAGAATTTTTAGTTTGTCAATGGGGTTGCATTGGGCGTTGTTATCCCAATAGTATAATTTTGACGTAGTTTTATATCCAAAATCATCCCAATTATCAGTTTCAATTTGAAAAGCTGGATATTTTGTAGGTTCTACATTGGTGAAAAACAATATATCATTTGGACTTAATCCAATAGGATACTGTTCATATTCACTATCATCTTTGCTTTTCATTAAAGCAGAATGAATGGTTTGCCCATTCTTGTCTATCGTTTCTATTATCTCATATTCTTTGGGCAATAATGATTCTATGACAGAAATGTATTTTTCTACTTCTTTCTCATCACCTCTGACTTCTGGACTTATGACAACATTGATAAATTTGAGGAATTCTTCTTCACTACAATCAAGAAGTTTGAATCTATCAAGAAACACATAATCGTCATCCCAATCATCATTATCTATAAGATGCTTCTTTGCATCTTCTGCTGCAGTTTTGAACCGAGGGTCAGAAGATGACATTAGCCGCAAATCCCAAATTCTATTCAGGAATTGCACACTGTTAAGGTTGCCGGTTTGTCCCCAGATATTTCCTAATGCATTTATTGCCTTGTATATTTCTAAGCGTTGTTCACGTGTGATAACCATAAGTTTGTAAATTTGAGATCTACATAATAATAAGCTTCACTTCTGATAGAGGTTGATTTTCCCAGTCATGAAGTGAACTTTATCCCATTAGGAGGGTGTCGTTTGCATAGTGTATTTATTTTAGTACACATTTAGCGATGATTTTCATTGCAAAATTAACACCAAAATAAACTACAACCAAATATTTTTTCAGAAACTTCCACCTGAGGACGCATTTTTTTCGGATTATCGGACAAAATTGGACTTGCAAGTAGCGTATTTCTGCTCATTTTACTTTAGCACATCATATATGCGCCCGGAATAAAGTAAAACGATGAGAGGTTGTTCTTGGTGCTTCAGTGGTTGAAAATACTATATAATCATACTGTGATATAATCATACTCTATTTGTGGTTAAATTTCATTCAGAGTATGAAAGTAAGTTTGAAATCAGCGTCTTATACTAATTACGGTTAAGAAAATGAGATTTGTCAGGATATAATTTTCCTGCACATAATCTTCAATGTTACTTTGCATAAAAATTAAACTCAAACCCAATTAAACGCAAACGACAATGACACCGTATGTAATATTTGTCATCGTGCTGACGATAGCCTATATCATCTATTACGGCTACCATATCAGCAAGGACCTTTACGGCAAGAAAAACGAGAAAGAAACCTCGGTCGAGGAATTTGATGTCAGCGGGATGCAGGATGAAGTTGTGGCCACTCCGGTCAGGGAAAGTGGTGACGGATTCTCTCTCGGGGAAGAAACTGCCCCAGACAATGACCATTCAAGGGTTGCCGCCACGGAAGTGGAAACCCAATCAGGCGGCACAGGCCGTTTTGACAACCTTACAGACAATATGGACGAGACCGACGTGACGAGCGAGGGGGGTGTCTCGTTTGAAGAACTTGAACAGATGCTGTATGACAAGAAATCAGACATTGCTTTCCGTAAATCCACAGTCAGCCATACCCGTGAGACATATTGATCCTATACGAGTGGTACTGACGGCAATCCTGTCCGTTTGCTGCCTGTCCGCTTCCGCAAAATGCGGCGGAGTGGATTACAGTTGGGGTGCGGACGGACTGGCGAAAGCCCATGACTTCGTGATTACCATGCTACTGTATGTGGTGTATATCTGCTATGCGGTGGCCGGAATCGTGTCTGTCATCGCCAGCCTGCAGATTTACTTCAAGATAAACGCCGGAGAAGAAGGCTGGAAGAAAGAGATAATGATGGTGGTGGGAGCCATCCTGTTCATTATCGGAGCGACCATCGTGTTCCCCGCCTTCTTCGGCTATCGTGTATAAAAGAGACTCAAATGCGCAAATGAGAAATAAGAGAACCGTAAAACAATTTTGAAACAAAACAGATGAACAAATTACAGAAAATCAAGAATTCCATCAAGAAATTCGTCACATCACCGCGATTCAACTCACTGGCAGTCATGCTGCTTGTCGGCACCGTTGCCTGTCTCGCCCAGAACACCGCAGGCAACTACGAAGCCGGTACTACGGCCCTGACCACGGTCAGCGAGGAAATCGCCAAGTATGTGCCCATCGTTGTCAAGCTCTGCTACGCCATTGCCGGCGTCGTGGCTGTTGTAGGTGCGATCAGCGTCTATATCGCCATGAACAACGAGGAGCAGGACGTCAAGAAGAAGATCATGATGGTGGTCGGAGCCTGCATCTTCCTGATTGCAGCAGCTCAGGCACTGCCTATGTTCTTCGGAATCTCCTGACCTTATGGCAGAGAACGCAGACAACGGCTATACTGCATACCCGGTTTTCAAGGGGCTTCAGAAGCCTCTTGAATTCCTGGGTATCCAGGGCCGGTACATCTACTGGGCTGCCGGAGCAGCGGGAGGTGCGATAGTCGGATTCATAATCGGCTACTGTGTGCTGGGCTTTCTCGCCGGACTTGTCGTACTGGTTATGGCAGTCAGCACGGGAGCCGGTTTAATCATGGTGAAACAGCGCAAAGGGCTTCACACCAAAAAAACAGACAAAGGGATATTCGTTTACACCTGTTCAAAAAAGATTTGAAAAATGAGACACTGCGGATTGATATTGTTTCTTGCCTTGTTCCTTGCCGGATGTTCGGGGAACACCCGTAAAGGGGACGCATTGTCCGCCCACCAAACGGCGGAAAAGGTGAAAGACAGTTGGTCGAAGATGTCCAAGCCCCTTGAGATAGAGGTCACGGGGCGGACAAAGGACGAACTGGAAGCCATAGGCTCGCTTGCCGTATGGCTTGACGGCATGGAGGGCGGCAAAGCCGTGGAGTTCCGTTTCGACGGCAAGCTATTCAAGCCCACTGTCCCTGTTTTGGCTGACAGCACGGCATCACCCCTTGTCTGTTATCCGTTCCTTCCGTCACTGCATCCGGCCGACACTGTTACGATTAGCCATCCGCTCGGCGAAAGACTTGCCGGACAGATCCAATCCGTGACACAGACAAATGACAAAACAAAGATTACAATGAAATTAGAAGAACTTACCGCACTGCTGCGCCTGATACTGAAAAGCGACAATATCAGTGACGTGATGCAGATTCTGGAGATACAGGGGGACTGCGTTTCAACAGCGGCCTTCCTTATTCCGCTTAAGGGAAAACTGGCCGGAACACGTGTCGATGCCGGCAATGTATGTTCTCCAAACAAGGACTGCCTCTTGAACAACGGCATCCCGCATGACTTCAACCTCATTCCTACGGAGGATTCCGGAGAGATACAAATATTCCTCAAAGTCAACGGGAAGAAGTTGTCCATATCCACCACGCTACCGCCTCTGAGACGTGGAAGCATCACCGAACTGCGACTTCATGTCAGCGATGGCAAATTGTCCGTAGGCAGCAGCTGGGTAGATACCAGGCATCCGTTTGAGAGACCGTCTGTCTTTGGCACAGATTCTGTCCGCATCGGACATTTCCTGCAAAGGGACGGTACTCTGACTTCCAAATTCGATGAGAATACCCTTGCCTGGGTCATCCAGACAGACGGACGACATGGTAAGGCAGTCGCCTTAGACGATAACAGCACGAGCAACTGGTTCGGGAAGAAGTCTTTCCGAACCGGCCATATCTTCGATACGGCTGACGGCAAGTTGCGTGAGGGCTATTTCGGACAGCTGCAGGAGGATGAGGAACATATCGTGTTCAGTCCCCGCATCCGCTATCCGGGCAGTTGTGCATTGGGATTCGACGACGGAGCCGCACTCACACAGGGCATACTCCGCCATGCGGACAGCCATGCCCTCAAGAACTTCCAGGAAAAGCGTGTGCTGCCGTCGGCCTACATACCGTCGCTTGCGGAGATGGCCCGGCTTGCCTACCATCTTGAAAAGCACAAGGACAGCATGCCTGCCTTTTTCAAGATGCCGGAAGGCATTTATGCCACCTCCAGCGAATCCGGCGAGGACACCTTTTATTCGATAGACATGACCGAATGGTTCGTCACCGCCTACAATTCCAAGGAGCATAGCGATATGAAAACAAGACTGTTTTACCTATTCTGAACGTCATGACCTGGTATGTGATACTGTTTTTCGCGGCTATCCTGATCGGTATGGCAATCTCGGTGGCCGCTTTCGGAACGGGAGGCAAACGCAAGCGTGTCTTCCATGACATCTATTTCTCCGTGGAGGACAATGACGGCATTGGTGTCATCTACACCAAGACCGGCGAGTATTCTGCCATACTTGAAATAGAAAATCCCGTGCAGAAGTATTCTGCCGATGCCGACCGCTATTACGATTTCTGCCATCTGTTCTCGGCAGTGGTACAGACCCTCGGCGAGGGCTATGCCATACACAAGCAGGATGTGTTCTCCCGCCGTGGGTTCGTACAGGCGGACGCAAAGGAAAAGGAGTTCCTGTCAAGATCCTATTTCTCCTATTTTGAAGGCCGTCCCTATACCGATACGCGCACCTGTCTCGTCATAACGCAGGAATCGAAGAAAGGGAAGCTGTATTCCTTCGATTTGAAAAAATGGAAGGATTTCCTCGTGAAGATACGCAAGGTGAAGGACCAATTGCGTGACGGAGGCATGAAGGTGAGGTTCCTGACGGCCGACGAATGTGACAGCTATGTTGACCGGTATTTCACACTGGACTTCAACAGTCCGATTGTCACCATGAGCAATTTCAAGGTAGATGACGAGGGTATCGGCATGGGTGATCGCAAATGCCGCGTGTTCTCTCTTGTCGATGTGGACTGTGCCGGGCTTCCTTCCCTTGTCCGTCCTTTCACCAATGTGGAGGTGAACAACACTGGGATGCCTCTTGACCTCATGTCCGCCATTGACAGCATCCCGGAAGCCGAGACCGTCATCTATAACCAGATGATTTTCATTCCCAACCAGAAGCGGGAACTTTCCGCTCTTGAGAAGAAGAAAAATCGTCACGCCTCCATCCCCAATCCGAGCAACCAGATTGCCGTAGAGGATATCAAGCAGGTGCAGGAAGTGGTGGCACGCGAGGGCAAACAGCTTGTATATACGCACTTCAACCTCGTTGTATGCTGTCCACGTAATGCGGATATGCAGAAGCCCGTGAACCATCTTGAAAACATGTTCGGGCGCATGGGCATCCATATTTCCAAGCGTGCCTACAACCAGCTGGAACTGTTCGTGAACTCGTTTCCCGGCAACTGCTACAACATGAATCCCGAGTACGACCGCTTTCTTACCTTGTCGGACGCCGCCACCTGTCTTATGTATAAGGAGCATGTGCAGCATAGCGAGAACACCCCGCTGAAGATATACTATACTGACCGGAAAGGAATGCCCGTAGCCATAGACATCACCGGCAAGGAGGGTAAGGTCAAGATGACCGACAACTCCAATTTCTTCTGTTTGGGGCCTTCGGGCAGCGGCAAGAGCTTCCACATGAACTCCGTCGTGAGGCAGCTTCATGAGCAAGGGACGGATGTCGTGATGGTCGATACGGGAAACTCCTACGAGGGACTATGCGAGTATCTCGGCGGCAAGTACATTTCCTATACCGAGGAAAAGCCCATCACCATGAACCCGTTTAAGATTACCAAGGAAGAGATAAACATCGAGAAAATCAACTTCCTCAAGAATCTTATCCTGCAGATATGGAAAGGCTCGGAAGGCATTGTGACAAAGACGGAGGACAGACTTATCGGACAGGCTATCGAGGAATACTACCGCAGTTACTTTACGGGTAAAATTGATGCGCCGCTTTCGTTCAACTCGTTTTTTGACTTCGCCGTCGTCCGCATCCCGGAGATTATCACCGAGAACGAACTGAAAGGCATTGACACGGCAGACCTCAATTACCAGCTTCGGGATTTCTATAAGGGCGGCAGCCACGAGACCACGCTGAACGAGAACATGGACAGCACCCTGTTTGATGAGACCTTTATCGTGTTCGAGATTGACGCAATCAAGGATGATGCCACGCTGTTCCCGATAGTCACGCTGATTATCATGGATGTTTTCCTGCAGAAGATGCGTCTGAAGAAGAACCGTAAGGTCCTTGTGATCGAAGAGGCGTGGAAAGCCATCGCCACCCCGCTCATGGCTGAATACATCAAGTACCTCTACAAGACGGCCCGTAAGTTCTGGGCTTCGGTCGGTGTCGTGACACAGGAGATACAGGACATCATCGGCAGTGAGATTGTGAAAGAGGCCATCATCAACAATTCCGACGTGGTGATGCTGCTCGACCAAAGCAAGTTCCGTGAACGCTTCGACAATATCAAAGCCATCCTCGGACTCACCGATGTGGACTGTAAGAAAATCTTTACCATCAACAGGCTTGACAACAAGGAAGGACGCTCTTTCTTCCGCGAGGTGTTCATCCGCAGAGGATCGACCAGCGGCGTGTACGGCGTGGAGGAATCGCACGAGTGCTACATGACCTATACCACCGAGCGTGCCGAGAAAGATGCCCTCAAACTCTACAAGTCGGAATTAGGGTGCAGCCATCAGGATGCTATCGAAAGATATTGCCGTGACTGGGACAACTCCGGCATCGCCGCCCCGTTGGAATTTGCCCGACGGGTGCATAAGGTCGGCCATGTGCTCAACCTGCCCACAAGGAACGATAAAAATAACTCATAAACAACATTCATTATGAACGAGAACAAACTCATCGAGGAATTTTGGCGCGATTGCGACAACAACAATTTCAGCAAGGAAGCCACCGTACTGTTCTTCTACCTGCTTTACCGTCACAAGCGTGACCGCCAGGAAACGATCAGCATCAATCCGGCCGCATTGCTCAGTCTTGTCAGCGGTTACAGCGTTACGGCGATGAAATCCGCCAGTGAGGAACTGCAGTCACGCGGATATGTCGAGTACACACCCGCCAACGAGAGCTGCACCTCCGGGAAATACCGTTTCCTCAAGACGGGGACGGTGAAGAAAGAGAAATAAGTAACAACCAATCAACAAGTATGCACCGCCTCCTGCTCATATTGACCGTACTGCTGGCTGTAGCGTCCGACGCTGCGGCCTCGGTGTGGTATTCCGTCAACTACGATAAGAAAACGGTGGCCGCCATGACCGCCGCTTTCGGTACGGAGACCGCTACGGAAATGTATTACAGCGAACAGGTCAGGAAGATACTTGACCGTTACAGTGCCGCCGAAGTCGCCACAGCCGGTATCTTCATGTCCAAGTACCTTGACCGCAAGGCACTGACCGACCTCGGTATCTGGAGCAGTGCAACGGAAAACTATTATTACCGGCGCATCTATTCACTGGTGAGTGCGAAAATCATGCCGAAGATATGGACTGTCGCCGGCATGATGCTCCGTTCACCACAGACCGCACTCTACTGGGGAAGCTACCTGTTCAAGGTCTGTCATGAGGTGGAAACGCTCTGCATGCAGTTCGAGTCCATCGTCACCAACAGCTCGCTGTCGTTCCGTGATGTGGTATTCCTGCAGATAGCCCCGCAGTTCCAGCCGCTGTTCGACCTTGCCGGCAGTGGCAATGTGGACTGGAAGAGTTTTTTTGACGACCTCGGCAGTATTCCCAACCATTTCAACAAGGAGAATCTTGAATCCGACATTGGTACCCTGTATGACATGGGAGTCAGCATCGCCGGAGCGGGAGCCGAGAACATGATGGAGGCCCTGCTCGGCGGCAGCTCGTTCAATGACATCGCCAAAGGAAATGTGGCGGCGATAGTGAACGCTGCGGAGAGCAGCTACGGATTCTACAAATCCTTTGAGCAAAATCTTGGAGGCGCCCTGCTCTCGATGGTCGGTGGACCGGAGAATGTCGCCCGGCTTTTCAACATAGACAGTTACAACATGACTTCATGGATGACCGACTATCTCCGTGAGACTATGGGGCAGTATTACACCCAGCGGTGGTACATCTACCGCCGGGACAGTGGCAGCGAGATAATCTGTGACTATATGCCGTCCACCGATGACAACAGCATCCTCTATGGCGGTGCCTGGACACGTTTCAACACGACCGACGCGAATTTCTATCCCTCGTCGGCACAGACGGAGCAGATACTCTCCAATTCGGAGAGTTATGCCGGATGGTCGAGGGCGAAGGTGAAGCAGATGAACGCATCGGGAGACGGGTACCTTTATAACCTGTCCTATTCCCGCTACGCCTATATCCTGTCAAAGAAGAACAAACAGTACGCCAAAGCCTATGCCTATTCCATCCGAGTCACCAAAAGCTGGAACCGGACGGAAGAGGTTTACGAGGATGTCTTTGATTCCTATTCCATGGATCTGGGTACCTTCCAAAGACAGATGCAGGCACGGCTGTCGGAGTACAATGACAATGAAGAGGGATTCGTCTATTACATCGGTTCGGATGCCCGAAATTATTATCAGGCGACCGATGAAGCCAAGATGAAAGGCACGGAGAGCGTGATTATTTCCGTGACCTGCCATGACGGATTCACCATATCACAGGGAAGCACCCAGTATAAATGCCGCAGTTGCGGCGGTTCGCTGAACGCCCATTCCAAGGAGTGCGCCATGCAGACCACGCTGACTGACAACAACCTTGACATGTCGGAGTTTGACCGCCTTGAGACAGAATACAACAACCGCATAACGGAGCTTCAGACCCAGATAGATGTGCTCAACAGCGAGAATCGGACGCTGATAAAGCAGATTTCCACGGCCACGGTAGAGGAAGCAGCTATGCTCCGCCAGCGATACAATGCCAACAAGACCCGGATAGATGAGCTGACAAGGGAACAGGAAGGTGTCAGGAAACAGCTTGCCGACCTGCGGGCGGCGCGTGAGGATGCCGCCGGCGGCGAGGAAGTGCCTACTGATGACTACTACCGCATCCCAGCCATCATGAATGACTGCAAGACCGCTTTCGACCTCACCTGGCAGGGAGAGGGACACTGGGAAGGTTACAGCTACGTGCGTACCGCCACTTCCGGGAGCATGGATGCCGTCATCACGTTCAAGGCGACGCTGAGCATCGCCCGCAAGCCGAAATATTTCCTTGGCATCAAGATACACAGGGCCATCATGCAGATAGAATGGTCGCTGACGGCGGATTACAGCAACACCCAAGTCGTGGATGTGCTGCAGCTCGACCCGAACAAGAGCGACCGGGAGAATGCCGTCGCCGTGAACAACCGCATCTCAGAGATTGCAAGGGATTATCCATCCTGCACAATCAGCACTGAATACATCAAGAACGACCCGATGGAACAGGACAACAGCACGGACACCTACCACCTGCTGTGGTCGTCGGACCGGTTGGAGATCGCGCGTGATGTGGATAGCCGCCTGACACGCATCTATGCCGACCTCGTATGTCTGGAGAAGATGATGCACTATAAACTGTCTATCATTGATGTGTTGAAAAAGGCCGCTCCTTATGTCAATGACGAGCAAGGACGCAGACGCACGCTGCTTGACGAGAGTTTTGCCCGGTGGATGAACAGGGCCGGAAGTAGAAATTACAAACCAATGGAAGAAATGACAGAATGAGAACACCTATCCACATATTGATGACGCTGCTGATGCTGGTCATGCCGGTCATCGCCAAGGCTCAGTTCGGTTTTGATGTAGGCTCGGTGGAAGCCTATATCTCCGACCACAAGAACCAGCGCAGCCTGCTTCTTGCCCGTGCCACACTGGAGCAGAGCAACAACCTCCTGCACGAGTACAGCGCGAAGGCCGCGGAAGACTACAAGGTGCTGAACTTCGACCTTGACAAATATACCAGGGCTTTCGATGTGATAGACGTGCTGTACCAGTCGTTACGAACCTCCATGAATGTGTATTCCACCTACCAGACGGTCAGCGACCGCATCGGTGACTACAAGAAATTGCTGAGTGATTACAACTCCAAGGTGTTGAAGCGCAACAAACTCGCCCTTCAGGACACCATCATCATCCGGATAAGCCTCAGATGCATCGACCGCATCTCGGCCGAGGGCAAAAGCCTGTACCGCTCAGTCAGCGACCTGGTGCTGTATGCTACCGGAGCTGCCGCCTGTTCGACTTCGGATCTCATGCTTGTGTTGGAGAATATCAACACCAGTCTTGACAACATCAAGAAACTGCTCAATGCCGCCTATTTCGATACATGGAGGTATATCCAAGTGCGGATAGGCTATTGGAAAGAAAGTATTTACACACCCCGTTCACGGTCACTCATCATCGAAGATGCCTTCGGACGATGGCGGCAGAGCGGGCTTAACCCATATAGAAACAAGAAATGAAACGGCTGATACTCTATCTGATGACAGGACTGTGCATGGTTTCGACCACCGCGCAGAACGTGACCTACAACCACGATGCCGCCAAACAGAACCAGTTTACCGTGGCGGAGATTGGTTCCGGCTCCCTTACTCCGGACTTGTACTACACCTTGCTGCACAGCAACTACAGAAAAACCGCCGCTGCAAAAAACAAGCTGTCGTTTCGCACGACGGTGGGGATTGCAGGCTACTGGCAGGTGGATGATGCGGAGAAACTGGACTCCGCTATGACTAAACGTGCCGAGATAGAGGCGTTGAACGTGGCTGACCGTACAGGCGGCGCACTGGATGTCGCATGGCTGGCGGAGGGGGACAAGCTCAACTCCAAGATGGCGGATTTCAAAAAGGATATCGACCGCATCCTGCAACTGGGTGGCACTCCCGGACAGCAGACGGTGTGGAAGGAATACTATAACGTGTTCAAATCGGCCATCAAAGCGACGCAGGAAGCCTATATGCCCAACTCGCAGCGCAAGAAACAGTATCTGAGCATCTATGCCGATGTGTCGCGCAAGAACGAGGAACTGGTACGCTACCTTGTCTATCTGGCTAACAGCAAGACGACCACCTCACTATTGGCATCAAGCTATGAAAGGGAAAACAAGAACGCCGTGTATGCGGCGGAGGCACTGGCCCGGTGGCGCGATGCGTGCTGGAGTGCGACGGGAAACAGTGTCAATCAACCATAGGGAAACAGAAAGATTCTGAAATAAATAACTAATAAACAACATTCAATGGCAGACAATATTCTTAGCGACTTTGGCATCAACTTGCTTGAGGAAGAGGTGGATGACGTGATTTTCCAGACCAACGAGTTCCTGTGTGATGCCACGTTCACAGGGTCACAAGGCCCTTTTTGGTGGATTCTTCAGATGTGCATGGCACTGGCGGCACTCTTCGCCATCGTGATGGCAGCAGGCATGGCTTATAAGATGATGGTAAAAAACGAGCCGCTTGACGTGATGAAACTGTTCCGTCCCTTGGCGGTGGCCATCGTGATGACATGGTGGTATCCTCCTGCGGACACCGGGATGCACAACAGCGGCAGCAGCTGGTGTGTACTTGACTTCCTTTCGTACATCCCCAATGCCATAGGCTCCTACACCCACGACCTGTACCAGGCAGAAGCCGCCCAGATCGGGGATAAGTTCGAGGAAGTGCAGCAGCTCATTTTCGTTCGTGACACGCTTTATACCAGCTTGCAGGCACAGGCGGATGTGGCCCGTGCCGGCACGATGGATCCCGCACTGATAGAATCGACCATGGAACAGACCGGTGTCGATGAAGTCACCAATATGGAGAAGGATGCCAGCAGGTTATGGTTTACTTCTCTGACCTCAGGTGCGGTGGTCTGTATAGACAAAATTGTGATGGTTATTGCACTGATTGTCTTTAGAATAGGTTGGTGGGCTACTATCTATTGCCAGCAAATCCTGCTCGGTATGCTGACGATTTTCGGTCCGATACAGTGGGCGTTTTCACTCTTGCCCAAATGGGAAGGAGCCTGGGCGAAATGGATGATACGTTATCTGACGGTTCATTTCTACGGAGCCATGCTATACTTCGTAGGCTTTTATGTACTGTTACTCTTTGATATTGTGCTTTGCATACAGGTGGAGAACCTGACCGCCATTACCCAGAACGAGGCGACGATGGCAGCCTACCTGCAAAACTCCTTCTTCTCGGCAGGCTATCTGATGGCTGCAAGCATCGTGGCTCTGAAATGCCTGAACCTTGTACCTGACTTGGCTGCATGGATGATTCCCGAAGGAGACACGGCTTTCAGTACGAGAAACTTCGGCGAGGGTGTGGCACAGCAGGCCAAGATGTCAACGACCGGCGCGATTTCATCCATGATGCGATAATATATAATAAGGTATAGGAAACCAATCAAATAAGCAAAACAATGGTCATTAAAAATTTAGAGAACAAGATCAAGCTCGTGATGATAATCTGCGCCCTGTTTCTGGCAGGTTGCGTTGTTATCAGCCTGTCGAGCATCTGGACAGCCCGCTCAATGGTAGTGGATGCCCAGCAGAAAATCTATGTGTTGGACGGCAATGTGCCCATCCTCGTGCAACGCACCACGATGGACGAGACCCTCGATGTGGAAGCCAAGAGCCATGTGGAGATGTATCATCATTACTTCTTCACCCTGGCCCCGGACGACAAATACATCAAATACACGCTTGACAAGGCGATGTACCTTGTGGATGAAACGGGACTTGCCCAGTATAACACCCTCAAGGAAAAAGGATTTTACAACAACATCATGGGCACCTCGGCGGTATGCTCGATATTCTGTGACAGCATCAACTTCAACAAGGAGAAGATGGAGTTCACCTACTATGGCAGACAGCGCATAGAACGCCGTACCTCCATCCTTACCCGAGAACTGGTGACCTCCGGGCAACTGAAACGAGTGCCGCGCACCGACAACAACCCCCATGGGCTGCTTATCGTGAACTGGCGCACCCTGCTGAACAAAGATATTGAACAGAAAACCAAAAACAGCTATTGATTATGGGATGGAAGAAACTGATACTCGGAGAGAAGATGCCGGACAAGAACGACCCCAAGTATGCCGAAAGATACGAGAAGGAGGTCAGTGCCGGTCGGAAATGGGCCAAGTTTCTGAAAATTGACAAGGCCGCCGGATATGCGCAATGCTTCGCTTGCAAATACCCCAAAGTGTTCCTCACGCTGGTATTCGGCATCGTCATCGGATGCCTGACGCTGAATATCTGCCGCATGGTACAGATATACAACCGTCCGAAAACCGAGCAGACGGTCACGGCGACACAACATCAGGAGGAGCTGTTGAGACAGAAACGTAACAAACAAATCATAAATATAGAGAGCAATGACGCTGAAAGAACTTACAAGCAGGATTGACTGGCGTGCGCCTAAATACAGGCTGCCGGCTATCCTTTATCCCTTACTGCTGATTGCCGGGTACCTCATTTTTGACGTATTCGATGTGGAACTGGCGGAAAAACCGTCCCACATGCAGACCACGGAGTACCTTAATCCGGAACTGCCGCAGGCGCAACTCCGCACCGACGAGATTGGCGGCAAGTATGAGAACATGGCCAAGTCATACGGCAAGATCCAGGACTATTCGGCCGTGGAGAACATCGACCGTGAACGCGGTGGCGATACGGAAGCATACGATTCCAAGTACACGGAACAAGACCTTGCCATGCTCGATGAAGAGGCAGAACGCCGTCTGCAGGAGATGCAGTCCCGGCTGGACAAGAGCCGTGAGCGCGGCATGGAGATGGCAAACGACTCCCTTGCCGAGCCGATGAGCGAGGATGAACGTCTCCGACGTGGCGCACAACGCCAGCAGGAAGCCCTCGACGAACTGAACAAGGCTTTGGCGGAAGCACGCCTGAACGGACAGAAAGGGCTTGAGGATGTAAAGGAACCCCAGGTACCTGCCGAGGAAACACCCAAGACAACAGGCAATGTGACGGAAAACGAGGATGCCGTCACGCAACCACCCGAAGATGCCGCCACACAATCCGTGGTAAAGGCCAAGAAGCCTAACTCCGCCTATTTCAATACCCTTGCGGAGAATGAGCCTGAGCCGAACCTTATCAAAGCGATTATCGACGAGGATGTGAAAGCCGTTGACGGTTCGCGTGTAAGGCTGCGTCTGCTCGACGAGGTGGAGATAAACGGTGTTGTCCTCGCCAAGGGATCGTACATGTACGCCACTATGAGTGGATTTGGGCAGCAGCGTGTGAAAGGCACGGTCAAAAGCCTTATGGTGGGTGACGAACTCCTGAAGGTGAGCCTGACACTCTACGACACCGACGGCATGGAGGGGCTTTATGTGCCCAATTCCTCTTTCCGTGAGACCACCAAGGACATAGCGTCCGGGGCTATGAGCAGCAACATGAGCATCAACAACGGCAGCTACGGCAACAATGTGGCGCAGTGGGGCATGCAGACCATACAGAACGCCTACCAGCAGACCACCGGGGCCATAGCGAAAGCCATACGCAAGAACAAGGTGAAGCTCAAGTACGGCACCTTCGTCTATCTGGTAAACAGCAGGGAAAACAACAAAAACAGGTAGGACGATGATACGCATTGACGAAATATACAACGAGGACTGCTTGGAAGGGATGAAAAGGATTGCCGACAGAAGCGTCGATGCCGTCGTATGCGACCTGCCATACGGCATACTGAACCGCAGGAACCGGGAAGCCCGTTGGGACAGGCCGATACCGCTTGTCCCCTTGTGGGAGCAGTACCGGCGCATCATCAAGCCGGACAGCCCCGTCATCCTTTTCGGGCAGGGAATGTTCACGGCAAAACTGCTCATGTCCCAGCCCCGATTGTGGCGGTATAACCTTGTCTGGTACAAGGACAGGGCCAGCGGCCATCTGAACGCCAACCGTATGCCGCTAAGGAAGCATGAGGACATCCTTGTGTTTTACGAGCACCTGCCCGTGTACCATCCGCAGATGATACCCTGCGACAAATCGCAGCGCAACCACGGCCGGCGCACCAGCCTGACATTCACCAACCGGTGCTACGGCGACATGAGGATGACCGACGTCCGCATCGCCGATGACAAATATCCGACCTCCGTCATACAGATAGCGAAGGAACACAAGACCGGTGCCTTCTACCACCCAACGCAGAAGCCTGTAGCTCTTGTGGAGTACCTGATAAGGACATACACCGACGAAGGGGACGTGGTGCTTGACAACTGCATGGGTTCAGGAACCACGGCGATAGCCGCCATCCGAAGCGGACGTCATTATATCGGCTTCGAGACCAATGCCGGTTATTGCCGTATAGCCGAGGAAAGGATAAAGGCCGAGAGACTCACGGAAACAACAAACAAAAAACAAGAATATCAACAATGAGAACAATGCTTTCAAAAATTCTTGCGGCATTCTTAATCACCGCCGCATTTCAGCCCATCAAAGCGCAGACCACCTATCAGGAAATGGAGCAGCTGACCGTCAATGAACAGGTGACGACCGTCATCACCGCCTCCGAACCGATACGTTTTGTGGACATATCCACGGATTTGGTTGCCGGCGACCAGCCCATCAACAACACCGTCCGTCTGAAACCCAAGGAAGCCGGGCATGAAGACGGCGAGGTACTTGCCATTGTCACCATCGTGACCGAACGCTACCGCACCCAGTACGCCCTGCTATATACCACACGACTGACGGAGGCCGTCACCAGCAAGGAGATAGAACTGTCGGAGCGAAACGCCTACCACAATCCCGCCGTGTCGATGTCCACAGAGGATATGTACCGCTATGCGCGTCAGATATGGACTTCGCCCGCGAGGTTCCGCAACGTGAGCAGCAAGAAACACCGCATGACCATGCGGCTGAACAACATCTATTCGGCGGGTGACTATTTTTTCCTCGACTTCTCGGTGGACAACCGCACCAATATCCGCTTCGACATCGACGAGGTAAGGCTCAAGCTCTCCGACAAGAAGGTGTCGAAAGCCACGAACTCGCAGGTCGTGGAGCTGAAGCCAGAACTGGTATTGGAGCAGTCCCGGTCGTTCCTGCACGGCTACCGCAACGTAATCGTGGTAAAGAAACTGACCTTTCCCAACGACAAGGTGCTGACTGTAGAGCTGACCGAGAAGCAGATTTCCGGGCGCACCATATCCGTGAACATAGATTATGAGGACGTGTTGTCGGCCGATGGCTTCAGCAGCGCATTACTGATGGAGGAATAAACCATGAAGAGGATACTGATGATTCTTGTCGCTGTGCTGACGGTGTCAGCCACAGCGTTTGCCGGAGACCGTGACAGACGAGTGTCCTTCGGCGTCGGACTCCTGTATGAGAACGGGCTGGATGCCACACTCAGCTATGAGCGTGAGAACGCCTACCACAACGCCTGGGAGTTTTTCGCCAACGGCTATCTCAAGTGGGATAAATGCGCATCGTGCGGCCATGTCTGCCCGGATTCGTTCTGGAAGAACTACCGTTCGTGGAGCATCGGAGCCGCCTACAAGCCGTGCGTGGTACGCGGTCGTAACCATTACGGTAGCTTCCGTTTCGGCGGTTCGCTCGGCTCGGACACCCACAGGGTGTTGGGAGGCGTACACGCCGGCTACGAGCACAACTACCGTCTGCGTGGCGGCTGGCAGGTGTACTGGCAAGTGAAGTCAGACCTGATGATAAAAGGCAAAGACCTGTTCCGAACAGGCATCGTGTTAGGCGTGAAACTACCTGTAAAATAAGAAGTCATGAAAACCAATTATGTGAAAATACTGAACCGAATGAACAAGATTATCAACCGTGTCAACGCCCGCAGGCAGACGGACATACGTTCCAAAAACAAAGGGCTGAAAGTGAAATGGCATAGGACATGGAAAATGCTGAAGTGCAACTACTTCGGTCAGTTCGCCCTTGCGCTGACCGTGGCTCTCGCGTCATGCGACGGGCATCACGAGTTTCCCGACGCCTCGATGAAAGTCGGACATGTGCTCTGCACCGACGGCCGTGTCATGGCCTTGGAGGAGTGTGACCGTCAGGGCAAGGAGCCTATAGCCGTGGTGTTCCATCTCCACAATAATGAAAAGATGGAAGGGAACGGGTATGCCGTGTACCTCCGTGACCTGCCCGATGAAGCCTTCGCCGACAGCGTGGGTGTGGCACAGGGGACATCCGCCGACCTGTACGCGCATGACGGCAACGCCAACACCTACGAGATGTATGCCAACAGCGGCTGCGGTTCGCCGGCGGCCAATGCCGTGTTCTCCATGTGGCGTTACGGGCAGAGTGCCTATATCCCCTCGGTGGCCCAGATGCGACTGCTGTATGTGGCCAAGCCGTACATTAACCATATTATTGAAAGATGCGGCGGAGAACCGTTACCCGACGATGCGGACGAGGTATGGTACTGGACATCCACGGAAGTAGCCGGTCAGGAGACCTCGAAAGCATGGCTGTACTCGCTCGGCAGCGGTGCCGTGCAAGAGACACCGAAGCTCCAGTCACACAAAGTGAGACCCATTGTAACATTGAACGATTAGAATGAAGAACGACATGAACATTATACATATCCTTTTCGGCATTGTGCTGATATTGCTGGTGCTGATACAGACCTACAACTCCGTGAAGGCGGAATCCCACCGTCAAGAACTGCAGCAGCTCTGTGATTTCCTGCAATCACGGAAAGACACGATGGATTCCCTGCTCAACCGCTTTGACGGTATTCTTGGCGACATGGCATCCGACAACGAGAGAAACACCGTCCTGAAAAACCATGCGATAGAGCTGGACAAACTTGTTAAAGGACTCAAATATGAACAGGATTGTCTTGAATCCGGGAATCGGTCGATGAAAACGAAACGGAAAAGGATGCTGACCCAAAAGGAGAAGCTCATCAACGAGACTAACGAAATAAAGAAAGCCATCCGTCAGAGAATGGACACGATAGCGCAGCTTGAAATCCGGATTGACTCGCTGAAAAGAATCAAGGCCGGGCTGGACATTGACACGGGCCTGACACAGGCGGAAGAGGCAACCAATCTCTCGGAGCCGGTGTCGGTTCTGAATATTCTGCCGTCAGTCAAGTCAATTCTGGAAGACCATAACATCACCTGCATCGGAGAGCTTGCCTGTCTTGACAGGGATTACCTGCAAGGCATCAGCGGTATTGGCCCGGTAAGCGTCGAGCGTATAGATGCCGCCCTGCAGGAAAAAGGCGCATATCTCGGCATGGAAGCGGTCAAGGTCAACGACCGCTGGTACAGATTTGGAGCAGAGGAGACAGAAGAACAGGCGGCAGAGCATACACAGGAACAGATAACAGAATAACTTATGGAAGAAACGAAAGAGATACAGGGCCTTTACAAGATATTCCGTGCGGCGGTCTATGTGTCGCTGCTGTTGGAATTTTTTGAGTACGCCGTCGATCCGGAGACCCTCGACCACTGGAACGGGGTACTCGTGGACATCCATGACCGCATCAAGACATGGTTCATCTACCATGACGGAAACCTGATATATGCCAAGGTAACGACCTTCTTGCTCATCTGCATCACCTGCGTGGGAACGCGCAACAAGAAGCACCTTGAGATGGACGCGCAGAAGCAGGTGCTCTATCCGTTGCTCGGCGGTGTCGGACTGGTCATACTGTCCGTGTGGTTCTTCGGTTTCTCCATCATGCCGCGCATCTACACGCTGAAGGTCAACATCTGGCTCTACATGATACTGTCCGTCATCGGGGCTGTGCTTATCCATGTAGCCCTCGACAATATCTCGAAGTTCCTGAAGGACGGGCTTCTCAAAGACCGCTTCAACTTCGAGAACGAGAGCTTCGAGCAGGCTACCGAAGCGGTGGAGAACAAGTATTCGGTGAACATCCCCATGCGCTTCTATTACAAGGGGAAATTCCGCCGGGGGTGCGTGTCGGTCTCCAATCCCTTCCGAGGCACCTGGGTCGTAGGTACTCCCGGTTCGGGTAAGACATTCAGCATCATCGAGCCGTTCATCCGGCAGCACTCCGCCAAAGGCTTCGCTATGGTTGTATATGATTACAAGTTCCCTACCTTAGCCACCAAGTTATATTATCACTATCTGAAAAACAGGCGATTGGGTAAAACCCCGCCGAACTGTCAGTTCAACATAATCAACTTTGTCGATGTGGAGTACAGCCGGCGCGTGAACCCTATACAGGCGAAATACATCCCGAACCTTGCCGCCGCCAGCGAGACCGCAGAGACCCTGCTGGAATCCCTGCAGAAAGGCAAGAAAGAGGGAGGCGGCGGTTCCGACCAGTTTTTTCAGACATCGGCTGTGAACTTCCTCGCCGCCTGTATCTATTTCTTCGTGAACTATGAGAAAGAGCCGTATGATGCCTCCGGCAGACAGCTCTATGCCGACAAGGTACAAGACCCGGTGACGAGAATATGGAAACCTACCGGCATCGTGCGTGAATACAAGAACGGCCCGGTGACGGAACCGGCCTACTGGCTCGGCAAGTACAGCGACATGCCGCATATTCTCTCGTTCCTGAACCAGAGCTATCAGACCATTTTTGATGTGCTACAGACCGACGACGAGGTCGCGCCGTTGCTCGGCCCGTTCCAGACCGCCCTGCAAAACAGAGCAATGGAGCAATTGGAGGGCATGATAGGTACGCTCCGTGTCTATACTTCGCGCCTTGCCACCAAGGAATCGTACTGGATATTCCATCGTGACGGCGATGACTTCGACCTGAAGGTCAGCGACCCGAAGAACCCGTCCTATCTGCTGATTGCGAACGACCCCGAAATGGAAAGCATCATCGGCGCGTTGAACGCCCTTATCCTTAACCGCCTTGTCACACGAGTAAATACCGGACAGGGAAAGAATATACCTGTGTCAATCATCGTGGATGAGTTGCCGACATTGTATTTCCATAAAATAGACAGACTGATAGGTACGGCCCGAAGCAACAAAGTAAGCGTGACGCTCGGCTTTCAGGAACTGCCGCAGCTGGAGGCCGACTACGGGAAGGTGGGCATGCAGAAAATCATCACGACCGTGGGTAATGTGGTAAGCGGTTCGGCAAGAAGCAAGGAGACATTGGAATGGCTCTCCAACGACATCTTCGGCAAGGTGGTACAGCTCAAGAAAGGTGTCACCATAGACCGGGATAAGACGAGCATCAACCTGAACGAGAACATGGACAGCCTCGTGCCGGCAAGTAAAATATCCGATATGCCGACAGGCTGGATATGCGGACAGACGGCGCGTGATTTCGTCAAGACCAAGACCGGGCGCGGCGACAGTATGAACATACAGGAGTCGGAAGAGTTTCAGACCACCAAGTTCTTCTGCAAGACTGATTTCGACATGGCGGAGATAGCCAAAGAGGAAGCCGGGTATGTGGAGTTGCCCAAGTTCTACACCTTTCCGTCTAAAGAAGAAAGGGAACGTGTGCTGTACAAGAATTTTCTGCGTGTGGGAATCGAGGTGAAAACGATGATAGCTGAAATACAAAGGAGAGCCCATGCGAAATAAACTTCGAATATTTGTCATAGTCCTGTTTGCCTATATCTATATAGGTTCAAGTTTTGCCCAGCCTACGTTACGGAGGCTTATGGAACTGCCGCCGTTTGAGCGGGCAATTCTGATAATCAAACATTACGAGACCCTGCATCGCCCGGAGCACTGGCCGACCATCGGCTACGGTCATGTCGTCCAGCCGGGCGAGCCGTACCGTAAAGGCGTGCTGCTTACGGAAAGTCAGGCAGACGCTCTGCTCAGGAAGGACTTGCGGAAATTCTGCGCCCTGTATCGGTCATACGGGGCGGACAGTCTCCTGCTTGCCTGCCTGAGCTATAACTGCGGTTCGGCAAAGGTTCTTGGAGGACAGGGATATAAGAAAAGCCGTCTATTGCGGAGGATAGAAGCAGGTGACAGGAATATCTTGGCTGATTATCTTTCTTTCTGTCATTACAAAGGCAAGCATCATTCCGGGATTTGGCGTCGCCGATGGATGGAATATCAGTTGCTTTGTGCAGATTTGTAATGGATATGAATAATAACAACTGTATTGGAAAAGGCAGTCCAAGGCATATTCCACAATTAAAATTTCCACATTCTCACTGTTATGCCCCGGGCTACCTTATATTAGTTTACACTCGTAATGTAATACAAAGGTACACAAATATAACGAATTATTTGCCTTCTCCTAATTAATTTATTACTTTTGCGCAGTAATTACATGTCGAATTATCTGAATCAGAGCTAAATGAATAAAAACAACCGTAAAGAACAGCTCTATCATGAAGCGTTTAAGCTGTTCCTATCCAAACCATTTGAAGCCGTAAGCATAGCTGATATAGAGAGTGCTTCCGGCATGACGCGCGGTGCCATAACATATTATGCCAAAGACAAATTGGGCTTGTTCTATTCTGTGGTAAAACACTATTTGGTTGATACGCAGAATTTGAAACAGAAAATAACTCAAACAGAATTTGATTCACTGAAAGATTTTATAGAGGCTTATGTGAATGGCTGTCAAGAGACTATGAATCGTTTTAACAATGTAGGCAAAAACGTGCAAAATGCAAGTAGAGCATATATGTCCTTGATTTTGCAAATATGCAAATATTTTCCAGATTTACACTCTCAGTATCTTGAAAACAGGAATCAGGAGGTTATAATTTGGATTGGAGTATTACAAAAAGCCATTGAACGTAAGGAAATCAAGAGCGATATTGATATAATGAATACTGCTCGTAATTTTATGAACCTCTTTTATGGACAATCATATATAGACTCATTGTCTGTCGGATTGAACACAGTTGAGCTGAGAATGCAGTTGATGAATCTCTATAAGTTACTCAGGATTTAGATTTTAATTACGGAAATATTTCTCTAATTCATAAAAATGCCATATCTTTGCCAAAAGATAACAAACATTATGTAATTTATGAGTTTAGAAGTATTCATTACCAAAACCTCTTCATACTTCCCGAATAATCCGGTAGGGAATGATGAAATGGAAGAGTATCTTGGGCTGATTGATGGTCACCCGTCACGTGTGAAATCCATTATCCTGCGTCAGAACGGCATAAAAACCAGGTATTATGCCTTGGATAAAAAGCAGCGGATTACACATACGAATGTTGAGCTTGCCAGTTCAGCCATTAACAAATTATTTATAAGCGAAGACGAAAAACACAAAGTACAGTTTCTGTCATGCGCGACATCAATGCCGGATCAGTTGATTCCTTCCCATGCGTCAATGGTTCATGGAGCAACATTTGACCACTCCTTAGAAACAGCGTCATTGTCGGGTGTTTGCATGACAAGCCTTATGGCACTCAAGACAGCATGGATGTCCGTCCTTTCAGGGAATAGTGACAATGCCGTCTGTGCTGCTTCAGAACTGATTTCTCCAACCATGCTGTCACGCTTTTTTAAGGAAGAAATGGAGTGCCAGCATTTAATAGAAGAGCATCCACATCTCGCTTTTGAGAAAGATTTTCTTCGCTTCATGCTTTCAGATGGTGCAGCAGCCCTTCTTCTGAAAAATGTTCCCGATGGGGACGTCAATTTGTCAATAGACTGGATTCATACATTTTCGTATGCGAACCGTCAGCCGGCCTGTATGTATATGTGGGCAGATAAAAACACTGATGGCAGTCTGACCGGATGGAAATCATTTGAGGGCCGTGAACTTGGGAACAAATCTATATGGAGTCTCAAACAGGATGTTCGCCAACTCAATGAATATGGCATACCGTATTTTGTAGATGCCATTGAAGCAGCCTTTGCAAAAGGCAAAGTTAATCCAGAAGAGATAACCTATGTCATTCCGCATATCTCATCCATGTATTTTTATAAGCGGCTTGACGAGGAACTCCAAAAACGAAACATTCAACTTCCAGCCGACAAATGGTTTACGAACCTAACCTGGGTGGGTAATGTCGGTTCGGTGTCACCTTTTACTGCGCTTGACGAACTTGTCAGGACAAAACCACTGAAGAAAGGGGATAAAATAGCACTTTTGGTTCCGGAAAGCGGTAGATTTTCTTATGGAGTGGCTTTATTAAGCTGTATTTGATGGGTTATTTAAAAATATTTATTACCTTTGCAACTGTAAAATAAACAGATAGCTAAAAAGTAAATTTGAGAAAAGCGTAGCGATTCAACTGAAAGAGTGGTCGTTACGCTTTTGCTTTTGATGTGGAAAAGGTCGTTTGCAGACATCCAAAAGCCACACAACGCAAGAGTTCAGTTACCACATCATTACTGCCGTAATGTGTGAACTTCCAGAATAAGCATCTGTTTTTCTGCGATTTGCGTAATTTTGCGTAGCTGTTGGTAACTCACGGTAAACTAATTTTGTCACCAAAAAAGAAGTGAGTTATGCGAAGTACATTCAAGGTCTTATTCTACGTGAAGAAAGGCAGTGCAAAGCCCAACGGCAATCTGCCACTGATGTGCCGCCTTACGGTGGACGGAGAGATTAAGCAGTTCAGTTGCAAAATGGAAGTTCCACCCCATTTGTGGGATGTGAAGAACAACCGTGCTTCGGGCAAGAGTGCCGAAGCGCAGAGAATCAACCGTGCGGTTGACAAGATTCGGGTGGAGGTGAACCGCCGCTACCAAGAACTGATGCAGACAGACGGATATGTGACCGCTGCCAAACTGAAAGATGCCTATCTCGGTATCGGTATCAAGCAGGAAACCTTGCTGAAACTCTTTGAGCAGCACAATGCGGAGTTTGCAAAGAAAGTCGGACACAGCCGTGCCAAAGGAACATTCCAACGGTACATAACCGTCTGCAAGCATATTCGGGAGTTCCTGCCCCATACATACAAGCGTGAGGATATTCCCCTCAAAGAGTTAAACCTCACGTTCATCAACGACTTCGAGTATTTCCTGCGCACGGTGAAGAAATGCCGCACTAATACCATTTGGGGCTATATGATTGTGTTGAAGCACATCATTTCCATAGCGAGAAATGACGGTCGTCTGCCGTTCAATCCCTTTGCAGGGTATATCAACTCTCCCGAAAGCGTGGACAGGGGGTATATCACGAAAGAGGAGATACACACCATGATGAATACCGAGATGCCCGACAAGACCCACGAGCTTGTGAGGGACCTGTTTCTGTTTTCGGTGTTCACGGGGTTGGCATATTCCGATGTCAAGAACCTCACCACCGACAACCTGCAAACTTTCTTTGACGGTAACTTATGGATTATCACCCGAAGAAAGAAGACCAACACCGAATCGAATATCCGTCTGTTGGACGTTCCCCGAAAGATTATAGAGAAGTATAAGGGGATGGCAAAGGACAATAAGGTTTTCCCCATGCCAAGTAATACGACCTGCAACAAAAAGCTGAAAGCCATAGCCGATTTGTGCGGTATAAAGACACATTTAACATATCATGTCGCAAGACATTCGGCAGCAACTACCATACTGTTATCCAACGGAGTACCCATTGAAACCGTCAGCCGCCTGTTGGGGCATACCAACATAAAGACCACTCAAATCTACGCGAAGATAACCGCCCAAAAGATAAGTCAGGACTTGGAACTGTTGTCCGACAAGTTGGGGGATATGGAGAAAAGCATTTGCAGTGCCATTTGATAACCCATAAAGAAGAATACAGATGAAAGAGAAACGAAGCATCATCACGATGGACGGACAGGGCAACATCGCCCTGCCGACCGATACAGTCTCCATTGCCATGACCGAGTGGGAACTCTGCGAGTTGTTCGGGGTTATCGCCCCAACAATCCGAGCAGGGATAAAGGCTCTTTGTAAAAGCGGTGTTTTGAGGGAATATGAGACAAAGCATACCATCAAACTGTCGGACAAACGCAGCATGGAGGTTTACAGTCTTGAAGCCATCATCGCCCTTGCTTTCCGCATCAACACATTCGGAGCGGAACAGGTTCGCAGAGCCATACTTGAAAGACTGTACTTGCGAAAAGAAAAAACAGGCATCTTCTTTTCGCTGAACATCACTGATACGGCAAATCCGAAATACTTTGCATAGGCGTATTGCCATTCACACATACTCACGCACCCGAAGAAGCATCTGTTTTCAGCTCTGTTTCTTCGGATTTTTTGTTTTTACAGCCCCGAACAGCCCCGAAGTATTTTTTGCTGCGTTCTGCTGTGATTTGCGTATCAACTTATCCGACAGTTGATTATACTTTTGTAGCTGACATTTTTTCAAACTTAAATCATTGGAATATGGAAGCAAACAAAGTAAATGACAGCCACCGACCGCCCACAGATGGCGGCATGGCAAAGGAAGAGTTTATCCGTGTCGGCACAACGCTCTACAAGATTGTGGAGCAGCCAAGACTGAACGGAGGGTATGTAAGGAAGCGCATCGCATGGAACAACGAGACCCTGCGCCAAGACTATGGCAAGGACTACATCGGCAGCGTACCCAAGTATGACGGCTTCTGCACCGTACCCGAACACGTCAGCTATCAGCCTGTAATCGGCAAGTTCCTTAACCTCTACGAGCCGATACCCCACCAACCGCAAGAGGGTGATTTCCCCTCTGTCCGCTCATTGGTGGAACATATCTTCGGGGAGCAATACGAGTTGGGAATGGACTATCTTCAACTGCTCTACCTGCAACCCATTCAGAAGTTGCCCATCCTGCTGTTGGTGTCGGAGGAGCGCAACACAGGCAAAAGTACATTCCTCAATTTTCTGAAAGCCCTGTTTCAGAATAACGTGACATTCAACACCAACGAGGATTTCCGCAGCCAGTTCAATTCCGACTGGGCTGGGAAACTCCTTATCGTGGTGGACGAAGTATTGCTGAGCCGCCGGGAGGACAGCGAGCGGTTGAAGAACCTGAGCACGGCACTATCCTACAAGGTGGAAGCCAAAGGCAAAGACCGTGACGAAATTGCGTTCTTCGCCAAATTCGTGCTGTGTTCAAACAACGAGTACCTGCCTGTCATCATTGATGCAGGTGAAACCCGTTATTGGGTGCGCAAGATAGACCGCTTGCAGTCCGATGATACCGACTTCCTGCAAAAACTGAAA
>ERZ791884.553-NODE-553-length-36625-cov-4.457862_pt1 | contig 36625 bp, 35 predicted proteins | sample MGYA00509941_ERZ791884 | MGnify/ENA primary metagenome ERZ791884 (study PRJEB30046, sample SAMN00792095) | human gut metagenome | study: EMG produced TPA metagenomics assembly of the A metagenome-wide association study of gut microbiota in type 2... | reverse complement strand
ATCGCGGAGATCGAGCGCGGCCGCAGCGAGAAATTCTTCGTGGAGATCGGCCCGCTCAAGAACTACTATCCCGCCGAGGAATACCATCAGAACTACCTCGAAAAGAATCCGGACGGCTACTGCCACATCCCGCGCGAGGAGATGGAGCTTTTTTCCCGGCTGCGCATCGACCCGGGCGACTATCAGAAGCCCGCGGCGGAGTCCATCCGGGACAAGCTGACGGCGGAGCAGTACCGCGTCACGCAGGAGAGCGGCACGGAGCGCGCCTTCACGGGCGAGTTCTGGGACAAGTTCGAAAAGGGCGTCTATGTGGATGTCGTGACCGGCGAGCCGCTCTTTCCCTCCACGGATAAGTTTGAGAGTGGCTGCGGCTGGCCGGGTTTCACAAAGCCCTGCTGTGGTGGAGAAAGAGGATCTGAGCCACGGCATGCGCCGCACAGAGGTGCGCAGCCGCGCCGGAGACTCCCATCTCGGTCATGTGTTCACCGGCGATCCGGAGTCGCCCAGCGGCGTGCGCTACTGCATCAACAGCGCGGCCCTGCGCTTCGTCCCCTATGAAAAAATGGAGGCCGAGGGCTACGGATACCTGCTGTACCTGTTTGAAAAATAGGACGCAAGCGGTCGGCAGTCCTCATGCAAGGAACTATCAGCACATCACAGCATATCGGACTGCCCGGTGGCAGTCCGATATGCTGTGAATGGAATTTTCCGGCACTCTCAATGAGACGATTTCGAAATGGAGAAGCGCATGTATCTTTTTCAAATAAGCAACTACGATGATCCTGCTGTGGACAGAGAAACCGCAGAGCTGCTGCACCAGCGTTTGGAAGCTGAGAGCCGGCGGCGCTGCCCCGCTATGTGGAATGCGATAGACCGCATCAGAACTCACGCCGCGAAAGGCCCGGGGCGCGAAAAGCGGACGGTGCGCTGCCGTATTTATGGCGTGTTCCTGCTGGCTTTGGGCCTTTTGACGCTGATCCTTGGCATGATGCCGCCAAGAACCACCGATGTGATCATTGTGGGCGGAGCCGTGATCATTGCAGGCCTGCTGGAGTTTGCCCTTGCTCGCGGAAGAACACCGCCGCGCATACCGGCGTCCTGCAAAAAGGAGGCGCGGAAAGCGCTGGAGCTGCGGCGCACCGTTGATTGGGAAAAGCTCAAAACCACCATCCGCTTCGAGGATGCTGGCATAACGATCTGCGTGGAGGAGAACGAAGAACATCTCCCGTACACACGGATAAAGAGCGCCTTTGAATCATTGCATTTGTGGCTTGTGGTCTGCGACGATGAATGCGGGCTGCTGCTCCAGAAAAAGGACCTGAGGGCCGGGAACGCAGACAGATTCCTCTCTGACATCATTTCAAAAATGAACACAGGAACAGATGCATCCGGCTGAACACGGCAGCTATGTGACGTTACCAGCCCGTTTGCCCCAGTGGGACTTCAACTATGGTCCAGCTATCGACGGAAGTACACAAATGAGCGATTTCCAGAAGGATGATCGGAGGCAGATGAATAAGCGAGGGATAGCTTTTATAACGGTAGATATCAGGGCTGTTGTCAGCAAAATGTCGGAACAAGAGGCCGATCGGTAGGCAACGAACATGGGAGTTGAAGCAGCATTTTATACCCGCCTAAGAAAGATCCAGTAGGCATTCGACCACTGAGAACACGCCATCTGATACCTCCCCCTGTTTAGAGCTTCTGAACAGCCATCCATGTCGAAAGCGGAGAGACTGCGATACAGCAATCTCTCCGCTTTTCTGTCGTGATCTCCTGCTTTGAGCGGAGAGGCCGAACCTGCACGACAATGAAAAAACATGGCCCCAAGCCGGGACAGGCGGTTTTTATGGGGTATCCTCACATCTGCGGCACTGTCGATGCTGCCGAATGGCAGCCCTCCTTCATTCACCTATGGCCGGGCATCGGATGCCCTGACTTTTTGCGTCCTTTTGAGGATACCCCGCCCCCTTCCACCATCGTTGCCCTCAAATATTCTTATGCCCACAGCGGTGTCGCTGTGGGCTTTTTTGCGCCCTTTGGGCAGCCTCGCTGCCGTAGCCCTCCTGTGTTCTGAAATTTGCATCCAACAGATTTCAGAATATGGAGGAACCAAAAATATATGACAGACGGAGCATCTACGCACTGAACAAGAAAAATCCAGACGCCATTGTACTTCCAGACGCCGATGGAAATCTGATCTGCCTGACCTGCGCTGATTTCACCGATGAAGCAGAGTTTCGCCGTTGGAAGAGGTGGTCGGACCAGGACTTTCACGCAGAGGATAAAAGCGATGTGGAGGAAAGCGACCACACCACATCTATGGACATGGTTCCGGAAGCCGCCCTTGCTGTTCCCAATGAGGAGGCTTTGGCAGAGGAAAGACAGGTCAGAGAAGATCAGATTCGTTGTGCGGAGGCGGCGGTTTCTGGGATCAGAAGCATACTGACTGGGGCACAGTTTTACAGACTCCGGCAGTATTGCATCGAAGGGAAAACAGAGAGCGAAATCGCCGAAGCAGAAGGCGTCACACAGCAGGCCGTGTCTAAATCGCTGGTCTCCGCTTTGAAAAAATCGAGAGAATTTTTGAAAAGGGGTCCAAAAATGGTTGTGAAAAAGCCTGAAAAAAGATGATTAATGAAGGGACAAGTATCCCCCATCTTCTGAACCTTGAAAAACACCGCCCAGGCGGTCATATCCGGTGACTGGAATACCTTTGCTGACGGCGCGAGCGTCAGACCGGGTGCGCGAGGACCACCTGTGCGGATTATTCTCCGCATATTAGGACGGCCAATGGAAGGTGCAGAGCGATACCCACCCAGGTCAAATGCAGCTTTGGCAGGCTGCTTCGCCATGACCCCGTCAGCTTACAATGATACTCCTGTACGCAGCTCCGAGAGAACCTCGGAGGGGTGAAACTCCCGTGACGCGCGCCAGCGCGGTTCCAGCCGCCGCCCTTGCCTGGGGAAGTAGTGTCGAATACAGGCAGCAACGCAAGAGCAAGAAGGCCGCTCCGCAAGGAGCAATTCCGCCCCGATACGGAGCGGCCTTTTCTGCTTTGCGGCAGAAGTATGGGGATCGTCCGCTTCCTCTTTTTTCCCGCCATCCATTCTCTTCTCTCTTTCAATCCTCTGAACGGCCTGCATTCACACCCTCCTTATCCCCCGGACGATCCTCATATTTGTGCCGCAAGGCAAAATTCAGAAAAGAGGTACCGATATGAATCAGAACATCAATTATTACGGCATCATCCTTCTGCTGCGCCAGCTTCGGGAAAGCGGCAGCTTCAGCGAAAAGGAGCTGCGGAGGGTGGCGGCACGGATTGCCGCGGACAGCGGCGCGGACATCATGATTTCTCTCAGATTTTCTTCATCTTTCAGTAGCTTTCCAAACAAGGTTGTGGTAGTGTTTGTGTTGCAAAAACAGGAGGTGAGCAGGCATGGCGGAAAATCATCTGACAGACGGCACAACGGCGCTGGCAGCGCAGCCCCGCGTCATCAAGATCGAGGCGGCGGAGAAGCCGAAGAATGCGCAGCTGCGGGTAAGCTCAAGCATCAGAGTCTCCCCATTCTGGAGCGGATGCTCGAAACCATCCGGACGATCCGTGATCGCAGGTTGCTCTGGAGCGAGGACATCGTTTCCCTCAACAAAAAAATATCCGAACTCTCCAGTCAGAATCAAACGCTGGCCTTCCTCAAGCAAAACGGCCTCGTTGATCCTGACATTTTTATATCCAAAAGCAACGAGCTGACTCGCCAGCTCCGACAGGCCAAGCTGGACAAAGAGAAGCTGATGGATGCCGAGGGGGATGCCACCGCCCAGCGGACGCAGGAGCTGATAGCACTGCTGGAGGATGGGCCGGACTTCCTCGACCACCCCGACACAGAGCTGTGCGGCGCGCTTGTTGTGGAAATCATCGTGGAGAGCAACGATACCCTCCGCTTCCGCCTGCATAACGGGCTGGAGCTGCGGGAATCCATTGAGAGGACGGTGCGATAATGGGAAACCGAAAGCAGCCCTTCGGCTACCGTATGACGCTGGGCGAGATCACGATCCAGCCGGAGGAGGCAAATCTGGTACGGTTTGTCTTCCAAGGCTACAGCACGGGAGCCACTCTGGGGGAGCTGACCAAGGCACTCTGCCGGCAGGAGATCCCCTACTATGAGGGGCGGACATGGAACAAGAACATGGTATCCCGCATTTTAGAGGATGGTCGCTATATCGGAGAGAAAGGCTATCCGGCACTCATCGAGCCGGAGCAGCTCCGCGCGGCAGCGAAAAAGAGGATGGCAAGAGCCTGTCCGCCGCAGAAAACACCCGCGCAGAAGGCTCTGCGTCGGCTCTGCGGCGCACCACCTCCCGCGCGGGTGGAGAAGCTCGTCACCGACCTGCTCAACGAGCTCATACGCTGCCCCGACCGTATTCAGCCAGCGGTACCTTGATGACCTTCTGCCCGTTCACCATTTCCTCTACATAACCGTTGACATCCGCAAGCGCCTTTTGCTGCATCACGAAGAAAACACCGATCTTCCCGGTGATCTTCTTGACGAGCTGCAAGATGAGCAGCATCACCAGTACGGCGACCAGCGTCAGATAAAAGCTGACATAGAGCATACAGACAAATACCGTCACGATGGTGAAGACCGAGGAAATGAGCTGCGCCATGGACTGCGCGATCATTTGACGAAGGGTATCGGTATCGTTGGTATAAAGACTCATAATATCGCCGTGCGTGCGGGTATCAAAGGCGCGGATGGGAAGCCGATGCATTTTTTCAAACATTTCGTCCCGAATCTTTTTCAGCGTTCCCTGCGCGATGGTTACCATGACACGGTTATAAAAAAGCGTAGCCAGCACGCCGATCAGATAGACTGCGCCGATCACGACCAGCACGTTCAAAAGCTGTGTGAATACCGGGGCAGAGCTTGTGAGCAGCGGCGCGATATAATCATCGATCAAGGATTGCAGGAACAGCGCCGAAGCAGCGGACGCAATGGCGCTGAGCAAAATGCAAACCACCACAAAAATGAGCTGTCACTTATAGTCCTTCATATAGGAAAGCAGCCGCAGCAGTGTCTTGGTGTCAAATTGCTGTTTCTGCATGGTGTTTTCCGAAGTCTTATTCATGTTCGCTGTCTCCTTTCTGCTGGGATTCATACACTTCTCTGTAAATATCACAGGTTTTCAGTAATTCATCATGTTTTCCACACGCTGCGATTTTGCCATCGTCCATAACAACGATCAAGTCGGCGTGCTGCACAGAGCTGACGCGCTGAGCAATGATGAGCTTGGTGGTGTCAGGGAGGAAGGTCGAAAGGGATTTTTGGATGGAAGCATCCGTTTTGGTATCAACAGCAGAAGTGGAATCGTCCAGAATCAGAACCTTTGGTTTTTTCAGCAGCGCACGGGCGATGCAAAGCCGCTGCTTCTGACCGCCTGATACATTGGCGCCGCCCTGCTCGATATAGGTATCATATTTGTCCGGGAAGCTTTGAATGAACTCATCCGCGCAGGCAAGGCGGCAGGCTTCCTCGATTTCTTCATCCGTGGCATTTTCATTGCCCCAACGCAGATTTTCTTTGATTGTGCCGGAGAACAGTTCGTTCTTTTGCAGCACCATGGCAACGGCATTGCGTAATACGTCCAAATCATATTTACGCACATCCACGCCGCCCAACAATAACTGCCCGGAACTCACGTCATAGAGCCGCGGAATGAGCTGTACGAGGCTCGACTTGGAAGATCCCGTGCCGCCGATGATGCCAACGGTCTGCCCGGAGGCGATAGAGAGGTCAATGTCGCTCAGCACCTTCTTGTCCGCCTTCGCCGCATACGCAAAGCTTACCTGCTCAAAGCGGATGGAGCCGTCCCTGACTGCCATGATCGGGTCAGCGGGATTGTCAATATCCGTTTTTTCCTCCAGCACTTCCGCAATGCGGCGGGCAGAGGCAAGGGAGATGGTGATCATGGTAAAAACCATGGAGAGCATCATCAACGCCATCAAAATCTGCGTGGCGTAGGAGAACAGCGCCGTCAGATCGCCGGTGGTCATGCCCAGCGCGGCGTTGTTGCCGCTGGCAACGATCGCTTTTGCGCCAATCCACGAAATCAGGATCATGCAGGCGTACATGAAGAACTGCATGATGGGCGAATTAAAAGCCAGCAGTCGTTCTCCAGCGGAAAAATCCTCGTAGATGCTTTGGGAAATGCTTTTGAACTTTTTGATCTCGTGCTCCTCCTGATTGAAGGATTTCACCACACGGATGCCCCGGACATTTTCCTGCACGACATTGTTGAGCGTGTCGTAGGTGCGAAAAACGCGGCCAAACAGCGGCCCGACCTTGCGGATGATCAAAAGGAGCAGCAGCGCCATAATGGGAATAACCGCAAGGAAAATGAGAGCAATGGTCGTGTTGATGCGGAAGGACACGATCATGGAAAATACCAGCATGACAGGGCCGCGCACTGCCATGCGGATCAGCATTTGATAGGCATTCTGAATATTGGTCACGTCGGTTGTCAGGCGGGTGACGATAGACGCAGTGGAGAACTTGTCAATGTTGGAAAAGGAAAAGGTCTGCACGTTGTCATACATATCCTGTCGCAGATTTGCCGAAAACCCTACGGAGGTTTTCGCCGCAATGTGTGCGGAAAGAACGCCTGTCAGTAATTGCAGCGCAGCAAAAATCAGAATGGCGATGCCAAATTTCCAGACGGCTGCCATATCTCCTAAGTCAATCCCTTGATCGATCAAATCTGCCATACGGAGCGGGATCAGAATCTCAAAGGCTGCCTCCAGAACAGAGAGCAGGATCGTGAGAATGGAGCCTTTCTTGTATTCCCGCAGGCTCCCCAATAAGTTTTTTATCATGGTAATCCTCCTATTTGTTTACGTGTAGTACGCTACACTTTAGGGCGATATAAAAGCCGATTGTGAACCGGCTTTTACGTCAAATGTTCTGCAACGGTCAGCAGCAAATCTCTCAAGTGCTCACGATCCTCCGGGGAAAGGGGGGCTAACAGCATTTCCTCGTTGGCGTGCATATTTTCCTGCATATCCTTGTCGATGGCCTCTGCCTGCGGCGTCAGTTTGACATACTTATTGCGCCCGTCCTCGCAGGGCCAGCATGTCACATAGCCGCTTTGCTCCATGCGCGAAACAAGACCGACGACGGTGGGGTGAGCGACACCCAAAAAGGTTTCGATCTCCTTTTGTGTGGCCTGTCCACCCCGGCTGCTGAGGTATAGAAACACTCTGCCCTGGGACATGGTTAAATGGTACTGCTTCAGCTCAGCATCGGCTCTCACCGCCAGCTTATCATTGATGCGCTTGATGAGGTAGCCGACATCGTTCTTCATCACTGGGATTCACCTCTGTATGTAGTATACTACATATGGTAACAAAAAAGCATCAGAATGTCAAGCGCTTCTGCAAAAAACGTTTTTTCGCGTGCACTCGGTGCTTTTTACTTCCTGCCGCTCTGCGGCAGCGTGACCTGAAAGGTAATGATGCCGCTTTCGTAGCGAGCGCCGATGCGCCCGTGATGGCGGGTCACGATGGCCTTGGCTGTGGACAGTCCGATACCGTTCCCGCCGGTCGCGCGGGCGCGGGAGGAGTCCGCACGGTAAAAGCGGTCAAAATAGCGTGGCAGCTGCGCGGCATCCAAACCGGCGCAGGGATTGGAGAGCGCCAGCTCTACGCTTTTTCTCCGCGAAAAGAGCGCAAGGTGGATCGTTCCGCCCGCGTCACAGTATTTCACGGCATTGTCCAGCAGAATCGTCAGCAGGCGGGAGATATCGTCCGGCACGCCGCTGACGCACAGACCAGGGGAGATCTCCGCCGTCAGTTCTTTTCCGGCAGACTCGGCAAGGGGACGAAAATTTTCGATGCAGCCCTCAGCCAGCTCACTGAACGGTACAGCCGCGACAGCCGAAGGCGGCAGAGCTTCCTCGCTGCGCGCCAGCTCCACGAGATTTTTGATGAGGCTGTCCATGCGCTGGATCTGCTCCTGCCCGCTTTCCAGCCACAGACGGTTTTCCTCCGTTTCTTCGATCAATCCCAGGTCGGCGGACAAGATCGCAAGGGGCGTTTTCAGTTCGTGGGAAGCGTCTGTCACGAATTGCCGCTGCCGCTCCCAGTTTTCCGCAAAGGGGAGCGTAACGCGCTTGGAGAGCACCAGCAGCAGGAGAAATACGATCCCCGCGCAGAGGACAAAGACCGCCGCTATCACGCGGAACACCGCATAGGCGGATTGCAGCTGCATGAAGCAGTCAATGACGATCAGCGTATATCCGCCGGATTCGTTTTCAAATCTTCCGAAGCGGTACTGTCCGGCATAGCCCTTGGCCGTGCCCTTGGAAACGATCTGCTCGATCGTGGAAACAACGGTCTGCCGATCCAGCGCGGCAATGTGTTCAAGATCGACAGTGCTGACGGCATCCTCCGCCGTCAGATGCACAATGAAATAGCGGGTCTCAAACGGTGTTTCCGGCGTGACCTGAAAGCCTGTGTGGGCGGAGGGGCTTGCGTTGCCGTCCGGCACCGGGAACTCGCCATCGTTCTGATATAGGATGTCGATGGCCTTGTCCGCCCGGCTTGCGGCAACGTAGTAATTTCCAATGCCGATGGTCGCGCAGAGAACCGCCATGGTCCCCAGCAGCGACAGCATGGCGATGGCGATGAATTTTTTCCGCAGCGTTCGGATCATGTGATCTCCTCCAATAAGTATCCCTGCCCGCGGCGGTCGGCAATGCGGACATTGGACCCCACCATTTCAAGCTTTCGGCGCAGATAGGAGATATAGGCCCAGACGACATTCAGCTCCGTGTCGCTGTCATAGCCCCAGATGCGCTCCATGAATTGCTCCGTGGAGATCAGCCGTCCCTTTTGCCGCATCAGCAGCTCCAGCATTTGAAATTCCTTGCTGCTCAGGCGCACGGAAGCACTTTCGCCGACCAGCTCGAAGGTAGAACGGTTTAATGTTGTGTTCCCGACGGTGAGAAGGCTTGGGGTATAGGCACCGCCGCGGCGGGTCAGCGCACCCACCCGCGCTACGAATTCTCTGGGGTCAAAGGGCTTGGGAAGATAATCGTCCGCGCCGCCGGTCAATCCCGCTACGCGGTCTTCGATCTGGCTTTTTGCCGTCAGCAGAAGAACAGGGGTCGCAACACCCTGCTCCCGCAGAGCGGTCAGAACCTGTAGCCCGTCCAGCTTCGGCATCATGATGTCCAGTACCAGCGCATCATAATTTTCCGCAAGGCCATAGTCCAGCGCGTCCTGCCCGTTGTTGACCACGTCCACGGAATAATGCTCCCGCTTGAGCAGCGCCTCCAGCGCGCGGGTCATGGCAGCTTCGTCATCGGCCACTAAAACTCTCATATCGGTTCCTCCTCATGGTGTTCGATCAGATCGCGGATGGTTTGCAGGGAAAGGTCGGTGGAGGTGATCTCATCGGCGCATCGCTTCAACTCCTGTATCAGCAGTGCCTGATCCGGAATGTTCTGCTTATATTTCAGCTGATGTTCGATATTGGCCCAGCAGTCCATGGCGATGGTGCGCAGCTGGACCTCCAGCCATACGGTTTTTTGGGAATTTCCCAGAAAGCGCAGCGGCATCGAAAGGATCATGTGATAGCTTCGATAGCCGTTGGGCTTCGGGCTGCGGATATAGTCCTTTTCCGTTTGGATCTGCACGCAGGGGATGGCGCGGATCAGCTCCGCCGTGCGGTCGATATCCTGAATGAACGGACAGACCAGACGGACGCCCGCAGCGTCAAAGACGTTTTTCATCGCGCTTTCCGCCGTGACGGGAAAAGCGAGCCTTTGCAGCTTTTGCCGCATACTCTCCGCGCTCTTGATGCGCGTTTGAGACGACGCGACCGGGTCACGGTTTCCCAGCTGCACCTCGTAGCGGCGGATCATATCCATGCAGGAGAGAAACTCGGAGATCGCGCCTTCCAGCAGGATCAGGTTCTCTCCGTAGAACTCCCGCTCCGCCGATGTTACTTCCGGTACTGAATAGTCCATGATCGACCTCCTTGCTGTCATTGTAAGTCATTCAGGTACAGGCCGCAGCGCAGGCGGTCGCTCTCGTCCAGCGTCAGCAGCAGCGTCAGATGCTCTGTTTCGGCTTTGACGGAGATGTGCCCGACGCCGTTTTCATCTGTGGAGGAGTCTGTCACCGCAGCGGCGGTAAAATGCAGTGCGATGCGGCTGATCTCCCGGCCGTCGCTTCCTGTAAGGATCAAGGTTGCCTCGTTATCTTTCGGCACTTGAAAGGAGGATGCTTCTCCGCGATCGTTCAGCGCGGCGGACTGTTCTGTTTGCCGGCAGCGGATACAAACGCTGCCTCTGCGTATCGCCATTCCGTTTTCATATCGGAAAACCGTCGTAAGTTCCAAATTTTCTTCCTGTTCTGATTCTATCGCGGATTTGTGAAATAAGTTTGAATATGCACAAAAAACAAGAAATAAGCAGACGAGCAAACAGGCGGGGATCGAGGCCCTGCGGATGAACTTCATGGAAAAGCACCTCCCTTCAAGCTGCCTCCATCATACGCGGCGGACTCAAAAACAACTTAAAAAACGGCAAAAATGGATTTTTAACTTGCTTTTAAGTTGGGCCTCTACAATGGGGGCATCCGAAAAAGAAGGAGGGTGTGTTCCCTTGATTGAAATTGAACACCTGAGCAAGCGATACGGCGAGCATCTGGCGGTCTCCGATCTGAGCGTTACCATCGAAAGCGGTCAGATCTACGGCTTCCTCGGCTCCAATGGAGCGGGGAAGTCCACCACTATGAATATCATGGCCGGCTGCCTTTCCGCAACGGAGGGGCATGTGCGCATCGGCGGCTACGATATTTTTGATGAGCCGGAAAAGGCCAAAAGGCTCATCGGCTATCTCCCCGAGCAGCCGCCGCTTTATCTGAATGAAACACCAATGGAATACCTGCGCTTTGTAGGGGAGGCTAAGGGGGTGCGCGGAGCGGAGTTGACGGTGCAGATCGCCGATGCCGTGGCGCGCACGGGCATTGAGCCGGTTCGAAACCGCAGAATTTCCACGCTTTCCAAGGGCTACCGGCAGCGCGTGGGCATTGCGCAGGCGCTGCTGGGGTCTCCAGAGGTCATCATTCTGGACGAGCCAACGGTGGGGCTTGATCCCATCCAGATCATTGAGATCCGAAATCTGGTCAAGCATCTCGGCAAGACCCACACCGTCATTTTCAGCTCCCACATTCTCTCCGAGGTGCAGACCATCTGCGACAAGATCCTCATCATTTCCAAAGGGACGCTGACCGCCCTCGGCACTCCGGCGGAACTGGAGCGGCAGCTGCGCTCGGCGGGCGAGATCGTGCTCACAACAGATGCGGAGGCGGAAAAGGCGCGGGCGCTGCTCTCGGCACTGCCCCATATCACGCAGGTCGAGCCCGCGGAGAGCGCGGCAGACGGCGCGGTGACCATGCACCTCAAAACGGACAGCGACGATATGCACGCAGTCTCCCGCAGCATTTTCTTTGCCTTTGCAAAGGAGGATCAGGCGCTTTTGGAACTGTCTGTGCATAAGGCAAGTCTGGAGGATGTATTCCTTGAGCTGACGGAAAGCGGTCAAGCGGAAGAATCTGAGCAATACACCGAAGAACCAAACGAAACGGAGGTGGACGCTTAATGGGCGCAATTTTTCGCCATGAGCTGCGAAACTATTTCCACTCACTGACTGCCTATGTATTCGGCGCATTCCTGTTGGCGGTGATCGGCATCGGCGCCATGTTCTACAATCTGGAGGCTGCGGTGAGCAACTTTGAGTTTGTGCTCAGCTTTGCCAGCATCATTTTCGTGGTCATCGTTCCGATCCTGACCATGCGCACTCTGGCGGAGGAACGGCGGCAGCGGACAGACCAACTGCTCTATTCTCTGCCCATCACCACCACGCAGGTGGTATTGGGCAAGTATCTCGCCCTTCTTGTGGTGTATCTGATCCCGCTGGCTGTCATTTCCCTCTACCCGCTGCTGTTTTCCCAATTCGGGGATGTGTATCTGCCCACCTCCTACGGGTCTCTGTTTGCCTTTTTCCTGATGGGGGCGGCGCTGCTGGCGGTGGGGATGTTCCTCTCCTCGCTGACGGATAATCAGGGCTTCGCCGCCGGTATCGGCATCGCGGCGATCTTGCTGAACTATTACAGTGTGAGTCTTGCAGAGTACACCTCCTCCACGGCCATGGGCTCATTGATCGCGCTGTATGTCATTGCTTTGCTGCTGGGCGTGGTGATCCACAATCTGACCCGGAACGAGAATCTGGCTTACGGTGTGACCCTTGTGCTGATCGCAGCACTCTCGGTCGCCTACTTTGTGAACAGCAGTGCCTTCGAGGGGCTGCTGCCGGATATCATGACGAAGCTTTCGTTGTTCCGGCAGTTCAATAGCTTTGTCAACGGCGCATTTGATCTCACGGCCATCGTCTACTATGTCAGCGTCATGGGATTTTTCCTGTTTTTAACTGTGCAGTCCTTGGAGAAGCGGAGGTATAACTGATGAAAAAGTTTTCTTTCAAAAGGGCCTCCGTTCCCTCTGACCAGAACCGGAACGCCCTGCGGGGCGGCTCCTATTCACTGGTCGTCACGGCCATCGTGCTGGCGATCCTGATTGCGGTGAATGTGTTCGCCTCGGCGCTGCCGAAGTCCATGACCAACTATGATATCAGCTCCAGCAAGCTCTATTCCATCACCAGCAACACAAAGGTCGTGGTCAACAATCTTCAGCAGGATGTGACCATCTATTGGGTCGTTCAATCCGGCGAAGAAAACGATGTGATTGAAAACCTGCTGAGCAAGTACGAAAGTCTGTCCGACCACATTGAGGTGGCGAAAAAGAACCCGGATGTCTATCCCACCTTTACCCAGCAGTACACCAGCGAGAGCGTCCCCAACAACAGCCTGATCGTTGAGAGCGGCGAACGCAGCCGTTATATCAGCTACAATGATATTTACGTTCAGACTGCGGATATGTACTCCTATTCCTACTCCACCTCCTTCGACGGTGAAGGCGCCATCACCTCGGCTATCGACTATGTGGTAAACGAGGAGCAGCCTAAGCTCTATCTCGTGGAGGGCCACGGCGAGGCCGACCTCCCCAGCACCTTTGCCGAGCAGGTGGAAAAGGACAACATCGAAACGGAGAGCCTGTCCCTTCTCCATACGGAAACCATTCCGGAGGACGCGGACTGCCTGATGATCTACGCGCCGGAGAGCGACATTTCGGAGGACGAGCGGGATCTGCTGGCGGAGTATGTATCCGGCGGCGGCAAGCTGCTGGTGATCGCCGGCCCCACCCGTGAGGACGGGATCCTGAAAAATCTCTACAGCCTGCTCTCTGACTACGGCGTGGAGCCGGTGGAGGGGATCGTGGTCGAGAGCGACTCCGACTACTATTCGGCGTTCAGCGGCCCGGCGGCCCTTCTGCCAGAGCTGCACAGCGATGACATCACCGATTCGCTGATCGACTCCAATTATTCTGTTATCATGCCCATCGCGCTGGGCTTGACTGTGGATGGTTCCGCCGACGGAACGGTGACGGAGCTGCTGACCACCTCAGGAACCTCCTTCAGCAAGGCGGCGGGCTACGCCATGTCCACCTACGATTATGAGGACGGCGACGTCGACGGCCCCTTTGCCACGGGTGTTTCTGTGCGCCCCGGCGACGGAGAAATGGTGTGGTTCACCTCGTCCTATTTCCTCGAGGACGCCTATAACGCCTCGTCCTCCGGCGCCAACGGCGACCTTGTTATGAATGCGCTGGCGGATATGATCGGCGAGAGCGAGGCCATGGCGATCCGCAGCAAGTCGCTGAACTATGACTACCTGTCCATCAGCGGCTCGACGGCTTCGCTGCTGAAGGTGCTGATGATCGGCGCGTTCCCGCTGGCTTACCTCGGCATCGGCGTGGGCGTTGTGCTGACAAGAAGGAGGAAGCAAAATGAAGCGGTCTAAAAAGCTTTGTATCCTCTTGGGCATTCTCATTGCAGTCTGCCTCGCAGCGCTGGCTGCAATGCTCTCGGAGGAGAAGAAGGAGGAGATCAAAACCAGCGGTGAAACGGTTTTATCCGTTGAATCGGCAAAAGTGACGGCACTGTGCTGGGAGCAGGACGGAACAACATGGAGCTTCCACCGCGGCGATGACGGCTGGCAGTATGATGATGACGCGGAATTTCCCGTCAGCGACAGCGCCATGGACGCCCTTTTGGAGCAATTCTATGGTTTCGGGGCATCATTCACCATTGAAAATGCCGAAGACCTCAGCCAGTACGGCTTGGATGCGCCGACCTGCACCATCACACTGACTACGGATGATAAAACCTACACAGTGAAGCTGGGAGATTACAGCACGATGGATTCCCAGCGCTACATGGACATTGGGGACGGCAATGTGTATCTCGCCGCCAGCGATCCGCTGGACGCATACGATGTAGAGCTGAAAGACCTGATCGCCAACGACGATGTGCCGTATTTCGATGAGGTCAGCCAGATCCGCTTTGCGGGAAGCGAGGACTACAGCGTGATTTATGACGAAGACGGCGAGAGTATCTGCGCCGATGACATCTACTTTACCGCGGACGGAAAGCCGCTGGATACCAGCCGGGTCAACTCCTATATCAGCGTCCTGCGCTATCTGGAACTCACCGACTATGTGACCTACAAGGTCACGGACGAAGAACTGTCCGCCTATGGTCTGGACGATCCCGAGCTGAGCGTCAGCGTGGATTACACGGACGGCGGAACCTCCGACACCTTTGTGCTGCACATCAGCAGAGATCCCGCGGAGAAGAAAGCTGCCGCAGATGCGGAGGACGAGGAAGCTTCGGACATTACCGCCTATGCGCGTGTGGGCAATTCCAAGATCATTTATCAGATCTCCGGCAGCAGCTATCGCTCGCTCATGGCAGCCGGCTACAATGACCTGCGGCATCAGGAGATCTTCTCCGGCGATTTTGATGATGTGACCGGCATTGATGTCACGCTGGACGGTGAGACCTATACGCTCACCGCTCAGAAGGACGGCAAGGAGCGGACATGGCTCTGCGGGGAAGCGGAAATCGAGATCGGTGATTTGCAGGACGCGCTGGAGGCGTTGACCGCGGAGGAGTTTACCTCTGAAAAGGCCGCCGGCCAACAGGAGATCAGCCTGACACTGCACTTGGATCATGAGGACGAACCGGAACTCACGATCGCGCTGTACCGCTGCGACGGCAGCAAATGTCTGGCCGTCGTTGACGGAAAGAGCGTCGCCTATGTTCCGCGCGGCGAGATGGTGACGCTGGCGGAAGCCGTTCGTGCCATTGCCCTGAACTGAAGCACAAAACAAAGCAGCACAAGCCCGCCTGAGTAGATCGGGCGGGCTTGTGCTGCCTCTGCAAGACGCCCAACGAGGTCCGATGCGCTCCCGGAACGCCGAAGGCACTGAGGGCAGATGGGGGGCTGATCGTTCATCGTCTTCAAAATAGTGTAGGAAATATTGCGGATCTCTCAGTATGTAATTCACTGCAGGAGGTTTATGTTGTTCTAAAGGCTGGGTTCTTTGCAAAAAATAGTAATTCGTGTGGGAAAGCGTAAAATCCCTTTTACTCTTGGGCATTTCATGCTATACTGTGAACAATAGAAGAGGTATTGAGTAGAGGTATTTTAATATGGATTTGTTTATTCCAAAAGAAACGCTGGACTTACTGTCTTATCGTTCAACGCTTGGGCAAAGCCTGAAACAAATTTCTCTGAGCGCAACACCAATCAACTTGATTCTCGATGATATCGCGAAATACAGAGCAGGATACATTGATACACTCGTTCAGGAAAATTTGATAGGTTCTCGCTTCAAAAGCGATGACTCCATCATGCGAAAATATGAAAAGACGCTCGCCAACCACGGCGGCTTTAAGCAGTGCTTTAATGATGTGCTTGGTTTTCGGCTTCGCTTTGATGAGTATCCAGTTAGCTTCCCAGACTATTTCAGAGTTGTTGATTTGCGGAATGGGAAACAGGTGGATGATGGTTATCGTGCGATCCATCTTTATTACCAGCGGGATAATTTGGCATACCCGATAGAAGTGCAGCTATGGTGTGGCAAAGATTATTACTTCAACCTCTGGAGCCACCAGTATGTCTACAAGTACAAAAGCCCGGAAATCGGGAAAAAGCTTTATCAGGAGTATATTGCCGGTTTGATCAAAACCGAGCAGGACTTCCAAAAGAGATTGGAGGCGTTTGACAATGGGCGATAAAAAGATATACATCGTTGCAAAAATCTTTGATCAGCAGGGCTGCCTTGCCTACCTTTGCAAGACGCCCAACGAGGCCCGCTGCCTTCCCGGAACGCTGGAAGCGCTGAGGGCGGATGGGGTGCAGATCGTTATTCTGGATTCTCCCGAAATCTATTCTGAGTACGCGCCCTATACCTATATTGAGGATTTGAAAGAGTTCATCGATAAGGTTGCGCAAATGAACCGAGTCGCATGACTTGCGAAGCGCGCAGACTACTATTTGACTACTACCGCGAAAAACCTCAGAAGTCTTGCCCTGCAAGGCTTCTGAGGTTTTTCTTCAAAATGCCGAAAATTTGTGCGATACCAATCAAACCGTTGCACTGCAAGGCTTTGCGGCTTGACGGCCTGATAACTCCGACTCTGAAGGCCGCTGGTTCGAATCCAGTCGGGCGTACCAAAATGTGTTGATGAAAGATGCAGCACAGAAAACACCGCGCTTTTGCGCGGTGTTTTCACATATTTATCATCTTTTTCGCCGCAAAAAGTTTTAAAAACAGTTTTTTCAAAAAGCAGTTTTTCCCCGCGACAGGCGACATTTTCGAGATGCAGCCGGTTGATTTTATGAACTGATGCGACTCGAACGCCGAAGCATGGGTGCTTCACTCTTGCTGCTGCCTGGCGCATCTCACTTCTCTCTCACATTTGGGCAAAGAAAAGCCAGAGGAAGCGAATGCACGCCTCTGGCGTGCGTCCGCTTCCTCTGGCCACGCGGCCCCGCTGGGCTGCGTGGTCTTATTATTCGTCTGCCAACATTGCGCTCCCTTGGCATTGTTCGTCGCTTTGGCAGGGTATCAGTCCCTTTCACCAACGAACAATGCCGTACTCAGGAAAGGAAGGTGAAGAATCGCAAGAGTCCCTATCTTGAAGTGATCAGCAGCTTACAATGACACTTTATAAATTCAGGGAATATTTTAAAAATCAATTCAGCGCTGGATGCGGCCGGAACCATCGCCGTCGGCCAACTTTTCCACCTCGGCCGCTGTAACCATGTTATAATCGCCCTCGACGGTATGCTTGAGCGCGGAGGCCGCCACGGCAAATTCCACAGCCCGCTGATTGCCCTTACCGGCGAGCAGGGCGTAAATCAGACCGCCGCCGAAGCTGTCGCCGCCACCCACGCGGTCAACGATATGCAAGTCATATTTTTTGGAGAAATGGTATTCATTGCCGACAGCGTCAAACAGCATGGCGCTCCAACCGTTGTCGGACGCCGAGCGGGACTCGCGCAGCGTGATAGCGACCTTTTCAAAGCCAAACCGATCAGCAAGCTGTCTTGCAACGGACTTGTAGCCCTCGCGGTTGATCTCGCCGGCATAGATATCGGTCGCCTCCGCCTCAATGCCGAACACATCCTTGGCATCCTCCTCATTGGAAATGCATACGTCCACGTACTGACACAGATCAGTCATGGCCTCCCGTGCCTGCTGACGGCTCCACAGCTTGCCGCGGTAGTTGAGATCGCAGCTAATCCTGCCCCCGTGTGCCTTCGCCGCCTTGCAGGCGTCACGGCAGGCATTCACCATGTTGGGGCCGAGCGCAGGCGTGATGCCGGCAAAGAGGAATCAGTCCGCGCCTTTAAAAATCACATCCCAGTCGAAGTCGGAGGGAGTGGACTCCTGAATGGCAGAATGCGCCCGGTCATAAATGCAAACGGAACCGCGCTGAGACGCGCCTTTCTCATTATAGTAGATACCGATACGGTCGCCTCCACGCACGCTCATAGAGGTATCCACGCCGTAGCGGCGCAGAGAGTTGACCGCAGCCTGTCCGATGGCATGCGCGGGCAGTTTGGTGACGTAGACGGCGTCAAGGCCGTAGTTAGCCAGCGAAACAGCTACGTTAGCTTCCCCGCCACCGAAAGAAAACTCCAAGTGGTCCGCCTGAACAAAGCGCTCGTAATTGTACGGCTGGAGACGAACCATTCAACCGCGCAATATCCGACCGCCATACAGCTTTCCACCTTGATAAAAAGGGGGGGCCTGAGGAGATTTTCCTCAGGCCCCAAAACAGGCGCTTACAGCTTATCCTCACGCATAAAATGAGCATTGGTCCCATCAATGGAGAAGAACTCATCTGCTGCACGCCGACCGATGTCATCTGGGTACTTAGATATCTCATTCAAGTACTCTTTTTCATCTACATTGGTAAACGCGCCGTCTCGCATTATGACCTTGCCGTCCACTGCAACCAGCGAAACCTCGGATCCCCTGGCACTGTAAACCAGATTAGGTACCATGTTGCGCATTGGGTAGGTGTACACCGGCAACATGGAGGGACAACTGAGATCTATAGCAATATAGTCCGCGCGTTTTCCAGGCTCAAGAGAGCCTACGGTATCGCCCAAGCCAATCGCTTTGGCACCCTCAATGGTGGCCATACGCAGGGCTTTCCAGGCGGGCATAACTTCCGGATTCTGATACTTGATCTTGTTGAAGAGGCAAACATTTTTCATCTCATTGATGATGTTATGGCAGTTGTTGCCCGGAGCCTGATCGGAACCCAAGGCCACCACACCGCCCGCCTGCTGGAAAACAACACTTGGGCAGACAATGCCATCAATGATGCCGATCGAACCCGGATTAACGATCATTGAGGCACCTCGTTTGGCAATAAGGGCAGCTTCCTCATCTGTACAGTCAGTAAGATGGACTGCAATAAGAGATTCATCCAGATAGCCCAACTCATCCAGAAAAGCTGTAGGACGCTTGCCATAGCGCTGGACGATCTGATAGGTCTCTCGATCTCCTTGCTGCACATGCATATGGATTTTGGTACCCCGCTCCTTGACCGCCTTTTGGATACGCAACAGCATCTCCGGGCTGACAAAGTCAGCGCCTTGCGGGCCAAACAGGATCTTAATCCGTCCCCCTGCCTTGTTGTTCCATTTATTATACAGATCAATGTTTCGATTCAGGCTCTCCTCTCCCATGGCATCATCAAACTCATAGAGTTCGCCCGGTTGATAAACCCGTCGTTTAGCCGCTCGAATCGTCTGTGCAATATTCCCTCGGGCGCCCACCTTATCGATGAAAGCACACACATTTTCCATTTTGGATTCATAGTCGCCCAGTGTGGTAGTGCCTGCCCGGACGGCCTCCAGAATGGCCACTCGGCTGCCCACATCCCGTTCCTCGTCATTAACCGCGTTGTCAAAGGGCTGGAGGCCGAACATCATCCAACTGTTGGTGTCTTGGGCTAATCCGCGCATAATATTGCATGCAGTATGCATATGGCCGTCGATAAAACCAGGCAGCACCATATGATGATCCAAGGTGATCATTTCCTCAGCTGTATATTCCGCTAAAATCTCAGGCCGGTTGCCCACCTTCAAGATTTTGCCTCCGTCTACAGCCATAGCGGCATCACTATGATAGCCCACGCCGGCTCCCTCCATCGTATAGAAATGCGGGGCCACCACAATGGTATCAATCTTTTTCATAAATGTCTCCTATTCCAACGGCAAAGCAGTTAGTGTACCTTCTCAGGGTAACGCCGTTTGGTAAGCTGGGTCAGAGTAATCAGGCTCACTGTCAGAATAGCAGCAGTAACCGCAATACTCAAGACATACTGTCCGGTCAGTCCGCCAAAAAGGAATCCCACGAAAGCCGAAATACCAACCGTAATTCCGTAGGGGATCTGCGTCATAACATGGACGATATGGTTGCAGGAAGCACCGGTAGAAGAGAGCACAGTCGTATCGGAGATAGGGGAGCACTGGTCGCCGAACAGGCCACCGCCAATCACGGCGCCAACAACAAACGGAATGGAAATATCAAAGGCGACGGCCATCGGGAAAGCAATGGGCATCATAATAGACCACACGCCCCAAGAGGAACCGGTCGAAAACGAAATGAGTGCGCCAAACAGGAATACCAAAGCCGGAACCATGCCGGGAGTCAGGTAATGCTCCACAATATGGATCAGAAACTCGCTGGTCCCCATACCCTTGACGATAGAGCCCAAGGACCATGCGCACACCAGAATAAAGGGAACCGAGATCAGTTCGGCCATACCGTTGACAAAGGTATCGAACGCCTTGGTCACGCTGAAGAGCTTGGTGCTTACACCCATGATGCCCGCACCCAGCGCGCCACCCATAAAGGCGATGCAAATAGCAAGTGTAATGTTGGCATTGCGGAAGCATCCCACCAACCCGTTGTTAACCACATCGCCGGACCAGAAAATGGTGGCAAAGAGAGAACCAAACAGGCAAACAATAGGGATAATAAAGTTCCACATAGTAAGCTTATAATCTGCGGGCAGTTCATTCTTCACCTCTGGAACCAAGGGCTGAACCCCGTCGTCCAGCAGCTTTCCGGTCTCTCTGGCTCGCTTTTCTTCCTTGTACATAGGGCCAAAGTTCAAGCCGAAAGCAGCAACGATCAAAACAGAAATCATGGCAAATACGCCATACAGATTGAACGGAAGCATATTCAACCAGATGCCCCATTCGTTGCCCTCAACGCCGCTTGCCAACAGCTCTGCGGCAATCAGTCCCGTGATAAAGGGACCATAGCTGCTAATGGGAGAAAGCGCAGCTAAATTGCATCCCATGGAATCCAAGATATAAGCCAATTTTGCCCGAGAGATGCGCACCATGTCAGTAACGGGCCGCATGATAGTACCAAGCATGAGGCAGGGCTCCGTATAGCTGAAAATGAAAGCGCTTAGGCAAGTAACGATCTGCCCCTTCTTGGCAGTATTGATAACCTTTGTCACCCTGGTAGCAAAGGCCTCTGCAGCACCAGTGGTACGGAGCATGGCGATCATACCGCCGGAGAGTGTAACCAAAATAATCAAAGATGCATTTCCGCTGAGAGAGGGGATCATATAGTCCGAGATAATTTTGACAAAACCAACCAAAGGGTTAAAGCCGTTCATCATTGTGGACCCCAACCAAACCGCGATGAATAAAGAGAAAATCGTCTGTTTGGTCCACAGGGCCAATCCGATTGCCACGATGGGGGGAATGAGACACAACACTCCATATGTAGTATCCATATAACAAGCCTCCTGTTATAAATTATCTGTGGTTTTTTTTCATGGAATCTCTGCTTCCGCAACTACAGGCCCTATCCGAATCTGCAAATCACACCTCCTCACTTTCTCGGTCCAGGGATGCGCAAAACGTAAGTCTTGCAAAATCAAGACACGGCATATCAGCTTTGAACGAGACTGATCATACGATATACCGTATATTTAGGATTTAACAGATCAAACGTTTTGCTCACTCCTGTTTCCAGCCTCCCACCGCTCCCAACATCTTCGGTTTTGGCAGCGCGAGTAACTACGGATCACACTTGGTTAATTTCGGTTTTCGTAACCGGATGCGTACATATTTGCAGGGATGAATTTTCCCTGGCCGTAGCGGCCAACAAACTTGGCGTTCTCCACCACAACCTGGCCTCGCAGCAGAACCGTCTCCACCCGACCAGACTGACGACGGCCCTCATAGAGGTTGTAGTCCACGCCGTTAGGGTTATCTGCCAGATGAACTGTCCCCTCATAATTGGGATCGAAAATGACAACATCTGCGTCAGAACCTACCGCCAGCGTTCCCTTTCTCGGATAGATACCATTGATTTTTGCCGGCTGAGTGGCAATAACATCTACAAATTTCTGGCGGGTCAGCTTTCCCGTGCATACACCTTCGGTCCACACCATATGCAGTCGATCGCCGGCGCCGGGGGAACCGTTTGGAATCTGAGTAAAATCATTCCTGCCGGCCTGCTTGAGCTCTGCCACATCTATACCGCAGTGGTCGGATGAGACCGCCGTCAGCAGTCCGTCGGATAATGCCTGCCAAAGAGCCTCGCAGTCCTCACGATCCCGCAAAGCGGGGGAGCAAACGAACTTAGCCGCTTCATTGAAATCCGGATTATCCAGAACTTCCTTAGTGGTGGTCAGATAGTGAGTGCAAGTCTCGCCGGAAACCCGCTGGCCAGTTCCCTTGGCCTTTTGTAATTCGGCAATGGCTTCCCGACAGGTCATATGAGCAATATAAAGAGGCGTATCGGTCTGACCAGCCAGATAAATAGCCCGGCGCACCGCCTCCGCCTCAGTAAAAGGCGGACGGGAAACATAATGGTAATGCGGCGTCAGTTGGCCCTTCTTTACACACTCGCTGCGGAGGAAATTCAGGATCTCTCCATTCTCTGCGTGCACAAATACCGTAGCGCCAACCTGTCGGCTCTTCTCCAGAATACGGAAGAAAGTACCGTCATCTACATGAAGCGGAGAGCCGTTGTAGGCCATAAAAATCTTGATGCTGGAAATGCCTCTCCGAGGAAATTCTTCGATCTCATCAAAGATACTGTCCATAATATATGTTACCATGGAATGCAGTGCAAAATCCACACAAGACTTATCCTTCGCCCGCACATTGATTCGATAATCAATGGAATCCAGCAGTCCGCGATCCGGATCCTGCGGAGCAAAGTCCACAATGGTGGTCGTGCCGCCTACAATAGCAGAGTCGGTCGTCTCATATCCGGCGGTGTCACGGTTGCCGACATTACACAGGGCGGAAAAGTGGGTGTGCTGGTCTACGCCTCCCGGAAACACATATTTACCTTTGGCGTCTATCACACGATCTGCAGCTTCGTCCAAATGTGCCCCCATTGCGCGGATCACATCGCCCTCCACCAGGATATCCCCCACATACTCTTGTTCTGCGGTTACGATTGTGCCTCCTTTAATCAAGGTACGCATACTGTCATCTCCTAAAATATCAATTCTTGTTTGGTAAACATGGGAAAGCCTACGATATTCTTCTGCTCTGGGAAGCCCCAAGTAGACACCTTGCTGGTACGCAGCCCCATATCTACCATGGCTTCCGCAAATTTAACTGCTGGCATTACCCCATCCAACACGGGAACGCCCAGCTGGGCGGACAGGTCCTCAACAAAGTCCACGAAACCAGCGCACCCCAGCAAAATACATTCGGCGCCGTCCTGCTGCACGGCTAACTTTCCCTGATAGGCTAACGCTTCCAATCCCTTCTTGGGGTCCCTGCCAAATTCCAGCACGCTCAAACCTGTGGATCGGATAGAACGGCAAAACTTTTCCGCTCCATAGTTGGACACCACATCCTCTGTAACCTTGCGGGACCGATCCAACACCGATACGATAGAAAAGTACGGCGCTATAAATTTGGCAGCAGCAATGGCCGACTCACAGATACCCAGCACAGGCTTGGAGGTGACCTCTCTGGCTGCCTGAAGCCCAGGGTCACCAAAGCAGGCGATGATAAATGCATCGGCGCCTTCCTCTCGGTCTCCCCGGATCACTTCTTTCAGAACCCCCGGAACAGCCAAATACTCATCCACATAACATTCGATGCTGTCCGGCCCGGATGCCGGAGTAACCGCCCAAACCTGAGTGTCGCTGCGTGCCACCCGACGTGCTAAATTTTCTATACTTTCAGTCATGGATTGCGTCGTATTGGGATTGATGATTTTGATCTTCACAATTTTCCCTCCTCTTGGTCCAAAGCCTGAACCATCTCCATCAGCAGCTCAGCTCCCTGGTACAAGTCCTCAGGAGCGCTGTATTCTCGGATAGAGTGGCTAATCCCGTCTTTGCTGGGAATGAACAGAAGCATGGAGGGAACCGCTTTTCCCCAATTCATCAGATCGTGTCCTGCACCGCTGAACATTCTGCGAAAACGGATACCGCGGTTGCGGCACAGTGTCTCGCTCAGCTTTATCAGCTTAGAACTGCACTGGGTAGGCGACTGGCGAATATATTCTTCGCCTACCAGCTCCGGGTGCTCTTTCAGCACGGAGTCAATGACCTGATCCATGGGCTCCATCGTTGGGTTGCGCAGTTCCACAATAAACTCCACCTTGCCCGGAATCACATTGACCGCTCCTGGGAACACCTGAAGGGTTCCTACAGTGCAGACCATATCCGGCGAAGCGGCCTCAGTCCGTTCCATAAGCTGGGTAATAATCCGGCAGGCTTTCACCAGCGCGTCATCCCGCAGATGCATGGGTGTGCTGCCTGCATGATTGGCACAGCCGGAAACCGTCATGCGATAGCGCACGATGCCCACAATACCATCAACCACGCCTATTTGCATCCTTTCAGCTTCTAATACCCCGCCCTGCTCAATATGTAACTCCAAGTAACACTGATATTGGGTCAGATCTCTTCGGCAGGCGCCGACCTGCTCCATTGTAAGTCCGTGGAGGGCCAGATTTGGCCGCATAGCTTCATCAATCTCTCCGCCGGTAAATGCCTTACTTCCAAAAGTTCCGCCAATGACATTGCCTTCCTCCTCGGTAAATGCAATCACCTGGATGGGATGCCGATTTTGATATCCCAACTCCTTAAGGCGCTGCACACACTCGATTCCGGACAACACACCATAGGTTCCGTCGTAAATCCCGCCCCCCGGCACCGTATCGATGTGGGATCCAATGCAAATGATCTCTCCCTGACCGGGAAGCGTACCGATCAGATTCCCTACAGGATCGACGGATGTCTGAAGTCCTGCCTGTTCCATGCACTGCTGAACATAGATTCGTCCTTCGTCATAGGCAGGGGTATACGGCAATCGTGTGGTTCCTTCTTTCGGCACAAAACCGATTCGCCCAAGTTGGGTCAAATGATCATATAAGCGGGTGCCGTTGATCATACTCATGCGGGGTCCCCCTCAGTCTCATGGGATCTGACAAACTCCTCCAGCTCCTGCAGCCCCTGCTCCAGGCACTGCATGGATGTCGCATAGGACAGACGGATATATCCCTCGCCAAATTCGCCAAAGGCCGTACCGGGTACCACTACCACCTGTCGTTCTTCCAGCAGCTTCATGGCAAATTCTTCACAAGGCATACCCAGTTGACTGATGTCAATAAATGCGTAGAAAGTCCCAGCCGGAGCATGGCAGGACAAACCAGGGATCTCAGATATCCGCTTCATCACATAGTCACGGCGCAGGCGGTACTGCTCCACCATATACTTCAAGTGGTCTTGTGGACCTTCCAAAGCTTCAATAGCCGCGACCTGGCAGGGAGTGGCCGCACAAGCACTGACATTTTCCTGCAGCTTGACCATATTCCGGATCACATTTTCCGGTCCGGCAGCATAACCGATACGCCAACCGGTCATCGCATAGGTTTTGGAAAGGCTATCAATAACCAGGGTCCGTTCTTTCATTCCAGGCAGAGCAGCAAAGCTTGTATAAGTCCTTCCATCAAAGAGGATGTGCTTATACACCTCATCAGCCAAGATCACCAAGTCCTGCTTCTGGGCCAATTCGGCCAGTTGGAGCAGCGTTTCAGTGCTGGCTACAGCTCCTGTGGGGTTGCATGGGCTGTTTAGAATAATGGCCTTTGTCTTATCGGTAACAGCTTCGGCAATAGCGGATACATCCAAATCAAATCCCCGTTGTGCGTTGGTTTTCACCGACACCGGCACGCCGCCGCACATCCGGATCTGTTGGACATAATTAGTCCAGCAGGGTTCGTTGACGATAACCTCATCCCCAGGATTCAGCAGCACTTTCAGCGCCAAAAACAAGGCTCCCATGGCTCCAGGCGTCACCACAATTTGGCTTGCGGGATCGTAAGAGAGTCCCTCTGTGCGATGGAGATACTCTGCAATCGCCTGGCGCAGAGCCAGCAGCCCTGCATTTTCTGAATACTTGGTCTTTCCTTCCCGAATGGCCCTGCACCCAGCCTCCACTACGTTCGGCGAGGCAGTAAAATCCGGCTCTCCCAGTGTAAAACTAATTACATGATCGTACTCCAGCGCCTTATTGAACATTTTTCGAATCTTGGAGGGTTGGATCTGCTGAGTGTTGTCTGAAATTTGAATCATATAGGTGACTCCTTTCTACTCCGATTCTTCCGTTCCCTTAATTTGAGAACAGTCATCAATATTCCAAATGCCAAGGAAAGCACCGCTGCAAATACGATACGATATTCTTGCGGAAGAAGAAATCCCACGGTATTGACTGGGATCCAAAAGAGAGGAATCGTTTTAAACAGAGTAAAATCGATCAATTCTCCCCAATCTACAGAGTCCACCGCTTGGCGTGGAGTGATATGCTGTCCCGCCAAAAAGCGGATTTCAGCATAATTTCCACATACTCGCATCAGAGCGGAATGAATAGGAGCAAAAAACAGATTATTGGTCAAGCTGGTAAAAAAGGCCTGTGCCAGAGCATTTCCATATCCCGGAAGAAGACCTGCTGCCATGGCTTGCCGGGTACCTTGGCTGAACACGGTAAAGGCCAGCGTGACAAGGACGCCTCCTATTCCCCAACTCAGGCTTTTGAACCAAGTCGCCCGGTTGATCTGCCAAGTTCCCTCCAACAGACGTCCGGAGAGCAACTCACCCGCCGTAGCATAGACAGCGAATTGCGCAAAACCTGCCAGATAAGGATACGCTGTATTGACCTTGGCAAAGCCTCCTGTGACGCAAAAGAGTACCGTGAACACAGCCAACAACCCATAAGCAGCTGCCCACCAAATATCGCTTCGTTTCATATGCATCCCCTAACTTTTGTACCCCAAATATAGCAAAATGGAACCGGCGTTAAAATTCAGCGCCAGTTCCATTTTATGTAGTCTGTATATTATTTGGACAAGCCTTCTGTGTCCCGATGTAAGACCAACGAATCTTTATATACTACCAAAGGATAATGCAGTTTAGCCAATACAGGCGGTACATTTTTCCCGAGTTTTATTTATAGCGCATCAAAATCGATCTTGTTGGTTGATACGGGAAGACTCTGGATCATCTGTACCCGGTTACGCACATTCATTTTGGTATATATGCTGTGGAAATGTTTTTTTACCGTATGGATACTGATATTCATTTTTTGAGCGATATCTTCATTGGACAGCCCGTGTACGGCCAAATCTAACATTTCCCCTTCTCGACTGGTCAAGCCGTACTGGCTGCACAACTTTTCATGATATCCTTTTGCGTAAAAATAGCGGGTGTCTCCCTTTTTTGCTTCATATACTAAACGGTATGCAAAGTGCTTGTGCAACTGCTCCAATACAAACATATCCCGTTCGCTAAACGGAGGCTTATCAGCTTGCCGGTACAATTTCAATAAGCCGACCGGTTCTTCTCGAAAGGAGATGGAAAGGCCGACGGAATATGCCAAGTGATTGGGCAGATAGAAGTTCCGGTAGATTCCGCTGCTATTCACCTGTTCATCCGAAGATGGCATAGATTCCCGAAAAGCACCGCCTTTACAGGTATACAGTGCCCAGCGAAAAGCATCTGAATTCAGGCTTTCCTGCATCCAGACATCGACAGCCTGCTGAGGCAGATGAAAAGCCGCTGGGGCCTGAAACTGATAGGCTCCATTCTCCGCAATAGAGATTCGGGCAAAAATTGCGCTATCATACGAAATCAAAAAAGGAAGCCATCGGTTGAGAATTTCATGCTGCATTTCCTCTACTGTATAGATAAATGAAATATTGTATGCGATCTCATTGAGGCGTATCCATTCGTTTTCATTTAAAAATGCCATATCAATATCTCCCTTAACATTTGTATCCAGCCATAAGCAAAGCTCAAAAAGATAACAGTATCAATGAATTCCGACCACAATCGCAATGAAAGCGTTCCCATCGTAGAAAGCATTCTAACTCGGTCACGGGTGTAGATGCTCGAAATGCAGATGTGCCACATTATCTCTGACATAACATTCTCCCCACCCTTTCTTTGTCCGATCAGGTCTTGGCGTTCCCATAAATACACCCGATCCTATCGATAAGCTTCTCGCGTTATGCTGCCATTATTATATCAGGCAGAAGGCTGAAAAGCAATTCCAAACAGAAAGCTGAAAAGCAAAGTAATAGGGCTGCATCTCCACGATCACGATGTCGGGACATTAAAAATCTCAATTTTGAAACCATTCTTGACAGCAGGCATTTTCTTCACCTTTTCAGAGGCGAACGAAGCATAAACTTCCGTACGTGATCTACCTCTGCGCGGGCGGTATCATCGCGTTTTCGCCGCTGCTCATCCGCCTGCTTGCAGCGGAGAACTATCGTGTGATTGTATCCATACCGCCGATAAGATTTCAAATTTCATATTGCTGAATGCTCCTTGTATCTCTTTTACTATGTCCTTTGCAGTTGTGAAATAGATGTTTTTTACAAGTGTAGGGTCATCATACAACTGCCTTCTTACTAATGTAGCTGCGATTCCAGAAGTGGCGAAGCCATATATCTGATTGTCTATTATGTGTTGCCTTCTCTTCTGTTCTTCTGGAAATGCCTGTACCATTAGTTGGCTTTCCATTAGCCGTTTGTAAATCTCTACAAGAAATCTACCACTCTTGACTGCTGGGTCAAAAACTTTGCCTCTTTGTTAAATACCCTAGCAGGGAGTAAATCAACCATGTCTTTTACTATGTTTTGTGGCGTGATAACTTCCAAGTTGGAATATTTTGAAATGCCTGTTATGGCTTGGAACCTGTCAAATAAATCTTCCATAGGAACACCATCCTCAAAATCTCATTTTCTTCTGAATATCAGTAAGCTTGGTTTTAAGACAGCCGGCAAAGGAAAGAGGATACCCTAAAAATTAGGTATCCTCTCGGAAATTAGGTATCTGTGGCACGCTTTTGGTGAAATCGACGGAGTTTTTACCATCAACACAAAAGGTAAAAGGGACGCCGCGCTTTCCTCATTGACAATTCGACGGGGAATGCTATAATCTGCTATGTCTGAAAAAATGTAAAATTGTATCGCAGAGGTGCCGCCGCGAGGCGGAGAATAGAGAATCCGGTGCGAATCCGGAACGATGCAGTCACTGTGTACGGGAGCGGCCTGCGTAGCCACTGGGAAACTGGGAAGGGCAGCGCCGCGATGAACGAAGTCAGGAGACCTGCCTCTGCGGGAAATCTCAAGCCCGCTGCACACAGGCTGATATTTCTGCGAGTTTACCCGCGGCGCGATTTTTTCGCGGCGCGGTGTTGCTGGTTGGAATCGTGAGAGCGGCTGTGGGTCACCATGGCCGCTTTTATATTTCTTTCAGAACGATTTTTGAAGAAGAAGGTAAAGAGAAACATGAAAAAAGCACTTGCAATCCTGCTCACAGCCGTAATGCTGCTGGGCGTGCTGACCGCCTGCGGCAGCAAGAAGGACGACGCTGCCGACGACACGCAGAACACGGAGGGCGCCGACAAGGCCGCGGCCGACAATGTCGCCGCGCTCATTGACGCGATCTATGTTCAGGAGCGCACCGATGAGACCGACGCGCAGTGCGAGGCTGCCAAGGCTGCCTGGGACGCGCTGACCGACGAGCAGAAGTCCATGGTCGAGGGTGAGGAAGCGAGCCCTGAGTACTTCGGCCTTGACACGGGCGATGCGTCCAAGGACGATCCCCGCAACCAGGATGACATCGGCGAGAACGAGCTTCTGGTCGTTTCCTTCGGCACGTCCTACAACGACAGCCGCGTGAAGGACATCAAGAACATTGAGGACGCCCTGCAGGAGGCCTATCCTGACTGGTCCGTCCGCCGCGCTTTCACGGCTCAGATCATTATCAACCACATTCAGGCCCGCGACGGCGAGAAGATCGACAACATGACCCAGGCGCTCGACCGCGCTGTGGCCAACGGCGTCAAGAACCTCGTCGTGCAGCCGACGCACCTGATGCACGGCGCGGAGTATGACGAAATGTGTGCTGCCATCGACGAGTATCGCGACCGGTTCGAATCTGTCTCCATCGCAGAGCCCCTGCTCGGCGAGGTCGGCAGCGACGCGACCGTCATCAACGCCGACAAGGAAGTTGTCGCCAAGGCCATCACCGCCGCCGCGGTCGAGGCAAGCGGCTTTGACTCTCTCGAGGCTGCCAAGGAAGCTGGCGCCGCGTTCGTCTTCATGGGCCACGGCACCGCACACGTCGCCAAGGTCAGCTACAGCCAGATGAGCGCCCAGATGCAGAACCTTGGCTATGAGAACGTCTTCATCGGCACGGTCGAGGGCGAGCCGGAGGAGACCTCCTGCGAGTCCGTCATCGAGGCCGTCAAGGCCGCGGGCTACACCAACGTCATCCTGCGCCCGCTGATGGTCGTTGCGGGTGACCACGCCAACAACGACATGGCCGGCAGCGACGACGATTCCTGGAAGACTATGTTCGAGGCTGCCGACTTCACCGTCGACTGCCAGATCGCGGGCCTCGGCGAGATTGCCGACATCCAGGCGCTGTACATCGCCCACACCCAGGCCGCCATTGACGCCCTGAACGCATAAAAAGGATCAAAAAGGGGCTTCGAAGCGATTGTGCACCGCTTCGGAGCCTTTTCCAGATGGAGGTACTTCCCAATGAAAAGAACACTGACACTGATACTGACCGTGCTGATGCTCTGCACGCTGCTTTTCGGCTGCGGGCAGAAGAGCGAGGACGGCGATCCGCAGGACACGAACACCGAGCCCGCGCTTGCCGACGGCGTTTACACCGCGGATTTCAGCACCGACAGCAGCATGTTCCACGTGAACGAGGCATGCAAGGGCAAGGGGACGCTGACGGTCGAAAACGGCCAGATGACGATCCACATCAGCCTGCCGTCCAAGAGCATTCTGAACCTCTTCTGTGGCACGGCGGAGGACGCGCGGAAGGACGGCGCGGCGCTCTTGCAGCCCACGACCGACACCGTCACCTATTCCGACGGCCTGAGCGAGGAGGTCAATGGCTTTGATATCCCCGTGCCCGCGCTGGACGAGGAGTTCGACGTCGCCATCATCGGCACGAAGGGCAAGTGGTACGACCACAAGGTCTCCGTGACGAACGCCGTTTTGAAGGAAGACGCCGCCGCGCCCGCCGAGACGCTGGCCGACGGCACCTACACGATCGCCGTGACGCTCGAGGGCGGCAGCGGCAAGGCGAACATCCAGTCGCCCTGTACGCTGACGGTCGCGGACGGCAAAATGACCGCCACCATCGTCTGGAGCAGCAGCCACTATGACTATATGCTCGTGGACGGCGAGCGCTGCGACGTGCTCTCGACCGAAAACGGCTCGACGTTTGAGATCCCCGTCGCCGCGCTGGATACGCCGCTTGCCGTGGTCGGCGATACCACCGCCATGAGCACGCCGCACGAGATCGACTACACGCTGACGTTCGACGCCTCGAGTGCCGAGGTGAACAGATGAGACGCCTGCCGCGCGCGCTTCTCACGCTGTTGGCCGTGCTGACGCTCTGCGCCTGCGGGGACAAAGCGCAGGACGGTTCGAACGGCGAAGACGCGGCGGTCGCGTGGGATGCTCTGTCGTTTGACAAGTCCATGCCGCTTGACTACGCCGCGCAGTTTTCCGTTTCCTACGCGGGTGACGAGTACAAGTGCATCACCATCGGGCAGGATCAGGAATTCCTGCTCGTGGCGGAGGGCGCGGCCGTGCCCGGCGGCGTGCCGGAGGGCGTGACAGTTTTGCAGCAGCCGCTTGGTGAAATTTATCTGGTCGCCAGCGCGGCGATGGACAGCTTTGCCCAGCTGGACGCGGTCGACTGCATCCGCTTCAGTGGACGCAAGGAGTCGGACTGGTATATCGAGCAGGCGAAGGAGGCCATGAGCGCGGGTGACATGCTTTACGCGGGCAAATACTCCGAGCCTGATTACGAGCTTATCTTGTCGCAGGGCTGCGATCTGGTGCTTGAAAACACGATGATCTACCACTCACCCGAGGTCATCGAGCAGTTTGAAACGCTGAGTATCCCCGTGCTCGTGGAAATGTCCAGCTACGAGAGCGAGCCGTTTGGCCGCATGGAGTGGGTCAAGCTCTACGGTGCGCTCATCGGCAAGGAGAACGAGGCCGCGGCGCTGTTTGAGGAGAAAATGGACAGCGTTTCGGGCATTCTGGGAGCTGCGCCCACGGGAAAGACCGTCACATTCTTCTATGTGACGAGCAACGGCGCGGTCAATGTGCGAAAGTCGACGGACTATGTCGCTAAATCCATCGCCATGGCGGGCGGGGAATACGTCTCCTTTGACAACACGGAAGAGGAGAACGCCCAGTCCACCGTCACCATCCAGATGGAGGCATTTTACAGCGGCGCGCACGACGCGGATGTGCTTATCTACAACAGCATCATCGACGGCGGGCTTACGACGATCGATGAGCTTTTATCGCTCGAACCGCTGCTCGGCGACTTTAAGGCCGTGCAGGACGGAAACGTCTGGTGCCTGACGAAGGACTTTTATCAGGAATCGCTCGAATTGAGCGACCTCGTCGTGGATCTCCACACCGTTTTGAGCGGGGCGGATACGCCGCTCCGTTTTTTGACAAAGCTGCAATAATTTTTGACTGGAAAGTTGAAACAGACAGGAGGGACGGGCATGGAGCAGAAGCGGAAAACACGGACGTGGTGCGGCTTTTTGCTGCTGCTCGTCCTTTTGGCTGTTTTTTTGATCTGGAATTTATTCGCGGGCAGCGTGCAGCTCTCCGCGTCTCAGATAGGACAGATTCTGCTCGGCGGCGGGGATGACCTGACGCAAAAGCAGATCATTATGCAAATTAGATTGCCGCGCATGGCGTCGGCGCTCATTTTAGGCGGTGCACTGTCCGTGTCGGGGTATCTTCTGCAAACGTTTTTCCACAATCCCATCGCGGGGCCGTTCGTGCTGGGCATTTCGTCGGGGGCGAAGCTCGCAGTCTCGCTTGTGATGATCTTTCTGCTCAGCCGCGGCGTCAGATCATCGTCGGCGCTGCTCATCGGCGCGGCGTTCGTCGGCGCGATGCTCTCGATGGGCCTCATCCTGCTCATTTCGCAGCGGGTCAATCAGATGAGCCTTCTCGTCGTCTGCGGCGTGATGATCGGCTACATCTGCTCAGCGCTGACGGATTTTCTCGTCACGTTCGCGGACGATTCAAACATCGTGAACCTGCACAACTGGTCGAACGGCTCGTTTTCCGGCATGAAGTGGGAAAACGTGACGACGATGGCCTGGGTGTGCAGGATCGCGCTGATTTTGACATTTTTCCTCCCCAAGCCGATCCGCGCCTATCAGCTCGGCGAGGTCTACGCGCGCAACATGGGCGTGCCGATCAAGGCGTTCCGCGCGGCGCTCATCCTGCTCTCCAGCGTGTTATCTGCCTGCGTGACGGCCTTCGCCGGCCCCATCTCGTTTGTCGGCATCGCGCTGCCGCACCTGATGAAGGCGCTTTTCAAGACGGCGGAGCCGCTTTTGCTGATCCCGGCGAGCTTCCTCGGCGGGGGCATCTTCTGCCTTGCGTGTGATCTCATCGCGCGCACGGCCTTTGCGCCCACGGAGGTCAGCATCAGCTCGGTCACGGCGGTGTTCGGCGCGCCGGTCGTCATCTACATGATGGTGCGCAGAAAGGCGGGGCGGGAATGAGCGGCTATTTGGAGACAAAGAATTTATCCGTCGGCTACCACGGCAAGTCCCTCATCGAGGATGTGTCCCTCTGCGTGCAGAGGGGAAAGATCGTTACGCTGATCGGGCCGAACGGCTCGGGCAAGTCGACGATCCTGAAAACCGTCATCGGTCAGCTGCCGGAGCTTTCCGGCACAGTGTATCTGGATGGCGAGACGATGCGCTCGCGCAGCCGCAACGACGTCGCGCGGCGCATGGCGATCTTGATGACCGCGCGCGTCGAACCGGAGCTCATGCCCTGCCGCGATGTGGTCAGCTCGGGCCGCTATCCCTACACGGGAAGGCTCGGCGTCCTGCGGGACGAAGATAAGAAGATCGTCGAGCAGTCGCTTTCTCAGGTGGACGCGCTCGCGTTCGCCGACGCGCCGTTTTCCGCCGTCAGCGACGGCCAGCGGCAGCGCATTCTGCTCGCAAGGGCCCTGTGCCAGCAGCCGCAGCTTATCGTGCTCGACGAGCCGACGAGCTTTTTGGACATCCGCTACAAACTGGAACTGCTCTCCGTCCTCAAGCGCATGGTGCGCGAAAACGACCTCGCCGTGCTGCTCTCGCTCCACGAGCTCGATCTGGCGCGGCGCATTTCGGACACAGTCATCTGCGTCGCGGGCGACCGCATCGACCGCATCGGCACGCCGGAGGAGATCTTCACGAGCGACTACATCGCGCAGCTCTATCACTTGGAGCGCGGGAAGTACGACGAGTGCTTCAGCACATTGGAATTTGTACCGTAGCGCATACAAGTAAAAACGCTTTATAGAGATTGCAGAAGGAGGGGAGACCATGCAGAAGGCAGCGCCGAGATTGCTCATTGCCGGAACGAACAGCGGCTGCGGCAAGACGACGGTGACCTGCGCGATCTTGCAGGCGCTTGTCGACGGCGGCGTTTCTGTCGCCGCGGCGAAGTGCGGTCCCGATTACATTGACCCCATGTTCCACCGCGAGATCATCGGCGCGAAGAGCAGCAATTTGGACCCCTTCTTTTTTGACGACGACACGCTGCGCTTCCTCCTCGCGCAAAACGGCGCAGGGAAGGACGTGACGGTCATCGAGGGCGTGATGGGCTATTACGACGGCATCGGCCTTGATTCCTCGCGCGCGAGCACCTTTGAGGTCGCGCAGCGGACGGAAAGTCCCGTCGTGCTCGTGCTGAACGCGAAGGGCGCGGGATTGTCAGTGCTGGCCGTGCTCGACGGTTTTCTGCACTTTGCGCCGGAAAACCGCATCCGCGGTGTCATTCTGAACGGCTGCACGGCGATGAGCTATCCGACGCTTGCGCGGGCGATCGAAGAACGCTTCGGCGTGCGCGCCTGCGGCTTTCTGCCGCAAATGCCCGACTGCTCGCTCGAGAGTCGTCACCTTGGCCTCATCACCGCGGCAGAGGTGAATGATCTGAAAGAAAAAATGCAGCGTCTCGCCGCTAAGGCGCAGGAGACGATCGATTTGAACGCGCTGCTGCAAATCGCGAAGAGCGCGCCGCCGCTTACATTCACGCCGCCGGACATTCCGGTGGCGGGCGAGCATGTGCGCATCGGCGTCGCGCGCGACAGGGCATTTTGCTTTTACTATGAAGACAGTCTGGAACTCCTGCGCCGCTTAGGGGCGGAGCTTGTGCCGTTCAGCCCGCTGTCGGATGAACGCTTACCGGAAGACCTGCACGGCCTGTACCTCGGCGGCGGCTATCCCGAGCTCTACGCGGAGCGGTTGGAGGCAAACGCCGCCATACGCGCTTCTATCCGCGCGGCGGTGGAAAGGGGACTGCCCTGCGTCGCCGAGTGCGGCGGCTTTATGTACCTGACGCAGTCCATCGCGGGACATGCGATGGCGGGTGTTTTATCGGGCAGCTGCTTCGACGCGGGGAAGCTGACGCGCTTTGGCTACGCGACATTGACGGCGCAGCGGGATTCGATGCTGTTTGCCGCGGGCGAGCAGATCCCCGCGCACGAGTTCCACCGCTGGGATGCGGAAAATCCGGGCGAGGACTTCCTCGCGGAAAAGCCGAGCGGAAGAAGCTGGCGCTGCGCGTATGCGGGCGAAACGCTCTACGCGGGCTATCCGCATTTCCACTTTTACGCAAACCTGAGCGCCGCGGTGCGCTTTGTTGAAGCCTGCCGAAAGGAGAAACACCGCTATGAGTGAGCCGATGAAGCCGATGGAAATTGAACAGCGTAGCTTCGAGATCATCACGGAGCTGCTGGGGGACCGCGTGCTCGACCCCGAAAACGAGCTTGTCATCAAGCGCGTCATCCACACGACGGCAGATTTTGACTATGCCGACAATCTGACGTTTTCCGACCACGCGGTGCACAAGGGCATCGCCGCGCTGAAAAGCGGCTGCGACATCGTCACCGACACGCAGATGGCAAAGGCGGGCATCAACAAGACGATCCTCGCGAGCCTCGGCGGCGAGGTGCACTGCTTCATGTCCGACCCCGATGTCGCGCAGGAGGCGAGATCGCGCGGCGTGACGCGGGCGTTCGTCTCGATGGAAAAGGCGGCGGCGCTTGAAAAGCCCTGCATCTTCGCCATCGGCAACGCACCGACGGCGCTGCTGTCGTTAGAGCAGCTGATGGAAGAGGGAAAAGCCGCCCCCGCGCTCATCATCGGTGTGCCGGTGGGCTTTGTGAATGTGGAGATGAGCAAGGAGCGCATCATCGAAAAGGCGCGCGCGCCGTACATCGTCGCGCGTGGACGCAAGGGCGGCAGCAACGTGGCCGCGGCCATCTGCAACGCCCTGCTCTATCAGATCAGGCGGTAAAAAGATGGAAGAATATCTCGTAAAGGACGGTAAGCGCCTGCGCCTCGGCTACACAACCGGCTCGTGCGCTGCGGCAGCGGCTAAGGCCGCGGCGTGGATGCTGCTGACGGACAGGAAGAAAGAGACGATCCGCCTGCAAACGCCGAAAGGCATCGAGCTCAATTTGGACGTGCTGGACATTCAGCGGTCCGCGGACG
>ERZ791884.531-NODE-531-length-37505-cov-6.019359_pt1 | contig 37505 bp, 29 predicted proteins | sample MGYA00509941_ERZ791884 | MGnify/ENA primary metagenome ERZ791884 (study PRJEB30046, sample SAMN00792095) | human gut metagenome | study: EMG produced TPA metagenomics assembly of the A metagenome-wide association study of gut microbiota in type 2... | reverse complement strand
ACCAGATGGATTTTCGTCTTGAAGCAGATTTCTGTAACATGAAGGATGAAGCACGTTGTTACTGCCGGGTTAATAACGGTGACTGGCTACCCATCGGAACCGTGCATAAGTTGTACTTTAAGCTGGATCATTTTACGGGATGCCGGTTTGGTCTGTTCTGTTATGCTGTGAAGGAAACAGGAGGAAGTGCCTGTTTTCGGGAATTTCTGTATCATGATGTGGATGAAACAACTATAATAAACTGTTGCTGTAAAGAGAAAGGAAATGCATATGAATAAAATAAGCACGCCGTTGGACTTAAAAAGCCTGAAGATCACCGATTCCTTTTGGAAAAAGGAGATGGAGCTTGTAAGGAAAGAGGTTATACCTTATCAGTGGGAGGCATTAAATGACAGGGTAAAGGATGCAGCACCCAGCTATTGTATGCGTAACTTTAAGATTGCAGGTAAAATGAATCAGGAAAAACACCGGTTAGGAAAGGCGTATGAAGAACCGAAATATACCTTCCGTGGCTTTGAAGCACTTCCGAAGGATCCGGAGCATTTGGAAGACAAGTTTTATGGGTTTGTCTTTCAGGACAGTGATTTTTCAAAATGGATTGAAGCGGTTGCTTATTCCCTGACACAGTATCCGGATCCGGAGCTTGAGAAAATCGCAGACGGGGCGATTGATATTGTCTGTGCGGCGCAGCAGGATGACGGATATCTGGATACCTACTATATTATTAATGGCAAGGACAAGATTTTTACTAACCTGAAGGACAATCATGAGCTTTACTGCTTTGGTCATCTGACAGAAGGGGCAGTTGCTTACTATCAGGCAACCGGTAAGGATAAGCTGTTAAAGGCAGCAGAACGCTTTGCGGATTATATTGCCAATTATTTTGGTGAGGAGGAAGGAAAATGCAAGGGATATCCGGGACATGAAATTGCGGAGATGGCACTGGTGCGCCTGTATGAAGTAACCGGTGAGGAACGTTATCTTCAGTTAAGTGAGTTTTTCATTAATGAGAGAGGAACACGGCCGTATTACTTTGATATTGAACAGAACCTGAAGCTTACGGAGAAAGAAAAGAGTGAATTGCGCTATCAGTATCATCAGGCACATTTACCGGTTCGTCAGCAGGATGAGGCAGTGGGACATGCAGTTCGTGCCGTGTACCTGTATTCCGGAATGGCTGATATTGCAAGAATTACAGGAGATGAGACACTCTATAAGGCTTGTGAAACACTGTGGGATAATATTACCAATCAGAAAATGTACGTAACAGGTGGCATTGGAGGAACACATATCGGAGAAGCCTTTTCCTTCCCATTTGACCTGCCGAATGATACTGCTTATGCGGAAACCTGTGCATCCATCGGTCTTGTTTTCTTTGCAAGAAGAATGCTGGAGATTGCACCGAAGGCAAAATATGCGGATGTTATGGAGCGTGCTCTGTATAACGGAATTTTAAGCGGTATGGCACTGGATGGTAAGAGCTTCTTTTATGTGAATCCTCTTGAGGTTAATCCGGAAAGCTGCCATAAGGATGAGCGTAAATTTCATGTAAAGCCTGTAAGACAGAAATGGTTTGGCTGTGCATGCTGCCCTCCGAATCTGGCGAGACTATTAAGCTCTATCGGTTCCTATGCTTACACGGAAAATAAGGATACACTTTTCGTACATCTTTATATGGGAAGCCTTCTGACAAAGAAAGTAAAGAATCAGGATGTGGATGTACAGATTCAGTCCGAATTTCCATGGAATGGTAAAGTAAAGGTTACAGTCCGTGCAAAGGGGACAGACTTCAAGCTGGCATTACGGATTCCCGGCTGGTGTGATTCGTTTACTTTACAGTATGATGGACAGACCATTCATGGCTTGACGGATAAAGATGCAGATACATCAGTGGTGGATTTCAAGAAAATCGAAAGGAAAGGTGGCTATCTGTATATCAGCGGGTTTGATCAGGAGGAAGAAACGATTACTTTGGATTTCCCGATGGAGCCGCAGTGGATTGTGGCAAATCCTGCGGTACGAGAGGATGCCGGTAAGGTGGCATTACAGAGAGGACCCATTGTATATTGTCTGGAAGAAAAAGATAATGGTGCAGATCTGCATCTGCTTTCGGTAGATCCCACGAAGCAGCCGGTTTCTTTTGATATGAAGATTCAGGAGGAAGAGGTTATTGCATTAAAGGCACAGGGACAACGTGAAATACAGGATTCTTCAGATCCGGATGCCGGTCAGTCTGCTCTGTATGCAGAATATCACGTTCCGGAAAAGGAATGGATCGAGCTGGTTTATGTTCCTTATTATACCTGGGCGAACCGTGGTGAAAACGAGATGCAGGTATGGACAAGAACCGTTTCATAAATACCGTTCTGTAATAATTGTAATTTAGTAACTATTCAGAGCCATGCAAAATTGCTTTCTGTGAATGCTTGCATTCATACAGAACAGCAATTTTATATGGCGAAGTAACCTCAATGAGTAAAACTTGAGCTGCGTTAGCAGCGGTTTTACGAATGAGATCTGAATAGTTACGTAATTTATTCAATTTTCTGGAGGTATGGAATGAAATATTTTGTGTATATTTGCACTAATAAAATACGATATGTAGTTAAAATTGCTTAAAAGATCAATTAAAACATGTTTTATTCGAAAATTTTCGAAAACATATACGAAAACTGTCTGATTACGGTTGTAAAACTTGTGAAAATCTCCTATAATAATATTTATATCGGATACGATATGAAGGGAGGTTACACGTGATGAAAAAGGGTGCGAAAGACAAAAGGTTTTTCAATCTGAAGAAAGCTTCATCAGATACGAAATTAAATGAGACAGTAAATGAGGCTGAAGTAATGTCGCCTCCTTCTGAAGACACGCTTTCTGAAAATGTAAAGAAGAAAAAGGGCTTTGATTTTTCAAAGTTCAGCAGGAAGAAAAAAGAAAGAAAACAGCAGATGGAAGAGGGTCTTACCGAAGTGAAGGACAGGGGCAGGAAGGTTAAGAAAGATCTTAAGAAGGCTCAGAATGAAGTCCGTGAGGATGTGAAGGACAGTGTCAAACAGAAGAAGGACTCCAATTTGAAATTTGGTATTTTCGGTCTTCGCAGTAAGATTTATCTGTGTTTCCTTGTTCCGATTGTGTTTATGATCGTGGTGGGTATTGTTTCCTATCGGTATGCAGAGGATGGACTGAGTGAGAAATACATGGAATCTACCCAACAGACAGCAAACATGGCAACAGACTATATGGATGTAAGCTGCTCCGGTATTAAGTCGGAAGCCATGCAGTATGCTTTTGATGGTGATCTTGAGAAGTATTTCCTTGGACTAATGGGTAAGTCCGCGATTGAAAAGGCGAACTATTACAGTGACACCAGAGTGAAACTGGCAGCATCACAGACGGCGGATTCTTTTATCAAAGACATCCATATAATTACCATGTCCGGCAATAACTGCATGACAACGAAAACGTCTGATAAAATTGACGGTTTTTATAAGGATTTCCTTTCAGAAATTCAGGAAATGTCACCGGATGCATCCAATATAAAAAAGTGGATCAGCCATCATGATATAATTGATGAAACACTTGGCACCAGCAGTGATGATTATTTTGTCTCCTATGCGTTGCCGTCGAGTCAGAAGATGGGATATATTGTAATTGATGTAAACAGCGATGCAGTTCGTGATCTGTTAAGTGGTATGGATTTGGGATCCGGAAGTATTATCGGGTTTGTAACAGATGATGGAAAAGAGATTGTCTGCACCAGAGATGATGAGGACAAGGTTGTTTTCCTTGATGAGTCTGTTTTCCCCGGTCAGGACTTTTATGTTGAAAGCTCCGGCAGCGATGAAATGGCCGGAAATATGGAAGTAAGATACAATGGAAAGCATTATCTCTATATTTACAGCCGCAGCGAAGCTACCGGAATTACCTTCTGTTCCCTGATTCCTTCCAGTGTAGTAACCGGACAGGCAGAAAAGATTAAGAATATTACCATTGCTTTTGTTATTATTGCATGTATCATTTCCCTGCTGATTGGTACCATAATTGCTCAGGGAATATTAAGAAACATGAGAAGAATTTCCAAGCGTCTGAATCAGGTGGCAGAAGGTGACCTTACTGTTCAGGTGGATGCCAGGGGACGTGATGAATTCCAGTCTCTTGCGAAGACGGCAACCAACATGGTTCATAATAATAAGAAGCTTGTTATGAGATTGTCCGGAACAGCTGCCCAGCTGGAGGCCTCTTCCGATGATGTACATAATGTATCAAGCAGCATTAACAATTATTCTTCTGATATTACCAAGGCAATTGATGAAATCAGTATTGGTATGACGAAACAGGCAGAGCATGCCGAAGAATGTGTAATTAAGACCAATGAGCTGTCTGAGAAGATGAAGGCCATCAGTGACATGGTGGAAAAGGCAGAGCAGCTCAGTGATAAAACGGAAAACATGATCAGGAAGGGTACCGAAATCGTGGAAGTGCTTTCCACGAGAGCGAAGGAAACTTCAGATATTACGAATAAGGTTGGTGAAAGCATCAGCCTGTTAAAGAAGGAATCCGAAACGATTAATGGATTTGCACAGACCATTAACCAGATTTCCAAGCAGACGAATCTTCTTTCCTTAAATGCTTCTATTGAAGCAGCAAGGGCAGGGGAAGCCGGAAGAGGATTTGCTGTTGTTGCACAGGAAATCCGTAATCTGGCAGATGATTCCAGTGTGGCAGCAGGCGAGATTAAGAATAAGGTCGAGATTATTTCCGCACAGACGATGTCTACCGTAGAGAGTGCGAAGAATGCGGAAGAGATGGTTGCGTTCCAGCAGGAAGCAGTAGGACAGGTTATCGAGGTCTTTAAGGAAATGAACGATCAGATGCAGGAGCTTTTCGTGAACTTAAAGGAGATCGGCGATTGTACCGCTTCTGCGGATGTGGAGAGAAACGAAACACTTGATGCCGTAGAGAATATTTCTGCGATTATTCAACAGACTGCAAGCAGCTCTTCACTTGTTCATGATATGGCTTTAGAGCTTCTGAACAATGTTGAGAAGCTGACACAGACTGCCGGAGTTCTGGATGATAATATGAACGGTCTGAAAACTGAAATTAATGCCTTTACGATTGAGTAATTTTGTAGTAAACAGATCCATAATAACAGCTATATCAAAACAGGTCTGCTAATGCAGGCCTGTTTTTTGCTTTACAACAAAAGTTTATGAGATAGAAAAAGGTTGAACGGAGCGTTAACATGTTGTATGTTTAATATTAGATTAGTATTCGGATAAATTACTGTTTTTTTTACAGTAAGCGATATGAGGAAAACAGGATAAACGAGGGAGAGAACATGAAGAAAAAAGTTATTGCGATGTTACTTGCAGTCAGTATGCTGCTTGCATCTACCGGATGCAGTGCTTATGGTCAGGTGTTGAAGCTTGCAGAGAATTATGAGCCGCCTATTGTGGAAGAGGTTATAGAAGAGGTTGAACTTCCAGAGGAAGAAATTCTGGAAGAAGATATTCCGAATGATGAGGAAGCTTTTGAACGGATGGAAGAAGGTATTACGGAAGCAGATGATGTAACAACCGTAACCTTTGAAAATGGCAAGTCCTTCCAGTTAACCGAAGCGGCTATTGAAGGAGAGGTGGAGCTTGGTTATAAGCTCGAAGGAACAGAATCCATTCTGGAGGTTGCTGTAACCACAGACTATCCGGCATCTCAATTAGCAGGGGATATGAGTGAACTGATGAAAGAAAATTCCGGGGAAATACCGCTTGTGGATAATCATGAGGAAGGAATTTATATTACCGGCATTATGGAAGATGTGCTTATGCTGGTGTTCATTCGTGAGGATGGAGAAGGTCAGACCTATGTTTTAAGTGTATATACAGTAGATACGGATAACGCACTGGATATTACGAATGGAATTATTTCCGACTTCCTTGCAAGCGGAATCGCCGGATATGCAGCACGTACGGAATACGGAGAAGCCATTACCGACCTGAATACGGATGAATTATACTATACAATTCCCGATGGTTATTCGTGCACCTATACCTGTGAATACTTCAGCTACTTTGATAACGGAGAGTATCAGGCTACACTGTATGAAGATCAGGATGAAGAACTGGAGCGTTTCTTTGATGGAGAAACAGATACCTACTTTGAAACTTATCAGTTAGAAGAGATTGGAACGTTGGACAGTTCCTATGGCACCATTCATATTGTGGAAGGCGAATTCGATGGCGTTTACCAGTATTTTGCAGCCAGTGAAGATGGAACGGTAACGATGACATTTACTTCGAATTATGCAGACCCGATGACGTTAGAGGAATGTGAGCAGCTTATCCGGAGCTTTATTTCATAAGAGCAACATGTACGATTTTGTATTGGATAAATATGAAAAAGATTAATTACTTGTGAATTATCTGTAGTGATACCGGGAGGATAACAATGAATCATCCGATTGAAGAGATTATCCTGGCGTCAGGTTCGCCGCGGCGGAAGGAATTACTGCAACGGATTGGGATTCCATTCCGGGTAGTGAAAAGTGAATGTGAAGAGATTACAACGAAGAAAGAGCCGTGTGATGTGGTGATGGAGCTGTCACAGCAAAAGGCCTTTGATGTATATTCAAAATTAAGTGAAGCAGAGCGGAGAGGCAGGCTGGTTCTCGGAGCTGACACGATTGTTGCAATTCACGGAAGGATTCTTGGTAAGCCCAAGGATCAGCAGGATGCCATTTCCATGCTGCAGGAGCTGAGTGGAAAAATTCATCATGTTTATACCGGTGTTACTCTTTTATGGGAGGATCCATCGGGTCGTATGCAGCGGAATACGTTTTATGAGGATACAGAGGTTGAAATGTATCCGATGAGCATGCAGGAGATTGAGAATTATGTGGCAACCGGTGAACCGATGGACAAGGCCGGAGCCTATGCCATTCAGGGAGGCTGCGTGATTTATATCAAGGAAATCCGCGGAGAATACAGCAATGTAGTAGGACTTCCGGTGGCAAGACTTTATCAGGAATTAAGTCGTATGGAAAGCAATGAACAATCGGCTGATTCGGAATAAATAACGAAGAACAGGAGATGGAAAATGAGTTATTTACGGATCCGTGCGGCTGCCGTAGAGGATGCTGCGGAATTACTGGAAATTTATAAACCTTACGTGGAACATACGGCAATTACTTTTGAATATGAGGTGCCGTCTGTGAAAGAATTCGCAGCGCGTATTACGAAGACCCTGCAGAAATATCCCTACCTTGTGGCAGAGTACGAGGGCAGGCTGATTGGATATGCCTATGCTGGTGCATTTAAAGAACGTGCTGCCTATGACTGGAGTATCGAGACCTCTGTGTATGTGCGTGAGGATATGAAACGCATGGGAGTTGGCAGGGCTTTATATGCTGTGTTGGAGGAATGTCTCCGCAAGCAGCATATTTTAAATGTGAATGCCTGTATCGCTTATCCGGAAGAAGAGGATGAACATCTGAATGCAGACAGTGTGCGTTTCCATAAGAAGATGGGCTATTCAATGGTGGGAGAATTCCATCGGTGCGGATATAAGTTCGGGACCTGGTACAATATGGTCTGGATGGAGAAGCTGCTCGGTGAACATTTAAAGGAGCCGCTTCCGGTTATTCCTTTCCGTGCGGATATGATCCCGTAAAGACACAATAGATATATACAGGGCAATTCGTGGATATCAAGTCAGGGGCAAAATACCTTTTGGACCTGACATCAATAGCATTAATGATAAAGCTTCAGAAAGGAAACAACTGTACATCAGCACAGTTAAGGTAGACAGAGTATGGCACATATTGAGAAATGGATTAACATCGAAGAAAATGGAATTTATCTTGTCTTCGGCGTGACCGAAGAGAATCAGTTGAAGTTCCTTCATTTTTCTTCCAAACCGTTTGAAGGGCTTAACGAGAGCGAATTATTTATGAAGGAGGGCTTCCAGCTTGTCCAGGTGAACTTTTCCGGCTATAACCGGCCTTATGAGAAGCACGGAAACAAGCATATTGTAACCGCACCCGGTTATCTGCTTACCTTTGTGGAGCTGAAGGACGAGCGTAATGAGACTGGCCGTAAGCTTACCTTTATCCAGAAGGATGAGATGACCGGAGCCAAAGTGATTACCTATTGGCAGTTCTATCAGGGAACCTCTGTGATCCGCATGTACAATGAAGTAATTAACGAAGGCTCTGAGGAGCAGACGTTAGAGTATCTTTCCTCCTTCTATTATCTTGGAATTGAAAAGGAAGGAAAGCTAAGCTCTGACGATAAGATGAGCCTTACCTATGCCTGTCACGGATGGCAGAAGGAAATGAATTTCCGGACGAATACCTTCCCGGAGCTTGGATTCGGACAGACCCAGCCGACCGTATATCAGAGAACCTCTGTTACCTTTGAGCTGACCAATACCGGAAACTGGTCCACAAAGAAATACCTGCCGATGGGATATCTTGAAAATTCCGAAGCTGATACGGCTCTTTTCTGGCAGATTGAGCATAATGGCTCCTGGCACGCAGAAATCAGTGATGTCAACAATCATTTTTATGTGGCACTGAGCGGTCCGACCGAAGTACAGTCTCACTGGTTCAAGCAGTTAAAGCCCGGTGAAAGCTTTACCTCGGTTCCGGTTGCAGTCGGTGTATCGGAAGGATGCTTTGATACGGCCATGGGCGAGCTTACCAAGTACCGCCGTATGATCCGCCGTCCGAATAAGGATAATGAGAATCTTCCGGTTATCTTTAACGATTATATGAACTGTCTGTTCGGTGATCCGACGACCGAAAAGGAGCTTCCGCTGATTGATGCGGCAGCAGCTATGGGTTGTGAATATTATGTCATTGATGCGGGCTGGTATGCGCCCGGCGAATGGTGGGACAGTGTTGGTGAATGGCAGCAGTGTTATGAGCGTTTTCCGAACGGCATCGAGGAAGTAACCAATTATATTCGTGAAAAGGGCATGGTTCCCGGTGTATGGTTAGAGCTTGAGGTTATGGGAATTAACTGCGAGAAGGCAAAGAGCGTTCCGGATGACTGGTTCTTTATCCGCCATGGAAAGAGGGTCTATGACCGCAGCAGATATCAGCTTGACTTCCGTAATCCGGCAGTCATTGATCATGTCAATGAGGTCATTGACCGTGTGGTGAATCAGTACGGTGTCGGTTATATCAAGATGGATTATAATATTGAACCCGGAATTGGTACAGAGCTTTATGCGGACAGTGTCGGACAGGGGATGCTGGAGCATGAAAGAGCATACCTGAAGTGGCTTGACGGTGTATTTGAGAAGTATCCGGAGCTGGTGATCGAAAACTGTTCCAGCGGTGGTCTGCGTACCGATTATGCAATGCTTGCAAGATACAGTATCCAGTCTACCTCGGATCAGGAGGACTACCGCAACTATGCAACCATCGCAGCAAATGCCGGAGCGGCACTTACTCCGGAGCAGGCAGCAATCTGGTCCTATCCGCTTAAGGATGGTGATGAGGAAGAGACGATTTACAATATGGTCAATGCACTCCTGCTTCGTATCCACCAGAGTGGTCATCTGGCACAGCTTTCCAAAGAGCGTCATGCTTTGGTAAAGGAGGGCATAGAATATTATAAATCCATTCGTCAGGATATTAAAAAAGCACTTCCCGTATGGCCAAATGGCTTTGCAACGAGTCTGGATCACTTTTTATGTGCCGGATGGAAGGTAGAAGGAAAGAGTTATCTGGCGGTATGGAGAAGATACGGAGAGACTTCTGAGTATGATATACCGCTTGAAAAGCTTACCGGGGGAAAACCTGTAAAGGAAGTAAGGCTTGCTTATCCGAAGGAAGGCTTAAAGGAACATGTGTCCTATGAAGTATCTGAAGATCAGCAGCTTCATGTAAGCTTCAAAGAACCGGTAATGGCAAGAATTTTTGAAATCCGTTAACGGCTGAGGCATACCTTAATACATATAGTCAGCAGATTATTCAGGCAACGGATGATTCAGACAAAGGAGAGAAAGGAAAGGGCAGATGAAAAACAAACAAAACCTGTTTCGGAGACTGTTGGCAGTAATGATGCTGGTGCTTGTGATGGCGTTCAGTACACAGACTACAGCAAAGGCCGGATTCGGCGATTTCAATGATTATGACAGCAGCAGTGACTGGGACAGCAGCGACAGCTGGGATTCGGGCTGGGACAGTGATTATGACAGCTATGACTATGATTATGATGATGACGGCGGCAGCGGGGAATTCAGTCCGATTGCCATTGTTATTGGGTTGATTATCGTTGTTTATTCCATTATTGAGAGCACCAGGAAGAAGAATAAGAAGACATCGGGAACAGCGACACAGAGAGCACCTCAGAATCGTGCGCCGGCACCTGCACCTGCGGATCAGACAGAAGCAATCAGTCAGCAGATCAAGGCGAAGGATCCGCTATTTACTGCACAGGATTTCCTGGCGTTTGCAGGCGATGTTTATATGGATATCCAGAGTGCGTGGGAGAAGCGTGATCTGACACCGGTTCGTGCAGTACTGCATCAGAATCTGTATCAGCAGACCGAGAAACAGATTCAGAAGAAAATACAGGATGGTGTGGTGAACCATTTAGAGAGAATCAGTGTAAACAAATCCTATCTGATGTCCTATCATACGGATGAGAAGTATGAATATCTGGATGTATATCTGGCAGCCAGCATGATTGATTATCAGGTAAAGGAAGCAACCGGAGAGATTCTGTTCGGAGATAAAACAACCAGATGGAACATGCAGTACAAGATGACCTTTATGAGATCTGTAGGCAGTCTTACCAAAGATGCCAAGGATAAAGAAAAGGGTCTGGTATGTCCGAACTGTGGAGCACCTTTAACCGGAACCTCATTCGGTAAGTGTGAATACTGTGGAAGCATTGTTACAACAGGTGCCTATGACTGGGTATTGTCAGCATTTACGGCAATTAAGTAATACAAAGCCGCCAGGACGGGCTGTCAGTATTTATTCGTAGTATTTCCTTCGTAGTATTTATTTCAAAAAGTTGTTGACAATTTCTACAAAAGGTTTTATTGTTAGTAACAACAAATAAATAGTGCTTCAAACCTGAGAGAAAGAGGAGTAGGCTTTTGAAACTATCACAGAGAGCTGTCGTATGGTGGAAGACAGTATAGGGACAATTGTTGAATGGGCTTTCGAGGACGGTCCGAACTTACAGTAGGCACCGGCGGGATTCGCACCCGTTATCATGGCGACATGTATGATAGTGCATGGAGGAAAGGATGAAAGAAATCATTTATATTTTAACAGACTTTCATCGAAATTGAGTGGCACCGCGTTAATTGATTATTACCGCCTCAAGTTTATCTTGAGGCGGTTTTCTGTTTTTGTAAACCGGTCTCAAAACTATCAGAATCAGATCATTTATTTTTGAGAACGCCAAAGAGCGTAGAGAGGAGTAACTTATGAAGAAACAGTTATTAGCAGCAATTCTTTCCGCAGCCATGATTTTAGGACTTACCGCGTGTGGTGGTACTTCCACACAGACTCCGGCAGCAGACACCACAGCTGCAGCAGAAGAAACAACGCAGGCAGCAGATACCGGAACGGCAGATGCAGAAGCAGCGGAAGATACAGAGGTAAATAAAGATGCCACAGCAGCCGATGCTGCCTACACGATTGGTATTTCCCAGTTCGCAGAGCATGGCTCCTTAGATAACTGCCGGGAAGGCTTTCTGGCAGGACTTGAGGAGGAGGGTATTGTAGAAGGTACCAATCTCACCGTTTTATTTGATAATGCACAGGCTGACACCGGAACAGCAAGTACCATTTCCGATAATTATGTTTCCAAGAAGGTAAACTTAATCTGTGCTATTGCAACGCCGAGTGCAATGAGCGCTTATAACTCCACGATGAATACGGACATCCCGGTAATTTATACTGCAGTGTCTGATCCGGCTGGTGCAGGTCTTGCAAACGCAGATGGCAGCCCGGTTGGTAACATTACCGGTACCTCTGATGCACTTGCAGTTGATGCACAGCTTAAGATGATCCGTGAAATTCTTCCGGATGCAAAGAAGATCGGTATTCTGTATACAACAAGTGAAGCTAACTCCGTAAGTACGATTGAACAGTATAAAGAAGCTGCAGGAAGCTATGGATTTGAAATCGTGGATTCCGGTATTAATACCATCGCAGATGTTGATCTGGCAGCGGCAGACCTTGTAACAAAGGTAGACTGCATTACAAACCTCACCGATAACACGGTTGTATCTGCTCTTCAGACCGTAATTGCAAAAGCAACCGATGCCGGTATTCCGGTATTTGGATCTGAAGTAGAGCAGGTAAAAGCAGGCTGTGTTGCTTCCATGGGTCTTGAGTACTTCGAATTAGGAAAGCAGACCGGACGTATGGCAGCAAAGGTATTAAAGGGTGAAGCAAAGGCATCTGAAATGAATTACGAAGTAATCAGCGAGCCCAGCCTTTATGTCAATACTGCTGCAGCAGATAAAGTAAGCCTTGCCTTAGATGATGATTTCGTAGCATCTGCTTATGAAAAGTTTGATGAAATTATTGTAGAGTAATCACGATCTGTTATGGTATGATTTTCTTATTACTTAGAATGATAATAGAGTAATGAGCGAGTACAGATTGTTTGGGGAGGAAGAAACGTGTCGTTATTATTAAGTGTATTTGAACAGGGTATGATTTACGCCATCATGGCGTTGGGTGTCTATATCACCTATAAGATACTGGATTTCCCGGATCTGACGGTAGATGGAAGCTTTCCGATGGGAGCAGCGATTACCTGTATCCTGATTTCCAAAGGAATGAATCCGCTGCTTACACTGCCCATCAGCTTTGCAGCAGGTGTTCTTGTTGGAATCCTGACAGGTGTGATCCATGTAAAGCTGAAGGTAAGGGATCTGCTTTCCGGTATCATTATGATGACTGCCCTTTATACGGTGAACTTAAGGATAGCGGGACGTGCCAATCTCCCCATTTATACCAATGAAACCATTTTTGATAATGACCTTGTGAACAGGATTTTCCCGGAAGCCATGCGGCCGTACCAGACCGTTATAATCATTCTTATTTTTACCCTGATTGTAAAGTATCTGTTGGATGCTTACCTTCATACGAAGTCGGGATTCCTGCTTCGTGCCGTGGGGGATAATGACATGATTGTTACTTCCCTCGGTGTAGACAAGGGACTTGTAAAGATTGTCGGACTTGCAATTGCGAACGGACTGGTTTCCCTTGGTGGATGCGTTTACGCACAGCAGCAGCGTTATTTTGATGTTTCCATGGGAACCGGAACCGTAGTCATCGGTCTGGCAAGTGTAATCATCGGAACAAGCTTATTTAAGAAGGTTACCTTTGTACGGGTAACCAGCAGTGTTGTGATTGGTTCCATCATTTATAAGGGATGTGTCGCATTAGCATTACGTCTTGGACTCCCTTCTACCGATTTGAAGCTGATTACCGCAGTATTATTCCTTGTGATCCTTGTAGTCAGCATGGATCGCAACAAAAGCGCGAAGATTAAAGAAACCGCAGATAGTAAAGAGGAGACTGCACAGGGAGGTACGGAAGCATGATCGAGTTAAAGAATATTCATAAATATTATAATCCGGGCTCCGTAAATGAACTCTGCCTGTTCCAGAATTTTTCCCTTGAAATTCCGGATGGGGATTTCGTAGCGGTAGTCGGAAGTAACGGCTCCGGTAAAACCTCCCTGCTCAATATTATCTGTGGAACGATACCGATTGATTCCGGAGATATTGTAGTAAATGGAACTTCCATCGTTGGGAAAAAGGATTTCCTGCGTCACAGAAGCATCGGCCGGGTATATCAGGATCCGTCAAAGGGTACCTGTCCTTCCATGACCATACTGGAAAATCTGTCGCTTGCTGACAATAAAGGAAAGCCTTATAACCTAGGAAAAGGGATAAACAAAGCAAAGATTGAACAATATAAGGAGCTTTTAAAGAAGCTGAATCTTGGATTGGAGGATAAGCTGTATACACAGGTAGGATCCTTATCCGGTGGACAGCGTCAGGCACTTGCCTTACTCATGTCAACGATGACGCCGATTGAGTTCCTGATTCTGGATGAGCATACGGCAGCACTTGATCCGAAGACCGCAGACCTTATTATGGAGCTTACCGACCAGATCGTGAAGGAAAAGAAGGTTACGACCATTATGGTTACCCACAACCTCCGCTATGCGGTGGAATACGGAAACCGCCTCATCATGATGCATCAGGGAGAGGCGATTATTGATAAGTCCGGTGAAGATAAAAAGGCACTTTCCACCGAGGATATTATGAGTACATTTAACAGGATCAGCGTAGAGTGTGGTAATTAACAGTTCGACTATAAAAATCAGGATATATCCGTGTGTCTGTACACAAAGATGTATCCTGATTTTTTGTAACTGAACAGTTACGATTTTTATGAACGGAGCGGAGCTATTTCCTGAATTGCATATTATATAATTCCGCATAGATCCCGTTCTTTGCAAGCAGCTCCTCATGGTTTCCGCTTTCTGCGATGCCATTTTCTGTAAGAACCAGAATGCGTTCTGCATTCCGGATGGTAGATAATCGATGGGCAATAACCAGAGTGGTACGGTTCTTTGCGAGCTTTTCCAGGGATTCCTGTACTACTTTTTCACTTTCATTATCGAGTGCAGAAGTGGCTTCATCAAAAATAAGAATCGGGGGATTCTTTAAGAAAACCCGGGCAATGGACAGCCGCTGCTTCTGACCGCCGGAAAGCTTGATTCCACGCTGGCCGATATAGGTATCATATCCGTCCGGAAGGTTCATAATAAATTCATGAGCATTGGCATTACGGGCAGCCTGGACAATTTCTTCATCCGAAGCATCCGGACGTCCATAACGGATATTATCCATTACTGTACCGGCAAAGAGGTATACATCCTGCTGGACAATACCAATATTATTACGAAGGCTTCGCATTGTGAAATCACGGACATCCCGTCCGTCAATCAGAATCTGGCCTTCTGTAACCTCATAAAACCGGGGAATTAAGCTGCATAAGGTGGATTTCCCGACACCCGAGGTACCGACAAGTGCAATATATTCGCCTTCTTTGATGTGAAGGTTAATATGGGAAAGAACAGCTTCTGTGGTATCCTCATATTGAAAGCTGACATTTTGAAAGGTAATATCGCCCTTTGCGTTTTTTAATTCAATGGCCTTCGGGCGATCCACAATATCCGGACAAACGTTAAGTATTTCAAGGAATCTGGTATATCCGGAGGCACCATTCTGGAACTGTTCGGTAAAGCTGATGAGCTTTTTAATCGGTTCTGTAAAGTTGTTAATATAAAGCAGGAATGTAATCAGATCCGTAACGGAAATGATGGATCTGGTAATAAAGAAAGCACCGGATGCAATTACAATGACATTAATAAGTGTGGTAAAAGCACCAAGTCCGGAATTATAAAGTCCCATATATCGATAGCTTTCTTTTTTGCTTTCCACAAACCGGTCGTTTCCCTTTTTAAACTTTGAAAGCTCAATATCTTCATTGGCAAAGGACTTTACAACACGGATTCCTGACAGATTATCTTCAATCTGTGCGTTGATATCTGCGATACGTGCACGATTCTTTACGAAGGCCTTTTTCATTTTAATATTGAAATAAAAGGCGTAAAGAAGCATAATAGGTACAATGGCAAATGCAATCAATGCAAGCTGCCAGTGAATGGATAAGAGAATACTGAAGGAACCAATCAGCTTAATGATGGAAATAACAATATCTTCAGGACCATGATGATAAAGTTCGCTGATTTCAAATAAATCATTGGTAACACGGCTCATGAGCTGTCCGACCTTCTGGTTATCAAAGAAACTGAAGGACAGCTTCTGATAATGGGAGAAGATTTCGTTTCGCATGTCATATTCCATTTTGGCGCCCATGATGTGGCCATAATAAGCAATGAAATAATTGCAGTAAAATTCAAGAGCAATCAGTCCCAGCATTAACAAAGACAGCTTCAGAATGAGCTGCAGGGCTTCATCTGCAGCCCGGTAGATGACATCACTTGTAATATACCGTATAATAAGGGGCAATATGAGTGTAACGCCTGCACCGATGCAGGCAAACAGCATATCGGAGAAGAAAAGCTTCTTATATGGCTTATAATAAGAAAAGAATTTCTTCCAAAAATATTTTTTACTGATAGAATTTGTAGTCTGGTTTGTATTTGTAGTTTTCATAGGAGTTAGTCTAGCACAGAAGAAAAAGGAAATCAATGCCGGTTATCTCATGAAACAACCAGAAAGATTTTGTATTGTGACCGTGAATACGGAATGGGTGTCCGGTGAATATGATAAGGGGAATCTATGAATTATATTGTACTTGATTTAGAATGGAATCAGAGTAATACCGGTGATGAAGAGGAAGTAAAACAGATTCCTTTTGAAATCATTGACTTTGGGGCAATTAAACTGAATAACAGGGATGAAATGATTGATGAATTCAATCAGCTTGTGAAACCCCAGGTATATCAGCATATGCATCATATCACCAGTAAGATTATTCATCTTCATATGAAGGATCTGCAAAAGGGGCGTCCTTTTCCTGAGGTCATGCAGGAGTTCCTTGACTGGTGCGGAGAAGATTATATTTTCTGTACGTGGGGACCGTTGGATTTGTTTGAACTGCAGCGGAATATGAAGTACTATCATATGGATCCGTTAGCTTCTGCACCGATCCGTTTCTTAGATGTACAGAAGCTGTTCAGTATCCGGTATGAGGATCGTAAGCTGCGCCGGAGCCTTGAATTTGCCATTGATTTTCTTCATATTGAGAAGGATGTTCCGTTTCACCGTGCGTTCAGTGATGCGTATTATACCGCCAGAATTCTTGCGAAGATTGAGCCGGAGGTCCGGGTTAATTATTCGTTCGATACCTATATTCTTCCAAAAACCCATGAAGAAGAGATCCATGTGCTTTTTCCGGATTACATGAAGTATATTTCCCGTGAGTTTGAAGATAAGCAGGAGGCTCTGGCAGATCATGAGGTCATCAGCACGAAATGTTATCTCTGTCATAAGAATCTGCGAAAAAAAATCCGCTGGTTTACACCAAACGGGAAGCATTATTACAGCGTTTCCGAATGTCCGGTGCATGGTCTGATGAAGTCCAAAATCCGGATCCGCAGGTCGGAGGATGATAAGATTTATGTGGTGAAAACCTCGAAGTTCATTACAAGTGAAGAAAGTGAGCAGCTTGTAGAGAAAAGGGAAACGGCGAAGGAACATCATAAGAAAAGTAAGTAAAAGTCAAAACAGAAATTGGTATGATAAAAACAGAGGACCTAAAAATGAGGTCCTCTGTTTGATTTCCGGGTTCGTCTCCTGTAATGCTTCCGTTTCATATCATCAAACAGATTGTAATTGATGAACACGGAATGAATAAAGCTGATGAGGATCACAAGCAGGGCAAGGGCGAAAATCCAGATCATCACATAAAACACATTGATGATAATGGTTTTATCTAACAGTTCCACGGGACATAACGGGAAGAAAATCCGTTTTGCCGGTGCACCGCTATAGCCTTCTGTGCTTAATAAATCTACCGTGGCTGATCCTAAATAAGCACCGTGGTAGTTGTAATTAATGATGGCTATTTCCTGGTCATTATCCGTATCATATGAAACCTGCGAATCCAGATCTTCAAAAGTAATCGTTTTTGGCAGGATCAGATAGCTGCTTTCATTTAATCCAAGAAGCTGTGTGGAATTTCCTAAAATATCCGTGGAATTATGAAAGAAGCTGGAGCTTTTAATCGAGTACTTTGTTTCATTTTCTGCAATATTTACAAGAGAAAAATTCGTGAACCCGTAATCAAACAGCTTTACGGTATCATAAAACTGATTCGGCGACTCTTCCTTTAAGATGACACAAATCAGGCGCATATCATTTCTTTCTGCGCAGGTGACAAGGGTCTGTCTGGCCTGTTCGGTGTACCCGGTTTTACCCCCCTTAATTCCTTCATAAGCAATTTCTCCGGAAATGAGCTGGTGCTTATTACGGATATAGAAATCGTCCGGCTGGGTTTGGGTTGCTTCAAAATGATAATTACCGGTATTGCCAATCTTTGCAAGCTGTTCATTCTGGAAAAAGGCTCTGGCAATCAGGGCTAAGTCATGTGCAGTGGTGTAGTGGTTTTCGTCATGCAGACCGTGTGGGTTCACGAAATGGGAATTCGTACAGCCCAGCTTCGCAGCCTTTTCGTTCATCATGTCGGCAAAGGCATCAATCGAGCCTGCGATGTGTTCAGCAACTGCATTTGCGACTTCATTCGCGGATCCGACTAAAATTCCGTACAGACATTCACGCAGGGTCATGGATTGTCCGGGATCAATGCCAATGTTGGAGCTTCCGGATTCAAGACTGAATACGGCATCATGGGAAAAGGTGATGACCTCGTCCATGGAGCAGTTCTCAACAGCAATCAGGCAGGTAAGAATCTTGGTGGTACTTGCAGGGTAAAGCTTTTCATCCATATTTTTGGCATAAAGAACCGTACCGGTGTTGGCCTCTAACAGATAAGCAGCTTCTGCACCAAGATCCGGACCGGTTGGCCAGTTGGCAATTTCATTGGTCTGAACCGGAAGGGATTTGCGCGCTTCCGCTTCCTCGTTATAATCGGCAGAGGCAGAAGGGGCAGCCAGAGCCGTCGTAGAATATGAAATTAACAATCCAAGCACAAGCAGGAAAGTAAGAAAACGTTTCATTCAAAAACTCCTCGTAAATAGAAATTGCTCCGTAACAGAATTATTGCTTTTTTATCATACATCATTTCCGGATTTATATGAAGCTCTTATTTTTTTCAGGTGTAAAAATTTTGTAAAAGTTACCTATTATATGTGATTACTGCTTGACAAAGACAGTCAATATATGTTAGAAAAGATAAGTCTTAACAAGATATTAAAATTTATTAAGAAAACATAAAGACAACCACTTACCATGAACGAAGAAGTTTATGGCAACGGAGTGGTATTTTTTATGTAAAGAAGGAGGAGTAAAATGGCTCAGATATTAGCAGTAATCATCTTTGTGGCAATGTTTGCGCTGATCGTGACAGAGAAGATCGAGCGTCACATCGTAACACTGGTATGTGGTCTTCTGGTGCTGGTTCTTGTATTTGGATTAGTAATGCACAGTCCGGCGGCAATTTGGGAGACACTGAATCTTCGTGCGATTTTTACATTAAGTTTCTGGTATCCGGCAGGACAGGGTGGCGAGGCCTCTGCAGGAATCAACTGGGAAACCATTATCTTCATCGCCGGCATGATGATCATGGTAGAAGGAATGGGAAATGCAGGATTCTTCCGCTGGTTATGCATGCGGATTGCAAAGGCTGTTAAGTATAAGACCATTCCGATCTTCATTACATTTATGTTAATGGCAAGCTTTCTGTCCATGTTTATTGACAGTATTACCGTTATTCTGTTCCTGGCAGCAGTTACCGTAGAGCTTGCACAGCTGTTGAAATTCAATCCGGTTCCGGTTATCCTGTCAGAGATTTTCTGTGCAAATTTAGGTGGGTCCGCAACAATGTGTGGAGATCCCCCAAATATTATTATCGGAACCTCCCTGGGATATTCTTTTGCAGACTTTATTACACATACCGGACTCATTGCCGGCATATGCTTAATATTATCTCTGATTTACTTTTATGCGATTTTCCACAAACAGCTTGTACAGAAGGAAACACTTGACATTGCAAGCTTTCCGGAGCCGAAGGAAGCTATTACAAGCAAGAGTAAATTTACTATCAGCTGCATCATTTTTGCATGTGCGGTTGTTATGCTGATTACTCATGCTCAGACAGGCTTAAGCGTTGCATTTATTGGCTTATTTATTGCAATTGTAACCTTGATTACTTCCGGAAAAGACAGTATGATGTTATTAAAGAAGGTAGATTACAAAACACTGTTATTCTTCGTTGGACTATTCGTTGTAGTAGGTGGTCTGGAACAGACCGGAATCCTGCAGATTATTGCAGAATTTATTGGAAATATCAGTGGTGGTAATATCAAACTGATGATTGCGATTATTATCTGGGTTTCTGCTTTTGCAAGCGCCTTTATTGACAATATTCCTTTTGCAGCTACCATGATCCCGGTTATCCGGAGTCTTGCAGCAATGGAAGGTGTGGACTTATCTACCCTTGCATGGGCATTGTCCATGGGTACAGACATTGGTGGAAGCGGAACACCGATTGGCGCATCTGCGAACGTTGTAGGTACCGCTGTGGCAGCAAAGGAAGGTTATCCGATTGGATGGGGCAAGTATTGTAAGGCCATGGCACCTGCCACAATTATGGTAGTTTTCATTTCCATGATTATCATTTTTGTAAGATATCTGTAAATCAGACAGAACAAGGAGGGATACCGTATGGCAGAACAGATTATTATTGCGATTGGCCGTGAATTCGGAAGCGGCGGACATGAAATCGCTGAGAAGCTTTCCGAACTTTATGGAATTAAGCTGTATGATAAGAATATCCTGCAGAACATTGCAGAGGCTAAGAATGTTGATGTGGCAAGCTATGAGAAATATGATGAAGTTCCTAAAAAGATGATCTTTTCCAGAACCGTTAAGGGACTTTCCAATTCCATGGAGGAGAACATCGCACAGCTGCAGTTCCGTTATCTGGAAGACAAGGCAAATGCCGGAGAGTCTTTCGTTGTTGTCGGACGTTGTGCAGAAACCATGCTGAAGTATCATCCGGCACTGGTATCCATCTTCGTATTGAGCGACTGGGATGCGAAGGTAGAGCGTATTATGAGGATCTACGAGCTTACCAGGGAAGAAGCTGAAAGCTTCATCTTCCGTAGTGACCGTAAGCGTAAGGATTATCATAATTATTACTGCAAGATCAAGTGGGGCGATTCCAGAAACTATGACGTGTGTGTAAACAGCAGCAGGCTTGGTGAGGAAGAGACCGTACTGATGCTCAAAGAGTACATCGATAAGAGAATCGCACACAGGGCTAAGAAATCATGAGATTAAGAAATATTGCAGGATCCAGGGATGTGATTGCCGAAAGCGAATGGGTAATTCAGGAGCCCTGTTCACAAAAGGGTAAATGGACAGAAGTATTCGGAAATGACCATTCAATCCGCATAGAGATTGGTATGGGAAAGGGAAAATTCCTTCATGAACTGGCGAAGGAGAATCCGGAGATTAATTACATAGGAATTGAAAAGTATTCCAGTGTCCTGCTCCGTGCCATCCAGAAGATGGAAACAGATCCACTCCCAAACTTAAGGTTTATCCGCATGGATGCTGAAGAGATCAGTGAAGTATTTGCGGAAGAAGAAATTGACCGGATTTATCTGAATTTTTCGGATCCATGGCCAAAGGACCGGCATGCGAAACGTCGTCTTCCATCCAGAGAGTTCTTAAAGCGTTATGACACCTTTTTAAAGAAGGATGGCATTTTGGAATTTAAGACAGATAACCGGCCACTGTTTGATTTTGCAGTGGAGGAGCTGCCCTTTGCAGGATGGGAAGCGATCGTGATTACTTATGATCTGCATCATGATGAAGAACTGGTGAAGGGGAACATTATGACGGAATATGAAGAAAAATTTTCCGCCATGGGGAACCCGATCTGCAAATATGTTATTCATCGTAAAAAATAATTCTAAAACAACCATTGACAATTGCGCCTAAAAAAGGTATGATTGTCAATGGTCGTATAACGGCGTGTGGCTCAGCTTGGTAGAGCGCTACGTTCGGGACGTAGAGGCCGCAGGTTCGAATCCTGTCACGCCGACTTAGAGAATATAAGAAAAAACAGCTTTTAACGATTTCGTTAATAAGCTGTTTTTTCTTGTTTTCTATCAGTTTTCTATCATTTCAATTTTTCTTGAGTTATATCATAATAGTTGTTGGAGTAGAGACAGAGATAAATTTATTCATCTACTTTCCATGAAGGAGTCCAACTCATCATATCAATCTTATCATTTTCAACAGGTTTTTGAGTAGTAGATCCATCTTTTGAGAAGAAATAATGTGAACCTATTAATTGTGTGAGAAGATCATACAATAAATGTTGCTCATTTTGATCTAATAACCTAAAGCCCTCTATTATATGATATTCAGTTTTGGTTACAACCAATCCATACTTAATGAGATTTTCAATGTAGTTATAAAGTCCTACGTCATAATAATAAGCATTTTGAAGTAATTTATTTATATCATATGTTGAGTATTTGCTATAGAAAGAGACATATTTCAGTCCATTTAAGATAAATTCAGGACTTCGCTTATATTCGTTCATTAAATTTATTAAATATGTATCAGGATGATTACTTAATTTGCTGATATGATCGTTCTGATTATTCTTTTCCAACGTTTCACTTGTAATTAGATCTTCAAGTAAACTTTCATTATCATCATTACTACTTTCAAAAATATATTCAGGTACATTTAGAACTATGGCCAATGACTTATATATATTGGGATTAGTTCTTTTTTGGTTTTTGTTTATTATACTATAAATAGTTTGTCTATTTATTCCAGCTTGTCTACTTAATGCTGCTGGTGTCATATTTCTAAATCTTAACAGTTTGTTGATAAGTTCCCCGTGTGTCATATTTACTCCTTTTATTTATAAACATTGCTAGTAACGATTTCCGTATAAAACTAAACATATTTTATCATATAGAATTATTTATTTAAAGTGAAATAATATCAAATTGTAATACACAGGTCATAAAAATGTATCATGTATTGACATATAATTAGAATGTGCTATAATAACATACATAATACATCATTAAGGAAAATGTATGAAAGGAGCTACTCACATGGAACCAAAAATATACAACGCAAAAGAAGCTGCCGCTTATCTGCGGATTAGTAAAGTGACACTATACGGTCTCGTAGAGAATGGCCAGATACATTGTTTTAGGGTGGGGCGTATCTATAGATTCACAGAAGAACAGATCCAGGCATTCATTGATTCAGGTGGCAGCGGCAGCGGCTGCATCAGCACAAAAGCAATAGGAGGTGACCACAATGGCAGCAGCAAGACTAATTCCTAAGGCAATTTATCGAAGTAAAACATTTTTGAAGCTGCCTGTGACAGCACAGAACCTAATGACCTTCCTCATTCTGGAATCTGACAACGACGGAATCGTGGAGGCATATGGTGTCATGCGTATGATAGGCGCATCAGATGATGATCTTCGTGTCCTGGCAGAGAGGGGAATGGTGTACGTGCTAAATGAAGAATGGATAACATATATATGTAATTTCCAAAAATTTAACAAATTGGATCCCCGCAACTTTCAAATCTCAAAACATAGATCATTATTAGTTCGGTTACACCCTGAAATTGAAAAAGAACTAGTAGAGCCAATTCGGAGAACAAAATCAAAAGAAATCCCACGCAATCCCATGGGATCTCTTGAAGAAGGGAAGGGAAGTAAAGTAAAGGGAAGTGAATCTCTCTATTCACCTCAAAAAAAAATAAATATCGAATCCATGATGCGGACAGATTATGATTATTCTGCTATCGAGAGGACGATACTAGGTCACTAACGCGACCTGACGGCCTGACGGCCTTATCGGCTCCTAGGAGCCGGTAATTTCTGAAAGGAGATTAAACATGAAAAAAACAAAACTAATAACAATCACATTAATAACAACAATGGTAATAGTTGGCATTGTGTATGCAGGAGTGGATGCATACCAGCATCCCACAGAATCCAATAACACAGAGTCATTAGACAATAATCAATTTTTCTATTTTGAGGACGAAAACGGCAACGCTGAAGCCATTCCCAAAAGTGATACTATCACCGTACCGACAGGGTACGCAGTAATCGAGGATGGCCATATTGTGGAGTTCATTCCAGCAGATTGAGCTGTTGGCTTGATCAGTACAGTGATTAGCTTCCTTGTGGCTACACGGCAGGTTATTGAGGACGACCGTTTTTCGTTCTGATTTTTCTATCTTCTTTTTCTGTATTGATTTTATACATTGCCGGTCTGTTTGCTTTTTCGGGTATATCAGGACAGGACAAAAAATCAAGAACCGTAAAAATTTTATGAAATGCATAAAATTTTATACTAACTTCGTTTTCTTGATTTCTTTTTCTGTCCTGATGTAAAACACCCGAGCAAAGCAGACACGGGCAAAATACCAAAATCAAAACATACAGAAAAGGAGATGATCAGAAAAATCAGAACAAAAAACTACATACGGAGCGAAAGCACCACAAACAAAACCCAAAATCGTTTTAGGGCTGTGAAGCCAGAAAGGAAACCATATGAAAGAAAGCACGCAATTTATGATCGAGGAACTAAACGAAAAAAATTTCTTTAATTATAACTACAATGTCAAGGTGATGATAGATGGTTATTATTGCGGAGTTGGAAAATACTGTAAAAATCTCAAAGAAGTTATGGATTTTATTAAAAAATATAAGAAAGGGGAATAAAAGCATGACACAAATGATTAAGTCGATCATATCAAGATTAGGAATTTTAATGGCTATTTTAATATTGACAATGCCAATGAGTGTTAATGCACAAATCAACATCAGAGACGGCGCAGCGGATGGAGATTTGTTATCACTCATGGAAGCATATGAAACAACAAGTGATACGGAAATTTTATATTTGATTCTTGAGCTTGCGGATGCTGGGGGTTTTTCGGCAGATGTGGAGCAGCAGGCACGAATATACGCACAGAATAAACTAAATCCGAGTTCGGCAGGTACGGTAACAGAACCAACGGCAATGCCCACGGTAGAGCCAACAATAGAATCAACAGAAGAGCCGATTGCAGCACCAACTATAGAGCCGATAGCATCACCTAATCCAGAGGAAACGCCGGATCCAACAACAGAAGAGCCGACAGTTAAGCCGACTATAGCCCCCACTCCTAAGGTAACGGCTACACCTATAGCAACGCCAACAACGAAGCCGGTAGAGTCACCTGTGCCAGTTATCGAGCAGATCGATACATCCACACATTCCGGGTTAATTCTTGTTGTGGTAATAATTGGGGTTGTTGTGGCTGCGACTGTTATAGGGATTATTATTCACAAACTTAAAGGAAAGAGGTAAAGCAAATGAAGAAAGGTATTATATCTATGGTGTTGGCTTTGGTGCTGCTATTGAGCAGTACCATCCCGGCACAGGCGGCTACAGCTTCTAGTTATGCCTGGTTAGACAAAAACGGAGATATTATTTTTCAGGTGAAAGACCGGACACGTACTAGCGCGCTTGCGTATAAGACTGTTGGTATCACAATAACCAGATGTATTAAGGGAACAAAAACGGTATCACCTGCTTACGAGACGGTAGCTATCGCATTCTCAACTTCATCTGCAGAAGCTGTTGAAGATGGAAGTACAACAAGTACACTATTCCGATTCCCGGAGAGTGAACTAATGACCAGAATCGCTACTTACTATGGTGATCCATGGCTTTCAGATCTGCAGGAATTGGATGAACAGCCTGTTTATCTGGTAATCAATAGTATCATGATCTGCGTGGAATATGACGAAAACGGAAAAGAGCATCAACAAGGATTTTATTACGATGATGGAAGCCGGTTAGGTCATTGGACTCTGAATGTGTACGCGAATATCCCAGATTGCCGTTGTTCAGATTGTAGCGGTACTGTTCGGCCATTAAAAAATGGCTTCACATATTACAAGGACGCATCACAAAGCGACTTAATCTGTTATGGTGAAGATTGTGTTGCACACCAGGGAGGAGGAGGAACATGAGCACGAATAATATAAGATTCAATTTGTCGCATAAAGGCAAAAAATGGTATGCAATCATCTATTATTACGATCCGGAAACCGGAGATCGAAAACAAAAATGGGAACCGTTGGATGTGGCATATCCGGGGAATAAGCGAGAAGCAGAAAAAGCACTGAATGCGAAAAAACAGTATTACATTCTCCATACCGGTCACCGAATCAACATGGATCTGCTGCTTATTGAGTTGATTCCATTATGGTTGGATAGTTTAAACGTAAGACCTAATACGTTGGAGCATTACCGGCTGAATGCGAAAAAAATCACAAACTATTACCAACGTAGTAAGATCAGGGTTATTGACTATACTAGAGCAGATGCAAAACAATTCTTTAATCATATGCTGCAAAAGGGAAAAGTGAATCAACTAACTGGAGAAAAAGAGCCACTCGCTCCCAAAACAGTTAAGGATCTAAAAAATGTACTGTATGGCAGTTTCGAATTTGCTATTGATTGTGGAATTATTCAATATAACCCGATCCAAGGAATAAAAATCAAATATCCGGAGGGCACAGCAAAGAAAGAGCCGGAATGCATGACGATCGAAGAGCTAAAGCAATTTATCGAATTCTTGAAAAGTAAAAACATCAATCCAATCACTAAACAGCCAGAAGGGGATATTTTAACGGACGTAGTAATTGCCTGTGCCAATTTTGGACTACGGAGATCGGAAGTCCTGGGACTCCGGGAGCAGGATCTTGACTTTGAGAATCATTGTATCTACATACGCAATACGGTGACTTATACAACGAGTATTCACATTGAAGAAATGACAAAGAATGACAGCTCACGCAGAACGATAATGCTAACACCGTCAGAAGAGCAGTTTTTCCGGGATGTGTTGGAGAAAAAGGCGCGATACAAAAGAGACTATCCAGCATACAAGGACAATGATTTTGTTTTTTCAAGATTCGATGGAGAAATTCTCAATCCTCAATTTGTCTACAAGCACCTTAAAATCATGTTCCGGGAGTTTGGACGGCCTGGCATGACTGTACACGGATTAAGGCATTCTTACTGTACGGCACAGATCAATGAGAACAACGTCAATCTGGAGGATACGCAACGGCTTCTGGGACATGTTCTGGGATCGGACGCAACCCAAATATACAACCATAAACAGCAACAACAGCTAACAGCACACCCTTTAGGGCTACTCTAACGGAAGGAGACATCATGAATAAAAGAAAAAAATTAAAGTATCAAGAAAACCTCGAAAAGATGGGAGTAGAATATCTGTCTGAATTAGCCAATAACGGTCAAATTTACGTGATAAACACAAAGGAACAAGTAACAGATCTATTAGATGCTTGCAAAATTGAGGGGATTAGCAGTAGAGGGTATCAGACACCTCCTATCTATCAGACAGAATTACCGATCTTTTTCACTGTTGTGACTTATGATTATCATGCTTTTTTTCTTCTGCATTCGCATGATTATTATGCCGTATGGCTTGAAGTGAACAGTGTTCTCAAGGCTGCGCTCCACAGAATCGAAAGATTAAGAGCAAATGAAGCACAAATAAAAGAAATACTCAATAAACATCCAGAAAATGATATTGCATACACATTCCCCCAAAACATGTTGGGATATGTCCATGAAGAAGAACCGCCGGCCGTCATACCTTATCCAGAGGATTTCCCAGTTGTAGATTAAGGAGGCAGAATGAAAATTATCAATCCGCAAAAAAAGAAAAGAATTAGTTTTATCTGGCTTGATATAATCAAGATCCTTTTTATTATCGGATGCGTGGGAACATCCATATATCTGTATGTGATGCACCTGCCACCTGCAGAACCAGTAGCCGAGACCGGATCAGCTCCTGCAGCAACACCTGCAGCGATGCCAACCGTTGAAGCAACGTATATCACCGAAACTTGCTATGACGGATCACAAGAGCTGGATCCTATACTGTATCATTATCCGTTTCAAAAAACGGATTTCTATATAAGCAATAAAAAACTCGTAAAGCAGGTAGATGATGATACCATCCAGAAGCTGCAGGATGATGCAGTCACATTTGTTTCCAATTATTTTGAGATTAATGCGGACGAGTTTTATAGGGATTATGACAACGCAATCAAAGAATATCAAAAATTATTCGTCGCCGGATCATCATACTACGATATCAATGGAAATCTGCTTAGTACAGACATATACACTAATGATCTGGTAGCTGCAATGTGCAACTCGCGCTGGAAGAGCGAAGTTGATTTTATCACGGATAAATCCCTGATATGGCAGGATAACACATATTATGTGCGAGGCTATCTCTCCATACGAACACAGAAAATAGAAGATAGTGGGGATTTATTGCGGTTTTTTCCTTTTGAAATCAATAAAGGACAAAAAATCAAAGCAGTAATAGATATTGGGTTGATACCTGGTATCGACAACTTCCAAATGACAGATATTAATTATATCTGGCTTTCAGAGGAGGAATAACATGGCATCAATTATAAAAATATCAGATGTGCACAGCGTTAATAACATTCTGCGGCATTGTGCGCGTGAGGTTGCCGAATCGTCCAACGTAGACATTGATACAGAGCGCACAAATAAAAACTATAGCCTGGCAGGCCATGAGACGGCGAGAGAGGCCTATAGAGCCTTTAAAGAGCGTTTAAGCAACATTCGCTGCTATAATCGAGCTAACACCGTTAAAATGTGCGGCTGGATCGTTACAGCTCCTGCAGATCTTTCTCCGGAGCGGTATCAGGAATTCTTTAAAGTGACAAATGATTTTCTGACGCAAAGATATGGAGCTGATAACGTGATCCAATCGACAGTACACATGGATGAAGCCACTCCGCACCTGCATTTTAATTTTGTCCCGACTGTAAAATGTGATAATCTCGAGGGATTCTCCGAAAAACTATGCTGCAAGGAAGTTATTAGTAAGGCAGAGCTTCGAAACTTTCATCCGGATTTGCAGAACTATCTCAATAAGAATGGTCTGGCCGATGCACATGTACATACCGGAATCACTAAAGCGCAGGGAGGAAACAGAACAGTCAGAGAAATGAAAGCAGAGCGCAGCCGTGAAGTAACACGGGAATGGGGAACCACAAAAAACTGGGGAAAGGATCGGGAACATGAATATCAAGTATCACATAAATAAAAATAAAGATTATATCAAAGATATTATCGCGTATGTAAAGATTAAATACTTGTGGATCGGCGTTGTAGTGGTGTGGGGAATAGCTCGTGTGTTGACTGGTATATGTGTTGCGTCAGAAGCTGCAGCAAGGGCTATAACGATCTTAGCGGTGCTTATGTTTGTTGTTGGCTTTGGCGGCTATATGACAAGCCGATTTTATACCAAAATAACCAGAGGACGCAGCTATTTATATGACTCACATAAGTACCGGCGTAAGTATATTGAGTTAATTGATTATTTCCGTGATGCTAATCCTCATCTGATCGACAAGGATAAGCTGCCCAAAATGACCTGGCAGGACAGCAATGGTATCATACTTGGTAAAGTGGAGGACAGGCTTTTAGCCTTGCCTGCGGATGTACAATATAACATATCTATATTCGGACAGCCGGGCGATGGCAAGACTGCAGGACCGATTGGCTGCACGGCATTACAGTATGCAGGTAGTGTATTCGCAATAGATATTAAGGGCGATTTAAGCAAGATCACCAAAGAGCGTAAGCATAAGCTTACGTTTAACCTGGAAAACCCAGATAAATCATGGCATTATGATCCTTTAGCCGGTATTGCCGGATTGTCTCCGGATGAAAGAAGCATCTTCCTGGAGAATATTTCTTTTATTCTGTATCCGGAAGTAACAGGAGAAGGGGCATACTTCCAGAATGGAGCGAGAAACTATTTCAACGGCATTGCAAACCTTTTGATTGACGAAATGCAGGAGGAAGGTGCTGCAATATCATTACCATACATAGCCTGTAAAATCGTAGAGGGAAATGCTTTCGATTTTGTTGCACAGGCGGTTAATGGTGATTCAGATCTGGCGAAGCGTTACCTTGCATCCTTTTACGGTCAGAACGAAAAGAATGTTGCCGGATGTTATGATGCCTGTGTTGCGGCGTTACGGCTATTTGCCTCTGATATGATGGTTAAGCTGCTTACGGATAACGGTAAGTGTATTGCGCCTGAACAGATGGAAAAAGGATATGATATCTATATCCGGGTGCACCAGAAAGACCTGGAGTTATACAGTCCGCTAATAACCGTGATCGTGCAGCAGTTCATCAATGCCTTTATGACGCGTCCAGAAGGCGCAAAGAGACCGTTTTTAATGATTCTTGATGAATTTGGCCAGTTGAGGCGAATGAACGCGATAAACAGCGCATTTGCCACGTTAAGGAGTAAGAATGTCAAGCTGATGCTTGCCATGCAGAGCCGGGCACAGATTGAGAAGCACTACGGCAAGGAAGGTACAACCGAAATTATGGACTGTACCCAGTGCATTCTGATTCTCGGTGTTCAGGATCCGGAATCCAGAAAATACTTTTCGGATCTTCTGGGAACAAAGAAAGTTCTTAAAATCAGCAACAATATTGACGAGAGGGAAATCCAAAAAGGGCGTATTGTATCTGAGTCGAGAGAGCCAATATTCGAACCGGCTCAATTCGGAGCTTTAGGAGATTATCTGGTTATCTACCTAAAAGGTAGATACATCTTAGCAGAAAAACAATTTTATTTTAAGTAAGGAGAATAACAAACATGAAAAAAATATTTGGAGAAAAAGGAATATTAAACGGTAAGAGAGTATTAGCAGCAACCCTTGTTATAGTTTTATTGTCTGGTATTACATTGTATTCAGTTGCAGCAGGTCATACATGGAAGTCTCAGGGAAATATAGCGGCGGTAAGATCAGATGGCACAAAGACGGTTATATTTGATAAAAGTGATTTAGACTATCTTGACGGAAGAATTGATGCTATTGAAGCGGATGTTTCTACCGGAAAGGAAAATTTAGCGAATGCATTAAATCCGCTTGGTACAAATCCTAGTTTAGGTACGCCATTATCCGGTACATCTACTTTTAATGAGCTTATGGAGGCAATTAATCATTCACAGGCTATTCCTGATAAGACCATTGGGGAAAGTGTTTCTATAGCGACAGAGGACTACGAATTAGCATCCAAAGTTACCGGGCAAACGATCAATTCCGACACAAAAATAAGTGCAGCAACAGCAGATAATTTATCGCTTGGAACTTCCGCATGGGTCGATGGATCCTTATTAATAGGGACAGGTGCGGATAATAAAAATTATTACAATCTGGGATATACAAATGGAATGGCAAAAGTAGACAATGCATCCATCATTTATACATATCATTCACATAAAGGAACTGCCCAAAGTGGTGGTGAATGTTACACTCCGTTATATAGAGTTCATACTCATTCAGGGAGTTGCTATTCGACCGTTAATAGCACATGCACATGTTCAGCTTATGCCGGGCAATGGATAAACGATACAATATTTCGATGCAGGGTATGTGGGCATGCAGGCCATGGCCCCGGTGGAACATGCGGGGCTGCAACAACATCAACTGTATTATCCTGCGGTAAAGCCGAAGGGACAAGGTATCAGTCAGAAGGTCTTGAAACTTATGTTTTATCCTGTGGGAAAACAGAGTCTACAATTGAAACAGCAACTATCCATTTCAATTAAGCAAATATATAGCACATTAATATATTAGCCACGTTTCGGCCGCTCCACATGCCGAAATATATGGGTCATCCTATAAGCATGTAAGACATATTATAAAGCAGATACCAACAAGAGTGCGCAAATCGCTTTACTCGCAAAAAATACCAAAGGTCGCTAATCGCTTCCAATGGTATTTTTTTGCTCATTCGCGATTTGCGCATTCTTGTCTAACAAGATATACCAGCGGAGCTGGTACCGGCACTGCGTGCCTTATCTTGCCAAAGGTGCAAGCACCTCTGGACTCCATTTTATTTTCGTGCAAGCACTCAAATAAAAAGGGGTCTAATTCGACCCCTACAACACTTTACGCCCTTCCTGGGGGCGTAAAATGTTTACCCCTGACTATCGCCACGTAAGATTAATTAATACGGGATTAATTCGGTTTTATACGGTATTAATCATTGCTAATACGGTATAAACGAAAAAATTCCCTATAAATTACATCTTATGTTCGGATAGTCTTTGTAATCCCGTATTAAATTCAAATAATACGGGATAAAGGAAAATTAATACGGGATTAAACAGGGTTTTTGCTTATGAATATGAGCATATAGATATGCAAGGAAATAATGCTATTGCAGCTTTGAGGAAATACCTTTATAATCAGATCAGGTGCTACCATATCACGGTAGGCGGTTGCCCTTCATTTATGGAGGGTTATGCCCTCCAATCAAAAGAAAGGAGGGATAGCCAATGGTTACATATGATGGATTAATACAATTCGGAATATTGATTGTTGCTATTGTAAGTCTTGTTTACAAGATTTCACATAAAAAATAACCGCCCTAGCCTATCAAACTAAGCGGTTATTTTTTAACTACTATTGAGGGCAACCGTCTATCGGTAGCACCCTTTGTATATACATAGTAGCATAGAATACTTTTAAAGTCAAATGTATCAATTCTTTCGCATAGGGCAATCGCAGCGGCAAGAAAATATGCTATTGCATCTTCTACGAAATACTATTATAATTAGACTATAATCTCTACTGTTGTAGAGTTTCCCACATGGGTTTCGCTTCAATCTTGAAAAGATTCAAAAATCTCTACTATTGTAGAGACATAGTACACAAAAGGTGTATATTAAAGATCCAACCAGTAGAAACATTAGAATAAAAAATAACCGCCATGGCTCAACAAACTAAGCGGTTATTTTTTATTTAAAGTCAAATATGAGAGAAGAATATGATATTAGAAATTTAAATCCAAGGAAAAACCCATATTCAAATAGGGTAAAAAACAAGTTACAAAGCCTATAAATTTGGTATCAAAATTTCTATCAAATTTAGAATTTTTGTACTCCGCATGGATCCGGCGATTTTTATAAAAACAATTTATTTTCCTTATTTTACGGCGCATTCTAGTGATTTTAAGTATTTATGATTTTACTTAGTTTACATGATGCTTTGCATTCGGGACGTAGAGGCCGCAGGTTCGAATCCTGTCACGCCGACTATAATGAAACAGCTTCTTCATAAATTATGAAGGAGCTGTTTTCGTATGTCCGCCATGTATATGAGAACATGATCCAGTGGATCATGTTTGAGTAATGACATTATTTACTTGTTAATTGAGAGGATTACATTTATAATCAGATCAGGTGCTGCCATATCACGGTAGGCGGTTGCCCTTCATTCATGGAGGGTTATGCCCTCCAATCAAAAGAAAGGAGGGATAGCCAATGGTTACATATGATGGATTAATACAATTCGGAATATTGATTGTTGCTATTGTTAGTCTTGTTTACAAGATATCACATAAAAAATAACCGCCCTAGCCCAACAAACTAAGCGGTTATTTTTTAATTGCTTTGAGGGCAACCGTCTATCGGTAGCACCACTTTATGGATATATAATAGCATAGAATATTTATGAAGTCAAATATAGGTGATTGGCATGGATGATCAGAAGGATAAGAAGCAGAATCAGGAAAATATAAATTCCGAGGCGAAACCGGAAACTACAGATTTTATGAAAGAGACGATCAAGCAGCGGCCTCTGAACCGGAAGAAGCTTCTGCGGAGAACGATAATTACGGCTTCCATGGCGGTGATTTTTGGTCTGATTGCGTGTGTGACCTTTTTGCTGTTGGAACCGGTAATCAGTAACCGGTTGTATCCGGAAGAGGAGCCGCAGACGGTTGTTTTTGTTGAGGAAACCAGGGAAGATGAAATTTTGCCGGAGGATATGCTGACGGAAGACCGGCTGGCAGATGAGGCTGAGAGCTCACCGGAGCCGACAGCACCGGCTGCTTTGGAGGATTCCCAGATTGAACAGGTTTTATCAGAGATGGAGCTTGGAGTAGAGGATTACCTGTCGTTATCCGGTGCAGTGCGTGATGTTGCGAAAACGGCAGAGAATTCGATGGTGAAGGTTGTAGGAATTACCTCGGACAGAGACTGGTTTGATAATGAATATCAGAATGAAGATATTGTGTCCGGAGTGGTCGTGGCGGATAACGGCAGGGAAATTCTGATCCTTGCGAATTTGAAGAATATCAAGGGTGCGGAATTACTGGAAATTGTATTTGTAAATGGGGATACTTATGTTGCGGAGATCAAGCAGGAAGACCGTAACACGGGACTGGGAATTCTGTCCATTGTCAAGGCAAAGATGGCGCCTGCTACCATAGATGTTGCAAAGCCGGTCAGTATGGGAACCTCATCCAATGTGAACCTTCCGGGTAATCCGGTGATTGCCATAGGAAGTCCGATGGGGGTTGAGAATTCGATCAGCATTGGCGTTGTCACTTCATCCGGAAATGCGGTGCATCTTCCGGATGCCACCTATAAGTGGATTGGAACCGATATCTACGGAAGTACCTCTGCGAGCGGTATTCTTATTAATCTGCGGGGGCAGTTAATCGGAATTATTGATATGACCTATAATGACGGTGATATGAAGAATCTTATCAGCGGAATCGGAATTTCCGAGCTTAAGAAGCTGGTGGAGTGCCTTTCCAATGATAAAGCAATTGCTTATCTGGGAGTTTATGGCATGGATGTACCGGTGGATGCCCATGAGCAGATGCAGGTTCCGTTAGGGGCATATATTTATGAAACCGTTGTGGATTCTCCGGCTATGGAGGCAGGAGTTCAGAGTGGTGATGTCATTACGAAGATAGGACAGACAGAAATTACCTCCTACCAGGAACTGGTGAATGCACTATACCAGTTACGGCCGGATGCACAGGTAACCGTGACCTTGATGCGGCAGGGACCGGATGGCTATACAGAAATGGAAGTTAATGTGACATTAAAATAAAGCAACAGAAAGAGGTGGCATGATGAAATATTTAAAGGATTATAAAGACGGAGACCGTTTCTTTGACATTTATCTGTGTAAGCATAAGGTGTCTGCAGTAACCAAGAATGGCAAACCATATGAAAGCGTGATCCTGCAGGATAAAACGGGAACGATTGACGGTAAGATCTGGGATCCGAACAATGCAGGAATTGCAGATTTTGATGCATTGGATTACATAGAGGTCTATGGTGATGTAACGAGCTTTCAGGGGGCTTTACAGGTAAATGTGAAGCGGATCCGGAAATGCCAGGAGGAAGAGGTGAATCCCAGTGATTATCTTCCGGTAAGTAAATATGATATTGAAGAAATGTATACGGAACTGCTGAAGTACATTCACAGCATTCAGAATCCATATCTGAAGCAGCTTCTTTCCGGGTTTTTTATTGAGGATGAAGGCTTTATTGCCGCCTTTAAGAAATCCTCCGCAGCTAAAACCGTACATCATGGCTTCGTAGGAGGTTTATTACAGCATACCTTAAGCGTAACCAGAATGTGTGACTATTACTGTAAGAATTATGAGAGACTGAACCGGGATCTGCTTTTAACCGCTGCAATCTGTCATGATATGGGTAAAATCAAAGAGCTTTCTGCTTTTCCGCAGAATGATTATACCGATGAGGGGCAGTTCCTTGGACATATCGTGATCGGTACGGAGATGGTTGGAGAGAAGATTCGTGAGATTCCGGGATTTCCTGTTGTTCTGGCAAGTGAGTTAAAGCATTGTATTCTGGCGCATCACGGAGAATATGAGTTTGGTTCTCCGAAGAAGCCGGCAATCATGGAGGCAGTAGCTCTTAACTTTGCGGATAATACGGATGCAAAGCTGCAGACCTTTACTGAATTAATGGACAATACTACAGAAACCGGCTGGCTTGGCTTCAACCGGCTGTTTGATTCCAATGTTATTGGAACCAGGGTGGAGTAACCTGTACCATCCGGCAGCCTATGAGTGAAATAACCGGTTATTGTTCCCATAGCAGCCGGATACTTATTGTCAGGCTGCGTAAGAACATGATTCAGCAGTGAATCGTAACAATCGCGGAGCTGCTGCGTAAAATATGGGACAGGATCGAATCAACAGGGAAGAACGAAGAGATATGGATTTTCAGAAAAATCAACTGCTTACAACTGAGATTATCGATATAAGCACGGAGGGAGAAGGGATTGGCAAGGTAAACGGTTATCCCTTTTTCATTAAGGATACGATCATTGGCGATCAGGTAGAGATCCGTGCAATTAAATTAAAGAAGAATTATGGTTACGGAAGATTAGAGAAGGTGATTACACCTTCTCCTTTTCGTGTAACGCCGTCCTGCTGTTTTCACAGGCAATGCGGAGGATGTCAGATCCAGGCAATGAGCTATGAGCAGCAGCTTGCATTTAAACACAATAAGGTGCGGAATAATCTGCTTCGTATCGGTGGATTCGGGCCGGAGGAGCTTGACCGGATTATGGAGCCGGTTGTGGGAATGGAGGAGCCGTTTCGATATCGAAACAAGGCGCAGTACCCGATTGGTATGGATAAAGAGGGAAATCCGGTTGCCGGCTTCTATGCAGGGCGCACGCACAGTATTATTGCCAATACGGAATGCCTGCTTGGAGTAGATGAGAACAGGACGATTCTGGAAGCAATTTTGCAGTATATGAAGGAATATAGCATAAGCGCATATGAGGAGGCTTCCGGAAAAGGGCTGGTCCGCCATGTGTTAATCCGCAAGGGCTTTACGAGTGGAGAAATTATGGTGTGTCTGGTAATTAATCCGGAACACATGAAAGGCCGTATCGGGATAAGAGAGAAGAACAGCAAAAGGGAATGGCTGCCTCATCAGAAGGAGCTGATTGAACGGCTTGTGGCAATCCGGGGTATGACCAGTATATCTGTAAGCATTAATTGCGAGAAAACCAATGTTATTATGGGGACAGAAATTCATACACTTTGTGGAAAAGAGAGGATAACAGATACGATTTTCGTCCGTGATGTGGATAACTGCTTCGCACGTACCGGAGATGGCATTGCTTTTTCTATTTCACCGCTTTCCTTCTATCAGGTAAATCCGGTGCAGACAGAAAAGCTATACAGTCTGGCACTTTCCTATGCAGGACTTAGCGGTAAGGAATCCGTGTGGGATTTGTATTGTGGAATCGGAACGATTTCCCTGTTCTTAAGTGGAAGAGCATCAAAGGTCTATGGAGTGGAAGTTGTGCCACAGGCGATTGAGGATGCAAAGCAGAATGCAGCAAATAATGGAATCACTAATGCAGAGTTCTTTGCTGGAAAGGCAGAAGAGGTACTGCCGGAATTCTATGGAAGAAAAGATGCGGTATCCCATTCTGCAGGCAGCACGGAGCAGGGCAGGGAAGGCATGCTTCATCCGGATGTGATTGTCGTGGATCCTCCGCGGAAGGGCTGCGATGAGATGTGTCTTGATACCATGCTTAAGATGGCCCCGGACCGGATCGTTTATGTGAGCTGCGACAGCGCAACGCTTGCCCGTGATCTCCGGATTCTGTGTGACGGCGGCTATGAATTGAAACGCGTCCGCCCGGTCGATATGTTTCCACAGACTGTGCATGTGGAGACGGTCGTTCTTTTGTCCCAATTGAAACAGAAGCCGGATGATTATATTAATGTCACGATTGAACTTGATGATATGGATATAACATCTGCAGAGACTAAGG
>ERZ791884.524-NODE-524-length-38091-cov-18.796193_pt1 | contig 38091 bp, 28 predicted proteins | sample MGYA00509941_ERZ791884 | MGnify/ENA primary metagenome ERZ791884 (study PRJEB30046, sample SAMN00792095) | human gut metagenome | study: EMG produced TPA metagenomics assembly of the A metagenome-wide association study of gut microbiota in type 2... | reverse complement strand
CAAGCGCCCGGTGCGGCGGCACGGCTGTACACAGCCGTGGATGTGCAGGACGAGCGCCAATTGGCGTTTTATGAGCACAACGGCTTCAAGATGGATTACACCGAGGATTTGGTGCGCCTGAACGACCCTGACGAAGTGCCGCAGCTGTTCAACTGCTCGTGCATCACGCTTCCGCTCAACACCGTGCAGGAGCAGATGGATTTGGTGTCGCGGATGCGCGGCGCCGGGTTCAGCTACTTTGACCACGGCTTCCTGCTTCAGCAGATGAATCGGCAGAATTTCGCCGCGCTGGGCATCCTGTATGGGTCGAATCTGGTTGGTGCGTGCGTCGCCGCGGGGCAGTACACGTCGGCGGAGGTTATGGGGCTGTATATCGTGCCGGAGTTCCAGCGCAAGGGCTTGGGCACGCGTTTGCTCCAGCAGACGAAACAGGCGCTGGCGAGCACGGGCGTGACGGATTTGACGATGCGGGTGATGAGCGACAGCGAGCCGCAGGTGCGCTTGGTGCAGCGGTTCCGTGCGGAATTGGTGGAACACACGAGCGTGTTCCCCTCGATGCAGATTTAAGAGGGGCATGGCGATTGCCCGCTTGGATGGCTTCGCGGTGTACGCTTTTGTGACATTATGGTCATGTTGCAGGGGGAATCGCCTCTGCGGAGGCGACCAAAGGGCTTTCCGATCGCCCTTTGGAAGCCTTCGGTGCGCACACTCCTGTTTATTGGTTTTGACCGAAAGTTTTTAGTTAAGGCACTACCGCACAATTCGTCGGCAGCGCTGGCGATGCCTTTTCTGCCATCTGCTTCTTGCAGAAATCTCGATTTACCTCCAGTAAACCTTCGATTTCTGCAATCGCATCTGACAAAAAATGCATTCGCCATCGCACCAACTCATTTGTGCGGTATTGCCTTAGTGTGCCTTTCGTTTCCTCAATAAACACTACCATATAATAACATTCGGAGGCGAAGGCGAAGGGGTCAAGGGGGCGACCGCAGACATTCGTCTGTTTTCATTGCCCCCCTGTCGCCTCCGCGGAGGCGAAATCCCTGTGTAAACACACGAATATAGCATGAAAAAAGTTACCAACTCAATCGCGCGAAAAGGTCAAGGGAGAACCTCCCTTGTAAGGAGAAAGCATCATGGGCATTGTGTCGCTGAAAGACTACCGCTGGGATGGCAGCAAGAAGCTCGAACTGAAGGACGCGGAGACGGGCGCGCCGGAGTTCGTGGATAAAAAGACGCTCAAGGCGCAAACGATGGAGAACCTTGCGGAAGCGGCGGCACTGCAGGATAAACTCTATGCGCAGGGGCGCGAGGGCATTCTGATTGCCATTCAGGCGCGTGACGCGGCGGGCAAGGACAGCCTCATCAAAAAGGTGTTTGGGCAGCTGAACCCGGCGGCGCTGGAAGTCGCGGCATTCAAAGCGCCCAGTAAGGAAGAACTCAGCCATGATTATCTCTGGCGTATCATCCGCACCGTTCCGCCGCGCGGGAAAATCGGCGTGATGAACCGCAGCCACTACGAGGATGTGCTTGTGACGCGCGTGCACCACATGGAGAAGGGCTATGCCATGCCGTCGCGCGTGACGGACGACCCGGATTTCTACCCTAAGCGTTATCGGCAGATTTGCAATTGGGAACAGTACCTTTACGAGAACGGATACCGCGTCGTCAAGGTGTACCTGAACGTCAGCCGTGACGAGCAGAAGCGCCGCTTCCTTGACAGGCTGGAACGCGAGGACAAGCACTGGAAGCTCTCGGTGGATGACATGCGCGAACGCCGCCTGTGGAAGCAGTATGACGAAGCGTTCGAGGATGCCATCAATGCGACCGCGACGAAGGAATCCCCATGGTATGTCCTTCCGGCGGATGACAAGTGGTTCACGCGCTACCTGATGAGCGAAATTCTGCTGGATGTGCTGATGGATGTGAACCCGGATTATCCGCCGCTTGATCCGGCGGAAGCCGCGAAAGTTCCGGCAATTCTGGCAGAGCTGGAGAATGGCGAATAATCAGCACAAAGTGTATTTTTTGTGGATTTCAAGGGAGAAATATGGAAGTACACATTTTGGTGTGTGCAAACCGGGTTGATTTTATGGGAAAGGCGCGGTATGATGAAGGACGTGCAGGGCACAATGCCTTGCACGCAACGCCCGAAGGCAGATGCCTGAAATACAAAAGCATACAGCAATACGCCTTATGCGGCTCCTGCACAACGCCGTAGATTTCTCTCTTCCATGCTTCCCCGTCTACCCGATTCGTGGGCTGACGGGGATTCTTTTACTTATAATACTATTTCCAAATTCACCTGCGCCATCTGCTTGCGCCTTTTCCGCTCTGGCGTCCGGTCGTTCCATTTAGCGTAGCGCTGCTACGCTGCATTTCACTCCCGTTAGCCAGAACGAAAAATTCGCGGCGCATCTTGGCGCATTCTCATTTGGAAATAGTATAAGCAACACCGCACAACTCGGCGGTGCGTCGGGCGATGCCTTTTCCGCACTGGGAATAGTATGAAAATCATGTTTTTAAGCAATCACATCCGATTGAACAAAAACCCACGACTTTTCCTGCAAAAGCAAGAGGATTTTTCGCGGTTGATGGCGAATTAAAACGATTCGGACTGCACCTCGCTGCGGGAGAAACGGCAGAGCGTGCAGAACGAAGAACCAATCATTTTCCGGGCGCTTTCGCTGGTGGTGGCGGCGAAAAGCCCGACGGACGAGGTACTGGAATGGAAACAAACACCTATTATTATGCGGGCATTGACATCGGGTCTACCACCGTCAAGCTGGTGCTGCTGAACGAAGCGGGAGAAATGGTCTGGGGCGAATATCGCCGCCACTGCGCGCATACGCAGGAGACACTGGCGGAGATGATGCGGGAAGCGCGGAAGAAACTCGGCGCGTGCCGCGTGAAAGTGCGCATGACCGGATCGGGCGCAATTTCGCTGGCGGAAGCCCTGCGCGTCGGGTTCGTACAGGAGGTCGTCGCGGTGGCGGAAGCGCTGCAGAAGGCCGCGCCGCAGACCGACGTCGCCATCGAATTGGGCGGCGAGGACGCGAAGATTATCTATTTCACCGGCGGATTGGAAGAGCGCATGAACGGCGTGTGTGCAGGCGGCACGGGGTCTTTTATCGACCAGATGGCGGCGCTGCTGAAAACCGATGCGCCCGGCTTGAACGAACTGGCAAAGCGCTATCATGAGCTGTATCCCATTGCGGCGCGCTGCGGCGTGTTTGCCAAGAGCGACATTCAGCCGCTGATTAACGAGGGCGCGGCGCGTGAGGATCTGGCGGCGTCGATTTTTCAGGCGGTTGTGAACCAGACGATTTCCGGGCTGGCGTGCGGCAAGCCGATTCGCGGGCATGTGGCGTTCTTGGGCGGGCCGCTGCACTTCCTGTCCGAACTGCGGCAGGCGTTTGTCCGCACCCTGCACCTGACGGAGGAAACCGCGATTGTGCCGGAAAATTCGCACCTCTTTGCGGCGACGGGCGCGGCGATGGCGGCGCTTTCGGGCGGCGAGGACGAAGCCGTGCCGATGGATAGCCTGCTCGAACGCCTCGAACACGGCGTCATGCTGACCTTCGGTCTGAAGCATCTGCCGCCATTGTTCCGCAATCAGGAGGAATATGCGGCGTTCAACCGCCGCCACGCACAGGCGAAGGTGCAGCGCGGCGATTTGGCAACGTATTCCGGCAAGTGCTATCTGGGCATTGATGCGGGTTCGACGACGACGAAAGTCGCGCTGATTGGCGAAAAGGGTGAATTGCTGTACAGCTACTATGCGGGCAATTCCGGCAGCCCGATTGAGACGGCGCGCACGGCGATGCGCGAGCTGATGGAGAAGATGCCCGACACGGCGGTGATTGCGCGCTCCTGCTCTACCGGCTACGGCGAAAGCCTGCTGAAATCAGCGTTCCGGCTTGATGACGGCGAGGTGGAGACGATTGCGCACTGCACCGCGGCGGCGTTCTTTGACCCGAAAGTGGACTGCGTGCTGGACATCGGCGGGCAGGACATGAAGTGCATCAAGCTGAAAAACGGCTCGGTGGACACGATTCTGCTAAATGAAGCGTGTTCGTCCGGCTGCGGCAGCTTCTTGGAAAATTTCGCAAACTCGATGGGCTACACAGCGGAAGGGTTCGCAGCGGAAGCCCTCTTTGCGCCCGCCCCGGTTGATTTGGGAACGCGCTGCACTGTGTTCATGAACTCCAACGTCAAGCAGGCGCAGAAGCAGGGCGCGACGATACAGGACATCAGCGCGGGTCTGGCGTGTTCGGTCATCAAGAATGCGCTGTTCAAGGTCATCAAACTCGCTGATCCGAAGGAACTGGGGCAGCATATCGTCGTGCAGGGCGGCACGTTCCACAACAAGGCGGTGCTGCGCGCGTTCGAGCAGCTTGCGGGCGTGGAGGCCGTCTGCCCGGATATTTCCGGCATGATGGGCGCGTTCGGCGCGGCGCTGATTGCGCGCGACCGGGCATCGGGTAGCGATACACCCTCCTCTACCCTGCCGATTCAGGACATTCTGGGCTTGCAGTGGCAGACGCGGACGGCGCGCTGTCAGGGCTGCACGAACCACTGTATGCTGACGGTCAGCCTCTTCCCCGGCGGACGGCGGCACATCACAGGCAACCGCTGCGAAAAGGGGCTGGGCAAAACCGCAACGGGCGAAAAAGGCCCGAACGTGATGGCGTACAAGCTCAAGCGCATGTTCGACTATCAGCCGCTGACCGCCGAACAAGCCACGCGCGGCGAACTGGGCATTCCCCGCGTGCTGAACATGTATGAGAACTTCCCGTTCTGGATGACGCTGCTGACGAAGCTGGGCTTCCGGGTGGTGCTGTCCCCTGCGTCCAGCCGCGCAATCTACGAAAAGGGCATGGAGTCCATCCCGTCGGAAAGCGAGTGCTATCCGGCGAAGATGGCGCACGGGCATGTGCAGTGGCTGATTGATCAGGGCGTCGGGACAATCTTCTATCCGAGCGTGTTCTACGAGCGGCAGGAGGATATGAAGACCCAAAACCACTTTAACTGTCCGATGGTTGTGGCGAATCCGGAGAACATCGCCAACAACGTCGAGGACGTGACCGAAGGGCGCGTGCGGATGCTTAAACCGTTCCTCGCGCTGACCAGCGAAAAGACGGCGGCGGACACGCTTGTGCGCTTTTTCCGCAAGACCTTCAATATCCCGGAGCAGGAAGTTCGCGACGCGGTTCACGCGGGCTGGGACGAGCAGCAGTGTGCCAAGACCGACGTGCGCGCCGAGGGTCTGAAGGTGCTGCAATGGATGGAGGAAAACCATCGGAAGGGCATCGTGCTGGCGGGACGGCCGTACCACGTTGACCCGGAAATCAACCACGGAATGCCGGAGCTGATTGCCTCCTATGGGCTGGCGGTGCTGACTGAGGACAGCATCCCCGCGTCCTTCCATGGCGAGCATCCCCTGCGCGTGAGCGACCAGTGGGTGTCCCATTCCCGCCTGTATGTGGCGGCGCAGTTTGTCAGCCAGCGGGATGATTTGGAGCTGATTCAGCTCAACTCCTTCGGCTGCGGGCTGGACGCCGTGACGACCGATCAGGTGGCGGAAATTCTGGAACGCTGCGGCAAGCTGTATACGCTCATCAAGATTGACGAGGTGAACTCGCTGGGCGCGGCGCGCATCCGCGTGCGGTCGCTGCTGGCGGCGATGGCGCAGCGCGAAAAGCGCGGCATCGTGGCGCATCCTGTGCCCGCGACGTATCATCGCGTGGAATATACCCGCGACATGCAGAAGAAGGGCTACACCATTCTTGCGCCGAACATGTCACCGATTCATTTCCGTCTGCTTCAGCCGGTGCTGGAGAAGCACGGGTATCACATCGTCATGCTGGAAAACGATACACGCTCCGCCATTGACACGGGCCTCAAATTCGTCAACAACGACGCCTGCTATCCGTCCATCATCACCGTCGGGCAGATGATGGAGGCAGTGCTGTCCGGCAAGTACGACACCGACCGCCTTGCCCTTGCTATGACGCAGACGGGTGGCTGCTGCCGCGCAAGCAACTACGTCGGTTTCATCCGCCGCGCGCTGGCGAAAGCCGGTTTGGGGCATATCCCGGTTATCTCCATTAACGCCAACGGCATGGAAACGAACGAGGGCTTCCACTTCACCCTGCCGATGCTTATCGGCGCGGCGCAGGCGATTGTTTTCGGCGATTTGCTGATGCGCTGTCTGTACCGGGTGCGCCCCTACGAAATCGAGGCGGGCAGCGCCAACCGGCTGGCGGAGACATGGTCGCAGAAGATCATCGACCATCTGGTGAACGGCACGGGCCGCTACGGCGACATCTGCCAGCAGTTAGTGGACGACTTTGACCATCTGCCGATTCACGAGGACATGAAGAAGCCGCGCGTGGGTATCGTCGGCGAAATTCTGGTGAAGTACATGCCCGTGGCGAACAACCACTTGGTGGATCTGCTGGAAGAAGAGGGCGCGGAAGCCGTTGTGCCCGACCTGATGGACTTCATGAACTACTCCGTCTACAACGGCAAGTTCAAGCACGAGTATCTGGGCAAGGGCTGGACAAGCGAGGCGAGCGCGGTACTGGGCGTGAAGGGCATTCGCGCCCTGCGGCGTCCCGCACTCAAGGCGCTGGAGAAGTCCAAGCGCTTTGAACCGCCGATGCATATTGAGCAGATTGCGGAGTTGTCCGACCCATTCCTTTCGCAGGGCAACCAGTACGGCGAAGGGTGGTTCCTGACGGGTGAAATGGCGGAACTGTTGCTGACGGGCGTGCCGAATATTGTGTGTATTCAGCCGTTTGCGTGCCTGCCGAACCATGTGGTGGGCAAGGGGGTTATCAAGCAGCTGAGAAAGAAGTATCCGCAGGCGAATATCTGCGCGGTGGACTTTGACCCCGGTGCGAGTGAGGTAAATCAGCTCAATCGTGTGAAGCTGATGCTTTCCGCTGCGCGAAAGAACATGGAGCAGGAAGCAAAACAATCGGATTAACACGCGGAAGCAGTAAGGTAGAGAAGCCAACTCAATCGCGTGAAAGGGTCAAGGGAGGAACTCCCTTGCAGGGTCAAGGGACAGCGTCCCTTGTGGGGTTTGGGGCAACGCCCCAATTGTTTCACGGGCGACCAGTATGCCCAACGCGCTCAACAAAGGCGCAGGCAGCGAAGCGTCCCTGCCAGTAACTTTGCGCTCCCGCAGGAGCGCCTCCAAGCTGCTCTTTTGACCAACTCAACATTGTCGCGCTAAATGGGCGCGACCGACCAGCATGGGAGAAGGTTTTCTCTCGATGCTGGTCTTTTTCATTGCAGGGGAAAAACGGAGAGCGTATCCTACCGCAATAGAAAAGCCCCGGCAGCCGCTGGACAATCGTCCTTGTGTGCTGCCGGGGTTGTTATGCAGTTGGAAAATGTGTTACGCCTGCTCGAACTGCGAGTTGTACAGCTCGGCGTAGAAGCCGCCTTTTTGCAGCAGCTCCTCGTGCGTGCCGGATTCGATGATGTCGCCGTGGCGCATGACCAGAATCTTGTCCGCATTCTTGATGGTGGAGAGACGGTGCGCAATGACGAACGAGGTACGCCCCTTCGTCAGCGTGTCCATTGCCTGCTGAATCAGCATTTCTGTGCGTGTATCGACGGAGGACGTCGCTTCGTCGAGAATCAGCATCGGCGCGTTTTCAATCATCGCGCGGGCAATTGTCATCAGCTGCTTCTGTCCAGCGGAGAGGTTCAATTTGTCGGACAACTGGGTATCGTAACCCTCCGGCAAGGTGTGGATAAGGTGGTACAGCCCCGTTGCGCGGGTCACTTGGTCAAGCTGCTCGTCCGTGATGCCCTCCTTGCCATAGCAGAGGTTGTCGCGGATGCTCCCCTCGAAAAGCCAAGTGTCCTGCAAGACCATGCCGAAGAGGTCGTGCACATGCTCGCGCGTCATCTGCGACAGCGGCACGCCGTCAATGCGAATTTCGCCGCCGCCCAGCGGATAGAACTTCATCAGCAGATTGACCATCGTGGTTTTGCCCGCGCCAGTCGGACCGACGATGGCGACCTTCTGACCCGGCTGCACATGCTCGGAGAAGTCGTGAATGATGATTTTATCCGGCGTGTAGCCGAAGCGGACGTGGTCGAACGCCACTTCGCCGCGGACGGTTTTCGTCTGCGCGGGCAGGTGGGATTCGTCGGGCATTTCCTTCGCTTCGAGGAACTCAAAGACGCGCTCTGCCGCCGCCGTCGCGGATTGCAGGTTCGTCGCCGCCTGTGCTAACTGGCTCATGGGCGAGGTGAACAGGCGCACATACATCATGAAAGCGACAATCACGCCGAAGGAAATCGTGCCGTTCATTGCCAGCACCGCGCCGACGACGCACACCGCCACATACGCGAAATTGCCGATGAAGCCCATCAGCGGCATCATCAGGCCGGACATGAACTGACTCTTCCAGTCTGTCTCCTGCATTTTGCTGTTGATGCGGTCGAACGCCTGCTGTTCGCGCTGCTCTGCACCGAAGAGGCGAACGACATTGTGCCCTGTGTAGATTTCTTCAATATGGCCGTTCAGGTCGCCCAGCCACCGCTGGCGCGCGACGAAGTACTTCTGCGAGCGGCTCATGATGCCCCGCATCAGCCCGAAGCCCAGCATCGACGATACAATCGCCGTCAGCGCCATGACCCAGTTCGTTGAGAGCATCATGACGACGCTGCCGATGAACATCGTCACGGCGGAGACAAGGCTGGTCAGGCTGTTTTGCAGCGTCTGCCCGATGGTGTCCACATCGTTGGTGACGCGGGAGAGCACGTCGCCGGTGGAGGTGGACTGGAAGTAGCTGACCGGCAGGCGGTTGATTTTGTGGGATATGCCGTCGCGCAAGCCCCGGTTGACCTTCTGCGTGACGACGGTCATCACCAGCCCCGTCATGAAACTCAGCAGCGCGCCGACGATGTAGAGAATTATCAGCGTGATGCAGATTTTCTGGATGGCGGGCATGTTAATCTCGCCGCGCAGCCCGGCGGTAATCAGGTTGGTGATTTCGCTGATTTTGTTCGGGCCGATCAGGCGGATAATGACGCCCGCCAAGTCGCCCAGAATCGCGATGCAAATGACCGGATAGAAGGGCTTGCAGTGGCGGATGAGCTTCCCCAACGAACCGCGGAAGTCCTTCGCCTTTTCGCCCGGTACGCCCGGCCCGCGCATTCCGGGATGACCGCCCGGACGGCGTTTCGTTTCACTCATGACGCAAGTTCCTCCTTCGACAGCTGAGAATACGCGATTTCCTGATAGACCTTGCAGCTTTCCATCAGCTCGCGGTGCGTGCCCTTGCCGACAATCGCGCCGTCCTCAATGACGAGGATGCAGTCCGCGTCGCGAATCGTACCGATGCGCTGTGCGACGATGATGTTCGTCGTGCCGCTGGTCTGCTCGCGGAGCGCCTGACGCAATGCATGGTCGGTCTTGTAGTCCAGCGCGGAGAAGGAGTCGTCAAAGACGAGGATTTCCGGGTCGCGCGCCACTGCGCGGGCAATGGACAAACGCTGCTTCTGCCCGCCGGAGAAGTTCGAGCCGCCCTGCGCGACCGTGCCGGAATACCCGACCTCCGGGGATTCGACAAATTCCGCCGCCTGCGCGATGGAAACCGCCTTGCGGATGGCAGCGCCCGACGCGTTGTCCTCGCCGTAGCCGACGTTGCTGCTGACCGTGCCGGAGAACAGGAACGCCTTCTGCGGCACAAAGCCGATTTTGCTGCGCAGGGCATCCTGCGTGTAGTCACGCACGTCCACGCCGTCTACCAGCACCTGCCCGCTTGTTGCGTCATACAGGCGCGGAATCAGGTTGATGATGCTGCTCTTGCCGCAGCCCGTCGCGCCGATGAGGGCAACTGTCTGTCCGTGATGTGCGGTGAAGGAAATGTGGTGGATGGTGTCGCCGTCGGCATCGGGATAGCGGAAGGAGACGTCGCGGAACTCGATTTCGCCCTTCATTCCGGGCTTGCCCTGCGTTTCCTTGCCGTCCACAATGCGCGCCCTCGTGTCCAGTACCTCATTGACACGGCTCGCGGAAACGGTCACGCGCGGCAGCATGACGAAAATCATCACCAGCATCAGGAATGCCATGATGACCTGCATCGCGTACTGCATAAAGACCACCATGTCCGAGAACAGCCCGATGCGTTCCATCATCGCGGCGGGCGACGTGACCGCAATCGCGCTGATGAGCGCCGCACCGATCCAGTAGATGCCCAGCGTCAAGCCGTTCATCGCCAGATTCATGCCCGGATTCATGACGGACATGGCGATGTTCGCCTGCTGGCTGTTGCGGGTCATTTCCTCGTTTGCCTTGGCGAATTTGCCCTCCTGATAGCTTTCCGCGTTGTAGGCGCGGACGACCTGCAAGCCCGTCAGGTTCTCACGCGTGATGCGGTTCAGGTTGTCCGTCAGCGTCTGCATCTTCTTCATGCGCGGCACGGCGTAGAGCATGATGAAGACCAGCAGCACACACACGAACGCAATCACGCCGCCTGTCAGCAGCGACCATTCCCAGTTCTTCGTGCTGATTTTGCCCACGGCAATGAACGCCATAATCGGCGCTTTAATCAGCGACTGCATCCCGAAGGAAAAGAACATCTGCAATTGCGAAATGTCGTTGGTCGTGCGGGTAATCAGGCTGGCTGTGGAGAAGCGGTTGATTTCCTCGTTTGAGAAGCCGACCACCTTGCGGTACATTTCGCCGCGCAGCCGAGCGGAGAAGCGTGATGCAATCTGTGCGGTAAAGAATGTCGTGCAGACCGTCAGCAGCATTGACCCCAGCGCGCACAGCAGCATCTTGCCCCCTGCGAACAGGATATCGCTCATCTGGCTGCCTTCCGTCTGCACCAGCCGGGTGATTTCCGACATATAATCAGGCAGGGCTAAGTCAAGCTGCACCTGCCCCACAATCAGCACTACACAGGCGGCGACGAGCAGCCACTCTTTCCACCTGAGGTGTTTCAAAATCCGTAGCATGGGTTTCAATCCCTCCTTTTCCGTTTGCGTCCGCCATCATACCATAGAAAGATGGATTCAGAATGAACTGGCAGAACATTTTTCAAGATTTTTGGTACTTCGCAGGGAAACTGCGCCTTGATGCGTTTATTTAGGTAGGGAAATACCTCCAAAGGAGTTGAGAGCGATGAAGAAACGGTGGATTCTGCTGATTTTGCCCTTGATGATGATGGTAATGCCTGTTGCCACCGCGAACGGCTGGGGCTTGCCCGAGGCCTTGGTGCCGCTTGTGTCGAACACGAATGATTATGACGACTATTATCATTTGGCGGATGATTATGCGCGGAAGGAGAATAGCGCGCGCATCATCATGCAGAGCCGCTATCACAATCAGCTGATTGCGGCGGAAAAGGGCGCAGACGGTTGGGAGGGCGTGATTTATTCGACGACCGCCGTTTATCAGCCGTCGGAGCAGAGCACATCCGGGAAGCCGAAGCTCGCGCGCATCAATAACGGCTTTGAGTTGGCGTATCCGAAGGTGAAAGAACTGTATCGCTTTGAGCGCATCAACAATGACCGGGGCGAAACAGCGTATACGCTGACGTATGCGAAGATGGGCGGCGTGGAGGTGGAGCGGCAGGAATCCTACCGCTATCTGGTAACGCAGGGCGAAGACAGCGCAATGTGGGTGACGGAAGTCACGCTGGAAAACTTCAACATCCACAATATGCCCCGCCGCGGCGTGGGCGACGTGCGGCGGATGCGCGATGTATACAGCAGCATGGCGCTGTACGAGAATTACGACGCTGTGGGCTGGATTGGCGCGCAGAATGTTCCGGGGAAGAAAAGCGGCAAGCAGTCGTACCCGGTCTATGCCGCGCCGAGTACGGAGGCGTCCCGCGCGGCGAAGGGGAAAGCGTCGTTCAGCACGGGGGATGAGTATCGCCTGTATTGCACCGAAGGAGACTGGTCGCTGATTGAATACCGCGTCAGCCTGCGGACAAGCCGCTTTGGCTGGGTAAAGATTGGTCAGCCGACCCAGAGCCAGCGCCTGCATATCCCGATGCTGACGGCGTATGACACCTACCTGACCGACGATCCGCACGTCAGCGAGTACCATCAGGCGGAACTGCCCGCCGGGACGAAGCTGACGATGTGGTATCTGCTGGGCGTGAGCGACGACTGGGCATATGCCTACGTAGAAGCGACGGTGGACGGCAAGCCGATGTGCGGGTTTGTGCCGCGGCGCGACGTGGTGATTGACGATGTGGAACAGCCGGACGAAGCGGCGAAATATGTCGGAAGCTGGTATCTGTATTCCGGTAGCGAAATCGGCTATTTCTATCTCCGGCTGGATGCGGACGGACGCTTCTACTGCTCGGATGACGACGGCGCACAGCCCTACGGCGGAACGTGGTGCGTGGTGCGGAATCCGATGGCTGGGGAGGACAACCTCTGGATTTCGACAGAAAGCATCCTGGCGCTGAATTACAGCGACAGCATGACAATGCGCGTCGGCGTGGACTATATCGTGTCCACAACGGAGGAGGATGGCGAAGGGTTGACCCTGCCGCTGGTGAATCTCGCCTACGGGGAGGGCGGATGCACCTACGTCCCCTATGGCGCGGTGGACAGATACGGCAATTGGGTGGCAACGGCGGACGGAAGCGTGCGCCAAATGACGCTGCCGATTCAATAATGCAAAGGAGCTGCGAACGATGAAGAAACGGTGGATACTGCTGATTTTGTGCTTGACGCTGGCTGTGGCACTGCCCGCCGCATCTGCAAACAGCTGGAATCTGAACGGGCAATTGCTGGCGATGGTGGAGCAGACACATGACTACGACGAGTATACCGGCTTGGTGAGCGATTACAACAGAAAAGCCGCCACGACCCACACGATTCTGACCAGCCGCTATCACAATCAGCTGGTCGCGGTGGATGAGGTGAAAGACGGCTGGAAGGACGCTATTTTCTCGACGACCGCGGTCTATCAGCCGTCGGAATTGGACGAGACGGGTTATCCCAAAATCACACGCACGAAGAGCGGCTTTGAATTGGCGTACCCGGATATTGACGAAAGGTACTATTTTGAGCTGCAGCACAACAATGAGGGGAGAACCTTTTACACGCTGATGGAAGCGCAGATGGGCGATGTGAAGGTGGAGCGGATAGCAGAATACATCTATCAGGTGACGCAGGGCGAGGAAAGTGCCGTGTGGCCGGTGGGAATCACGCTGGGCAGCTTCAATATTCACAATATGCCGAAACGCGGGGTTGAGGACGTGCGCCGATTTAACGAGGCGAACGAAGGACTGCAATACTTCGCCTGTTTGTATCCGGAGGTGGTTTCGGGGCAGAAGAGCGGCAAGAAGTCCTATGCCGTGTATTCCGCGCCGGACTCGTCCTCTTACCGCGCGGCGAAGGGGAAAGCATCCGTCAGCACGGGCGACGATTATAAGCTGTACCTCACCGTGGGCGACTGGTCGCTGATTGAGTACCGCGTCAGCCTGCGGACGAGCCGATTCGGCTGGGCGCAGTTGGGCAATCATGGCGACGAGACGACGGACGAAATCGTGCGCGTGCCGATGATGACGGCATTCGATACCTACTTGACTGATGACCCGAACGTCAGCGAATACCATCAGGCGGAGCTGCCTGCCGGGACGAAGCTGACGGCACTGTCCCATCCGGACAGGTGGGCGTATATCTACGTTGAAGCGACGGTGGACGGCAAAATCACCCGCGGCTTTGTGCCGCAGCGCGACGTGGTGTTTGATGATGTGGAATTGCCAGATGAAGAGGCAAAGTTGGTCGGCAGCTGGCAGATGGAGGCGGGCGGCGAGTTCTGGGACACCTATCTCCGTCTGGACGCGGATGGGAGATTTTACGGCTCGGACAACCACGGCGCGCAGCCGTATCACGGCACATGGAGCGTTGTGCAGACGCCTGCGGGCAGCAATCTCTACTGGGTGGGCGATGTTCCGACAATCGTCTTCCGCTGTGTCAACGGCACGGTGTACCGCTACGGCGTTGAAGTGTCCGATGATTACGAGGTGACGGAGGGTGACTACTGCCGAAGCGTGAGCTTCATCGAATGTCAAGGCGGCATGGGGTATGTCTCCTATGGGGTGTATGATGAAGGCGGCAGTGTCATCACGGACGAGAACGGCAAGCTGATTTTGAAAGAACTGGATGTGACGGACGAGCTGAATTGGGGCGCATACTGGGAAGAAGAGGAGAACGGATGAGAAATTCTCAAAAAAAAGCGTCAAAAAAGTGTCAAAAGTGATGGAAATCCTGCGCAACCTCTTGCAAAATGGCGGCAAATTGGGTAGAATATGAGGTGGGAAATGATACTCTTTCCAGATTCGCCTGTGCCAGCTGCTTGCGTCTTTTCCCCTCTGGCGTCCGGTCGTTCCACTTAGCGTAGCGCTGCTACGCTGCGTTGCACTCCCGTTAGCCAGAGTGAAAAATTCGCGGCGCATCTTGGCACATTCTTATCTGGAAATAGTATAACCCCGTTTGAACGACTAAAGGAGGTATATTCCAATGGCAGTGAAAGTTGCTATCAATGGCTTTGGCCGTATTGGCCGTCTGGCGTTCCGTCAGATGTTCGGCGCTGAGGGCTACGAGGTGGTCGCGATTAACGACCTGACCTCCCCCGCGATGCTGGCTCACCTGCTCAAGTATGACACCGCTCAGGGTTCCTACTGCGGCAAGATCGGTGAAAACCTGCACACCGTGGAAGCGACCGAAGATTCCATCATCGTGGACGGCAAGGAAATCAAGATCTATGCCGAAAAGAACGCGGCGGATGCTCCGTGGGGCAAGCTGGGCGTGGACGTCGTGCTGGAGTGCACCGGCTTCTACTGCTCCAAGGAAAAGTCCATGGCGCACATCGCGGCTGGCGCGAAGAAGGTCGTCATCTCTGCCCCCGCTGGCAATGACCTGAAGACCATCGTCTACAACGTCAACAACGACACCCTGACCGCGGAAGACCAGATCATCTCTGCTGCTTCCTGCACCACCAACTGCCTCGCGCCCATGGCGAAGGCTCTGAACGACAAGTATCCGATCGTGTCCGGCATCATGACCACCGTTCATGCGTACACCGGCGACCAGATGATTCTGGACGGCCCGCATCGCAAGGGCGACCTGCGTCGTGCCCGCGCTGGCGCGCAGAACATCGTTCCGAACTCCACCGGCGCTGCGAAGGCGATCGGTCTGGTTATCCCGGAACTGAACAAGAAGCTGATCGGCTCCGCGCAGCGCGTCCCGGTCTGCACCGGCTCCACCACCATTCTGGTTGCTGTCGTCAAGGGCAGCGACGTGACCGTTGACTCCGTGAACGCCGCCATGAAGGCGCAGTCCTCCGAGTCCTTCGGCTACAACACCGAGCCGATCGTGTCTTCCGACGTCATCGGCATGCGCTATGGCTCCCTGTTCGACGCTACCCAGACCATGGTCGCGAAGATCGACGACGACACCTATCAGGTGCAGGTCGTGTCTTGGTACGACAACGAGAACTCCTACACCTCTCAGATGGTCCGCACCATCAAGTACTTCGCGGAACTGAAGTAATTGAAGGCGTAAGCGTTCCCAAAAACGAAAGTTTCCTGCTCTCTGCTGGCAACGGCGGGGGGCAGGTTTTTTTGTACCGCCCAATCGTCTCCGCAGACGCGACGGGAGCTGCAAGGCCTCGTTGACTTTCATACTATTTCCAGATTCACCTGAGCCATCTGTTCGCGCCTTTTCCTATCTTTATCCGGAAATAGTATGATACCGCACGGTGCAGATTCCCATGCCCCCTTATTTTGCAGAAGAAGATACCGAGACAACCCTTGATTTCTGCCTGCCACCTATAAATTACAGAATACAAAATATATTATTGTCACCACGCCAGCGCAATTTGTCTCGCTGTCGGCAATGGTGTTCGTGCTGCCTACGGCTTGCAAAAAACTTGACTTTCAATTGGTTCATCTGCCGCATTTGCAACTGAATTCGACGAAAAATTCATTTTCCGACAAACCAACCCCTTGGCGCGGCGAAGTCTGCATCTGGCGGTACTGTTTACAAACGAAAGAATATGGAATATAATTATTTTAATCCTGCTTCGAGCGGGAAATAAGAAAAAGAGGTGCCCATCATGAAGAAGCTCCTATCCCTTCTGTTGGCGCTGACCATGATTCTCCCCCTGGTGGGCTGCGTGGCGTTCGCAGAGAATGCGGATCCCATCATGATTACCGTCATCGCGACCAGCGACGTGCACGGCAAAGTGCTGCCCATCAACTACGCCACTGGCGAACCTTCTCCGAACGTGGGTCTGTCCATGATCGCTTCCATGATCGAGCAGGTTCGTGCTACGGAAAAGAACGTCATTCTGGTGGATGGCGGCGATACCGTGCAGGGCTCTGCCATGACCTATTACTACTCCTACTTCGCTCCTGAAAAGGACGATCCCATGATGAAGGCGCTGCGCCTGATGGACTACGACATGTGGTGCTTGGGCAATCACGAGTTCAACAACGATCTGCCGATTCTCAAGCGTCAGATTGAGTATGTGATGAGCCCCGACAACGGCGAGGAGCATTCCGTGCCCATGTCCGCCGCCAACTTTGTGGCGAAGGGCACCGAATGGGATTCCTGGATGGGCGTCCCCTACATCGTCAAGGAATTTGAGGGCGTGAAGGTTGGCGTCATCGGCATGGATACGCCCAACATCCCCGCTTGGGAGGTTGAGTCCCACTATGAGGGCATCGACTTCCGCAATCTGGTCCCCACGGTTGAGCACTTCGTGCCGATCCTGCGCGAGCAGGAGGGTTGCGACGTGGTGGTTGTCGTGGCGCACTCCGGCGTGGAAGACGCTGTCTCTACCGATGGCAACAACCCCGCGGACTACGAAAACCAGGTTCGCGCAATGATTAACCTGACCACCGGGATTGACGCGGTTGTGTATGGTCACTTCCATAACACCGACTACCGTGAAGACATCCTCAATGCCGAGGGCAAGGTTGTGCCCGTGCTGGCAGGTGGCGCCGGTGAAGGCCTGGGCTTCATGAAGCTCGCCTACGACCCGGCGACCAAGACTGTGACCCCTGTGACGGCTGAAAACGGCTACCGCTTCCTGGCGGATCAGGAAGGCCTGGTGGAAAATCAGAAGGTTGCCACGGCGCTGGCTCCCTACAACGAGGAGCTGCAGGCTTATCTGGATCAGCCTCTTGGCACTGCTACCGGCGCTTTCTCCAATGAGAACATCTCCCTGCAGCCCACCGCGCTGATGGATCTGCTGAACAAGGCACAGCTGTCTGCGGTTCCTGCGCAGCTGTCCATCTGCGCGCCTCTGACCAGCGGCGCCGAGGTTCGCGACCTGATTCCTGCGGGCGACGTTCCGATGCGTTTGCTGTATCAGCTGTACGTGTTTGAAAACTGGCTCTACCGCGTGAACATGACCGGCGAACAGCTGCGGCTGTGGCTGGAGCATGCTACCACCAACTACACCAGTGCGTGGGACCCCGATTACCTTGGCGGTGGCTACTACACCGATGAAATCTACGGTTTGTACTACGAAATCCACTACTATGCGCCTGAAGGAAAGCGCATCCAGAACATGCAGTATCAGGGTCAGCCCGTGGCGCCTGATCAGGTGTTCTCCGTGGTGATGAACAACTACCGCTTCACCGGCGGCGCCGGCTTCATGCAGGCGGCTGGTCTGACTCCTGAGGATTACAGCCTCACGGATATGTACACCGGCGATACGCTGGGCAACGATAACGGTCAGGTGCGTAACATTCTGGCGCAGTACATCCGCGACCAGAAGGAAATCACCCCCACCGTGGAAAGCACTTGGCAGTTCTTCAGAACCAAGGAAGACGCGATCGCTGCCGGCGCGAAGGTTGTGGAATAATTCACTGCCTTTCCGGCACAACGGATGCTGCCCAGGGAGGCTCTGCCGAAGCAGGCAGAGCCTCCCTTCCTGCTTTGGGGAGATCGTGTTCTTTCCGGGTTGAGAAATGAGGACAAGAGCAGCTTCCTCGACAAGATAAACAGTGTGCACGCTTGCTGCCATCGGGGACGATATACTCTCTACTATGTGGAGGAAGGTAAATGACCATGAAGAATAAACCGCTGAAAAAGCAACTCTCAGCGCAGTTTTATCGTCGGAACATCCCTGCTCTCTGCGTCGCTGTCTTTGGCGCATTGGTTGCAGGCACGCTCAATCTGATTCTTTCGTGGATCATGCAGCAGCTTATCGATGCAGCATCCGGTGTTCCTGGTGCGCTTCCCATCGGAACGCTCGCAAAAATCAGCGGAGGGTTTGTGCTGCTTTGCGTAGCGGCGTTTCTGCTGGACTATATTTCGCAGCCCCGCTTTATTGAGAGAGCCATGCGGCAGTATAAAGATTTCGCCTTTCAGAAGCTCACGGAAAAGAGCATTTCATCCTTTCGGGACGAGAGTACGGCTGCCTATCTTTCGGCTCTGACAAACGACGCAGGTAGCATAGAGGCGGATTATCTTGCGCAGCAGCTTTCCCTGATCACAAAAACTGTGACATTCATCGGCGCGCTCGCCATGATGCTGTGGTACTCCCCGGTTATGACCGCCATCGCCATCGGCGTTACGATTTTGCCGCTGGTCGCTTCCCTCCTGACGGGAAATAAGCTGCAAGAAGCTGAAAAGCGTGTGTCGGAGCGAAACAAGGACTTTACCGCCGCGCTGCACGACTGCCTCAGCGGATTCTCGGTCGTTAAGAGCTTCAAGGCGGAGAAGGAAGTCTATAAGCTCTTTGCCGAAAGCAACCGGGCTTTGGAGGGGGATAAGTTCAGCAAGCGGAGGATCAAGATCCTCGTGGGTATGATCGGCGCTGTGACGGGCATTTTTGCGCAGCTTGGTGTGTTTCTCATTGGAGCGTACCTCGCTCTGTCCGGCTATGGGTTGACCCCCGGTGTTCTGATTATTTTCGTAAACCTGATGAATTTTATGATTCAGCCCATCGCGGAGCTGCCGGGGCTGCTGGCAAGCCGCAAGGCGGCGCTGGGGCTGATCGACAAGCTGGCGACGGCGCTGGAAAAGAATCCTACCTCTGGCGGCAGCGCGACGCTTTCCCGGCTGGAGAAGGGCATTCGTCTCGAACAGGTGTCGTTCAGCTATGACGGAGAAAAGGATGTGCTGCACGAGCTCTCCGCCGAGTTTAAGGTCGGCAAAGCCTATGCCATTGTAGGCGGCAGTGGCAGCGGAAAATCAACGCTGCTTCATCTGTTGATGGCGGGGAGCAGGGAATATGCTGGAAGCATCTTGCTCGACGGAACGGAGCTTCGCAGTATCGCCCCGGAATCGCTGTATGAAACGATTTCAGCCATACAACAGAATGTATTCGTGTTCAATGCCTCCATAAAGGATAATGTTTCCATGTTCCGCAGTTTCCCACGGCAGGAGCTTGACGAGGCGATGCGCCGCGCCCATCTAACGGGGCTGATCGCGGAACGGGGAGAAGACTATCTCTGCGGCGAGGGCGGCAGCGGGCTGTCCGGCGGCGAAAAGCAGCGCATATCCATTGCCCGAAGCCTGCTGAAAAAATCCTCCGTCCTTCTGGCTGACGAGGTAACGGCTTCGCTGGACGCACAAACGGCCTATCAGGTCACAAGCGATATTCTTGACCTGCATGGTATGACCCGCATCATCGTGACGCATACGCTGGAGGAATCCCTGCTCCACCGCTATGACGGCATCCTCGTCCTGAAGGACGGACGCATCGCCGAGGCGGGCAGCTTCGACGAGCTTATGGAGAAGAAAGGGTATTTCTTTGCGCTGTTCACTGTGGCGCAGTAAAAAGGAAGCAAATTCGATTGTTAAGGCATCACCTCATTTGTGCGGTTGTGCCTTAAAGAAATCAAAATAAACTTGCTCATATTCTCTCAAAGCGCAATCGACGAAAATCGGTTGCGCTTTTTGCGTTCAAGAATCCTATTCAATCCCGTTCCCCTTTAGCCCCTGCACAAACTCCTCCGGCAGCGGCGCGGTGAACGTCATCCTTTCCCCCGTCCGTGGGTGCGTAAATGCCAGCGTGTACGCGTGCAGCATCAGGCGGGGGACTTTCGCGCCCTTGCCGGAGCCGTAAATCGGGTCGCCGCAGACCGGATGCCCGATGGACTTCATGTGCACGCGGATTTGGTGCGTCCGCCCGGTCAGAATGTGGACGTCCAGCAGCGTCACGTTCCGCCCGCGCGCAAGCACCGTCCAGTCCGTAATCGACGGGCGGCCTTCGGGGTCAATCGCCATTTTCTTGCGGTCTTTCTTGCTCCGCGCGATGGGCTGGTCGATGCGCCCGCTGTCCTCGCGCAGATTCCCTTCAACCAGCGCGCGGTAGTGCTTCTCCATCTGCCGCTCCTGCAATTGGCGGCTGAGGGCGAGTTGGCTCTGGTCGTTCTTTGCCACGAGCAGCAGACCGCTGGTGTCCTTGTCCAGCCGGTGGACGATGCCGGGGCGCAGTTCACCGCCGATGCCGCTCAAGTGGTCAAGGTGGTGCAGGAGCGCGTTGACGAGCGTGCCGTCCTCATTGCCGGCGGCGGGGTGAACGACCATGCCGCAGGGCTTCAGGACGACGGCGAGGTCGTCATCCTGATAGAGAATCGTGAGCGGAATTTCCTGCGCGACGGGCACGGCGGGCTTCGGCGCGGGAATCATCAGGACGACAGTTTGCCCCGGTTTCGCCTTTGCGCCGGATTTCGTCTCGACTTTCCCGTCCACCGTGACGTTTCCGTCCGCCATCAGCGCCGCCACCCGCGAGCGCGTCAGCCCAGCGGCTTCGGACAGGGCAACATCCAGCCGACGGCCGTCGCCGGGGATGGAGATAGTGCGCGATTCGAGTGCGTCAGGCATCATTTGCGTCATGATTGATTTTCCTCCAATCTTCCGTGCGGAACACGATGCAGTACGCCATCAGCACTGTGCCGACGACGAGCGCCGCGTCCGCAATATTGAACACTGCGAAGGGGAACAGGGTGATATCCAGCATATCGACGACATAGCCCAGCGCCAAGCGGTCGTAGGCGTTGCCAAGCGCGCCGCCGATCATCAGCGCCGCCGCGGTTCTGCTCCATCCGCTGAGCTGATAGCGGCGGAGAACGAGCCATCCGGCGATAACCGCGGTGACGGACACCACACCCAGCATCCACGACTGTCCGCTGAACAGGCTGAACGCCATGCCGGTGTTTTCGGCATAAATCCAGCGGAGAACGCCGGGGATGAGGGTGCGCTCATCCGGCAGCGCAACGGCGAGGGCTTTGGTGAAGCGGTCAAGCGCGAGGGTCAGGAGGATGAGCAGGAGAGGCAGCAGCCTTTGGGAAACGGGTTTGCGCATGGTGATGATAGCCCTTTCTGGTGATGATGATTTGGGAAGCGGCGGAATCAGGTCGCGCCCATTGACGCGACAATGAGGAAATGGCGGATAGAGCAGCTTGGGGTGCTTCTGCGGAAGCGCGAAGTTACGGGCGGGGACGCTTTAGCTGCCGCTGCCCTTGCCTTCCACGAGGTTCAGCAGCTGGGTCAGGAAATCCCCGATAATCGGCAGATTCCTTTGCACCAGTCCTTGCAGCAGCCACACCACCAGCGCGCCCAGAAGCGTAAACCCAACCGCTGTCCCTAATCCTCTTGCAATTCCGCCTACAAACTGCATCAGAAGACGCTTCTTCCAGTTCTTCTCATATGCAACAAATTCACTGAGCCGCAGCTGCTCCATCCGCAGCAATTGCTCCTCCATCTTGTTCGCCATCCAGACCGCCCATTCCTTCATTCTTGCACCTCTTTTTTGCGGTTTTCATTTTCTGATAGAATCGCATGATCATGCAGGGGATTTCGCCTCTGCGGAGGCTACAAAGGGGCTTTCTTCGTGCTCCCTTCGGCACTTTAAGCCATAGTGGTGATAATCAGAAGTTTTTGATATGGTGTGGCTTAAGGCAACACCACACAATTCGGCGGCGCGTCTGACGATGTCTTTTCCGCCATCTGCGGCATGCAAATTCCTCGATTTACCTCCAGTAAACCTTCGAAATTTGCATTTGCATCTGACGAAAAATCCATTCGCCAGCCGACCACCTCATTTGTGCGGTGTTACCTTAATTTTGTTCGGAAAAGTATCTGATTTCCCTGCAAAGCAGAGCTGCCCTTTGTTTTTGCTGGTCAGCATTCCCCCGAATGGGGCAAACGATGCAAAGACCAGAAAAAAGGTGGACAAAAAACAAAAAAACACGCGAAAAACGCTTGACATAGCCTATTAGTTATGCTAAACTAACGCTTGCGAATCGCCGGATTAGTTGGAATAAACTATCCGCAAAAGGACTGACACAAGGAGGTCATGGAACATGATGCCGTTGGGCATGGTGGAAATTGGCGAGTCTGGTGTGATTGGCAAAATCACCGGACAGGATGAGGTGCGTCAGCATCTGGCGGAGCTGGGCTTCGTGATGGGCGAAAGAGTGACGGTCGTCAGCAAAATGGGCGGCAATCTGATTTGCGCTGTCAAGGATAGCCGTGTTGCGTTGAGCCAATCCATGGCTATGCGTGTGCTGGTGAACTGAGGAAAAGGAGGCAGAAGGCATGAAAACCCTGAAGGATGTCAAGGTCGGGGAAACCGCGGTGGTTGTCCGCCTGCATGGTGAAGGTGCCGTCAAGCGCCGCATCATGGACATGGGACTGACCCGCGGGACGGAAGTCCATGTGCGCAAGGTTGCGCCGCTGGGCGATCCGATGGAGCTGACCGTGCGCGGCTATGAGCTGAGCGTGCGCAAGGCGGATGCGGAAATGATCGAGGTTCAGTAATTCTGTTTCCCTTACGATAAAACCTGATTTCGCGTCGTTCCAAGCCTTCCACGCGCATACAGTATGGAAGCGCGCTCAACGCAATCGCGCGAAAGGGTCAAGGAGCAATGCCCTTGCAGGGGCAGAGTCTCTGGCATGGTTAGCCACAACAAATTCGCATAAGGAGGCGCCGAAAATGGCGATTACGATTGCGCTCGCAGGCAACCCGAACTGCGGCAAAACGACCATGTTCAACGCGCTGACGGGTTCTCGTCAGTTCGTCGGCAACTGGCCGGGTGTTACGGTTGAAAAGAAGGAAGGCAAGCTCAAGGGCAATGACGATGTGGTCATTCAGGACTTGCCCGGCATTTACTCCCTGTCTCCCTACACGCTGGAGGAAGTCGTCGCCCGCAACTACCTGGTGAACGACAAGCCTGATGCCATCCTGAACATCGTGGACTCCACCTCCATCGAACGCAACCTTTACCTGACCACGCAGCTGCTTGAACTCGGCACGCCGATGGTCATCGCGATGAACATGATCGACGTGTCCCGCAAGAATGGCGACAAGATCGACATGAAGAAGCTGAGCGCAGCGCTGGGTGTGGAAATCGTCGAGACTTCCGCGCTGAAGGGCGAAGGCAGCGTGAAGGCGGCTGAAAAGGCTGCCGCTGCTGCCAAGAACCGCACGATGGGCGAACATCCGCACGTTTTCACCGGCTCGGTGGAACACGCGCTGGCGCATATTGAAGACCTCATCGGCGGCAAGGTTGAACCTCGCTTCCTGCGCTGGTACGCCGTGAAACTGTTCGAACGCGACGAGAAGGTTGTTGCGGAACTGAAGCTGTCCGAAGATGTCAAGAAGGGCATTGAGGAAGCTGTCTCCTCCTGCGAAAAGGAAATGGATGACGACGCCGAGTCCATCATCACCAATCAGCGTTACGCCTACATCAACACTTTGATGCAGAACGCGGTGAAGAAGGGCAAGGTGAAGGGCAGCCTGAGCGTTTCGGACAAGATTGACCGCGTGGTGACCAACCGCGTGCTGGCGCTGCCGATTTTCGCGCTCATCATGTTCCTCGTGTATTACATTTCCGTGACGACGATTGGTAGCCTGCTGACGGACTGGACGAATGATGTGTTCGTTGCGGAAATCGTGCAGGGCAACCTTCAGACGTGGCTGGACGGCGTTGGCTGCGCGGGCTGGCTGAGCGGTCTGATTGTTGATGGTATCGTCGGCGGCTGCGGCGCGGTGCTGGGCTTTGTGCCGCAGATGCTGGTGCTGTTCCTCCTGCTGGCTATCCTTGAAGACGTTGGCTACATGGCTCGTATCGCCTTCATCATGGACCGTATCTTCCGCAAATTCGGCCTGTCTGGCAAGAGTTTCATCCCGATGCTGATTGGTTCTGGCTGCGGCGTTCCCGGTATCATGGCTTCTCGTACCATCGAGAGCGACCGTGACCGCAAGATGACCATCATGACCACGACCTTCATCCCCTGCGGCGCGAAGATGCCGATTATCGGTCTGATTGCCGCGGCGGTCTTCGGCGGCAGCGCGTGGGTTGCGACGTCCGCATACTTCATCGGCGTGGCGGCGATTGTTATCTCCGGCATCATGCTGAAGAAGACGAAGATGTTCGCGGGCGACCCGGCTCCCTTCGTCATGGAGCTGCCGGCGTATCACTTCCCGTCTGGCCGCAACGTGTTCCACAGCGTGTGGGAGCGCGGCTGGAGCTTCATCAAGCGCGCTGGCACGGTCATCCTCCTGTCCTCTATCGTGATTTGGTTTACGAAGACCTACGGCTGGGCGCCCGCGGCGGACGTGCAGCTTGAAGCGCAGCAGACCTACCAGACGGAACTGGCTGATTACAACGCGAAGGCGGAAGCTGGAACGCTGGAAGAAGACGAGGAAGCGCCGGAACTCGCGCCCGAAATGGATCGCGCGGCTGGCTCCTGGGGCGCTGTGGCGGATATGGACAACTCCATCCTTGGCAAGATCGGCAACCCGGTCAGCGTGGTGTTTAAGCCGCTGGGCTTCGGCAATATGCCGTCCACGGTCGCTACGGTCATGGGTCTGGTTGCGAAGGAAGAAGTCGTTGGCGTTCTGGGCGTCCTGTATGACGCGGATGACGCGGCGGACGTTGTTGACGACGAGGACATGACCGAGGAAGAGAAGGCGGAAGCCCTCAGCCCGATTGCGACGGCGTTCAACGAGTCCTCCAACGGTCACGGCCGTCTGGCGGCGTATGCCTTCATGATTTTCAACCTCCTGTGCGCTCCCTGCTTCGCGGCCATCGGCGCAATGAAGCGTGAGTTCAACAATGCCAAGTGGACGCTGGCTGCGGTTGGCTATCAGTGCGCGTTCGCTTACGTCGTCGCCCTGATCGTCTATCAGCTTGGCCTGCTCTTCAGCGGCGCTGGCTTCACCGTTGCGACGGCGATTGCCATCCTGCTGCTGGCTGGTCTGGTGTATCTGGTCGTTCGTAAGAATCCTTACAACGACAACCACCTCACGCAGAAGGTTTCCGCCTGATTTTCCATCGGGCTTAACCGAAGAAAGCGCCGCTGCATCCGGTGCTTTCTGAAACCCCTCTTGTGAACGCCGGAGGGCTGGCGCGGGTTCTGCATCATCTGCGCTTTCCCTCCGGCATATGTTCTATCGCGCAAAAGCGGTTTTCCTCCATCCGCATCGGCGCAGAAAGGAACGAACCATGGCAACGTGGATTGTTGGCGGTGTACTTCTGGTGATTGTTGGCGCAGTCATTTGGAAGATGGTCAAGGACAAGAAGAGCGGCAATTCTGCTTGCAGCTGCGGCGGCGACTGCGGCAAATGCAAGGGCTGCCACTGATTTTTCTCAAAACTTGTCAGACAAAATGCGCTTCCCGGAAACTTCGGGAGGCGCGTTTTTGATAGGTGGATGTGTTCCGCTGTTCTTTTCCTGTCGCCATCCTATGCAGCGCGCGGCGGATGTGGTATAATACTATTTCCAGATTCACCTGCGCTATCTGCTTGCGCCTTTTCCCTTCTGGCATCCGCTCATTCCACTTAGCGTAGCGCTGCTACGCTGTGTTTCATTCACGTTCGCCAGAATGAAAGATTCGCGGCGCATTCTTATCTGGAAATAGTATAATCGGCATGGAAGCATTACAAAACCCGATGAATCACGTCTCGAAATCCACAAAACCCATTTATATGCTGATAAGGAGGACACCCCTCATGAGCAACGCTCTTACCGCCCGCCGTTCCATTCGCAAGTTCCAGCCAACGCCCGTATCGCCCGACACCATCCGCGCTATCGTCGCCGTCGCCGCGTATGCGCCCAGCTGGAAGAACTCCCAGACCACCCGCTATACCCTGCTGACCAAGCGCGAGGAAATTGACCGCGTAGCGGACGAATGCACGATGGGCTTTCAAAAGAACATTGATACCCTGCACGGCGCGCCCGCGCTGATTGTCCTCACGACCGTGAACGACCGCAGCGGCTACGAACGCGACGGCTCGTTTAGCACCAGCAAAGGGACGCACTGGCAGTCCTTCGATGCGGGTCTGGCGGCGGAAGCTTTCTGCGTCGCCGCGCATGATGCGGGGCTTGGCACGGTCATCCTCGGCATTTATGATGAAGGGAAGGTCAAGGCCGTGCTGAATCTGCCGGAAACGGAGAGCGTGTCGGCGCTGATTCCGATTGGCGTGCCTGCGGAATCTCCTGCCGCCCCCAAGCGCAAGGATGTTTCGGAACTTCTGCGCATTCGATAACCGTTTGACAAAAATCAGCCAATTCGCGCTTGTACTCAACTGCCCGTTGTGCTATGATAAAGGAGATGAATGACCCGCCTAGCTGATTGGGTCACAGGGAAAGGAGTCCCCATGATGAATTTGAACGAAACTGCGGCGCGTCACGGCTTTTGCGTTGATCGTGTGCGTGAAAGCGAAGAGCTGCACGGAAAGATGGTGGAAATGCACCACGAAAAAACCGGTGCGCAGCTGGTTTGGGTGGATAACGGCGAGGTGAACAAGACGTTCTGCGTCGCGTTTAAGACCCTGCCGGAGGATTCGACCGGTGTATTCCACATTCTGGAGCATTCTGTGCTCTGCGGCAGCGCCAAGTATCCCGTCCGTGAACCGTTCGTCGAGCTGATGAAGAGCAGCATGGCGACGTTCCTGAACGCGATGACCTTCCCCGACAAGACGATTTACCCCGTCTCCAGCCGCAACGAGCAGGACTTCCTGAACTTGGCGGAAGTGTATCTGGATGCTGTGTTCGCGCCGCGCATCCTGCAAGACCCGAACATCTTCTACCAGGAAGGCTGGCATATTGAGCTGGACGAAAACGGCGCGCCGCTGTACAAGGGCGTTGTGTTCAACGAGATGAAGGGCGCCATGAGCGATGTGGACGAGCAGATTTACCAGAAGACGCTGGATGTCCTCTTCCCGGACAACTGCTACGGCTGGAATTCCGGCGGCGACCCGAAGCACATCCCCGACCTGACCTACGAGCAGTTCCTGCGCATGTACCACCGCTATTATCATCCGTCGAACGCGCGCATTTTCCTTGATGGCGCGATTCCGCTGGACAAGGTGCTGACGCTGGCGGAGGAGTACCTGAGCTGCTTTGACCGCCTGGACGAGAAGCACGAAATTCCCATGCAGAAGCCCTTCGCCGCTGAAGCGGAACAGGCGTATGAAATCGGCGCCGAGGAGGATACTGCCGACAAGACCATGCTGACGCTGGCGAAGATTGTCGCGCCGTGGTCGGATACGGTGCGCATCACGGCGACGGAAATCCTCTTTGATGTGCTGACGGGCAGCAACGACGCGCCGCTGAAGAAGGCGCTGCTGGCGACGGGCAAGTGTCAGGATGTAAGCATGTCTCTGGACAACGCGATGGCGCAGCCGTACATGATGCTGACCCTGCGCAACATTGCCGATGGCAGTGAGCAGGAACTGCGCCAGATGATCCGCGACACCGTGCAGCAGCTGGTTAAAACCGGGCTGGACAAGGACGCGCTGACTGCCTCCATCAACAGCAGCGAATTTGCTGCCCGTCAGCCGGGCGAACCGTCGGGGCTGCTCCGCTGCATCCATGCGCTTGACGCGTGGCTTTACGGCGGCGACCCGATGCAGCCGCTCCTGTCCGAAGAGCGTTATCAAAAGCTGCGGGAAATGGCAGCGGGCGACGGCTTTGACCGCCTGATGGCAGAACTTCTGCTGGATGAAAGCACGATGAGCATCATCCGCACCGTGCCGTCCCACACGCAGGGCGACGAACTCCGCGCGGAGGAAACGGCGCGCCTGCAGGCGATTCAGGCATCGTGGACGGACGCGGACAAGGAAGCGCTGTGCGTGCAGAACGAGAAGCTGACCGCGTGGCAGCAGACCCCCGACACCGCCGAGCAGCTGGCAACGCTGCCCGTACTGTCCTTGAGCGAAATCAGCGCAGACCCGCTGCTGATTCCCGCAGCGGAAGCGCAGTGCGGCGCGGCGAAGGTCATCACGCATGATCTGTCCATGAACGGCATCACCATCATGCACTGGTATATCTCCTTGACCGATTTCACCTTGGATGAACTCAAGCGCCTGTCGATACTGCCCGAACTGCTGGGCAAGCTGCCGACGAAGCGTCACGATTCGCTGTCCCTCTTCCAAGCCATCAAGCGCGATATCGGCAAGCTGACGTTCCAGCTGCGCGTCATGTCCCGCTGTGCGGAAATGGCGACGCCCGTGCTGGACGTGAGCTGCTCCGTGCTGGATGCGAACGTGGACAAGGCAGCCGCGCTCGTGCGGGAAATTCTGACCGAAACGTGCTTTGACGACAAGGCGCGTGTGCAGACGCTGATTCTCCAGTTGAGCGAGATGGCGAAGCAAAAGGTCATCAGCGACGGCCACAGGATGGCAATGTACGCCGCATCGGCGACGATGAGCGCGGCCTCGGCAGCGCGGGAAGCCTTGAACGGTCTGAGTGCCTGCATGGTGCAGAAGGCGCTGGCGGAGAATTTCGACGCGCAGTACGCGGATTTCCTTGCCCTCTGCGAGCGGTTCAGCAAGGACAGCGCGGTGCAGTCCCGCGTCACGTTCAGCCTGTCCACGAATAAGGCGCTTGCCCCCGCCGCGATTCTCTCCGCCTACCCGGTCGGCACGCCCATCCCGGATGCCGCGCCGTATGTCAGCGACCTGCCTGCCAAGTGCGCCTACCGCATCCCGGCGCAGATCAGCTTTGCGTCGCTGGGCTATGATTACCGCCGTGCGGGCAAGGTGTACAGCGGTATTGCGCGCGTGATGAGCAACATCCTGTCCCTAAGCTACCTGTGGAACGAAGTCCGCGTGCAGGGTGGCGCATACGGCGCAGGGCTGAACACCAGCGAGACGGGGCGCATGGTCACTTACTCCTACCGCGACCCCTCCCCGGCGCGTACGCTGGGCATTGACCGCAGCATGTCGAAGGGTCTGCGCGACTTCGTGGCGGGCGACGAACGGATTGACAAGTACATCATTTCCACCGTCGGTGAAAGCGAACCGCCGCTGGGTTCGGAGAACCAGATTCTTGTCAGCGACGAAAATCTGCTGTGCGGCATCACGCCGGAGGATCTCTGCCGCGAGCGCGCGGAAATGCTCTCTGCCACCAAGGACGCGCTGCTGACGTGGTGCGGCGTGCTTGAGCAGATGGCAAAGGACGGCGGCGTGTGCGTCGTCGGACATGACGGCGCGATTGCCGCTTGCGAGAAGGAAGATTTGACGGTTCTGTAAGGGATATAACGTAAAAAGACCCGCTGTTCACCCCCCATGCAGGGATGGACAGCGGGTTCTCGTATGCTATACTATTTTCACTTTCCCCATTCCACCCGAATCTCAAACGGCATCTGCGCATCCGTCGCTTCGTCATTGTCCCAAACGTGCACCTGATAGCTTTCTGGCGCGCCCAGCACGACGAAGTAGATACTGTGGGCTTCGTCACCGACGTAATACAGATCGGTGTCATCCGCCATCAGCGCCGCGGTCGTCAGCGCCATCAACACCAGTGAGAGTGCCAGCATTCGCCTGAATTGCATGGGGTTCCTCCGTTACTCAAACCATCCCTTCGGCAGCACATCCCGCTGATGCAGCAGCATGTCGTCGAAGAGCTTCTGCCCGTCCTCCAGCGTCACGCCGCCCAATTGCGGGTCGTTCATGAACGTGGAGAAACCCAGCTTGCGGTCGCAGTGCAGCGCAGCCTGCAAGGTGTTTTCCTGATTGTAGACGTGGCGCGCTACCAGCGGCAGGATGTTCGACGGCATGTCGCCCGCGCAGATCGGGTCGATGCGCCCGCGAGAGAACAGCGCGTTCGTCTCCACCACCGCGCCAATCGGCAGGTTCGGAATCTGCCCCTGATTCGGCACGTTCACGTTGCTGACCATGTTCCCCAGCCCCAGCAGCGCCTTGAGCAGCAAATGCCCTTCTTCGCCCGACGGCGTAAGGTCAAGCGGCTCTTTTCCGCTGAGCAGGTCGTCCGAGCGCTGCATCCGCTTCTTCAGGTCGGCCTCGCGCCAAGACACGGGCGTCAGGTCGAATTTCCAATGGTGCGCCGTCTCCGGACTGTGCAGATACCACTGCGGCAGGAACTCCACCAGATGGCGGTCGCCCGCCGCCGCAATCGCCCCATAGCGCTGGAACAGGTCGAACTTAACCTTGTGCGCGCACGCGAAATGGCTGTTCATCCAGTTGTCCGACCCCAGCTGAATGCCTTCGGGATGCTCGTCCACAAAACGGGCATACAGCGGCATCAAATCCATGCCCTGATAGCTGGCAGAGGTAATCCAAGTGAAGTGGTTGATGCCGGTGACAGTGGTGTACAAGTCCTGCCGCTTCACGCCGGGAATGTGCTCCTGCTCATCCAGCATCGCGCACAGCACCTTCTGCGTGCCGAAGACCTCGTGGCAGCAGCCGAACGCCTTCACCTGCGGGAATACCTCGTACAGCGTCCGCACGCAAAGCGTCATCGGGTTCGTATAGTTGATGACGAACGCGTTCGGCGCGAAGTCGCGAATCGCTTCGGCAATCTCAACGAACATCGGAATCGTGCGCATTGCCCGCATGAAGCCGCCCGCGCCCACCGTGTCGCCCACGGACTGATATACGCCGACCCGCTCCGGCAGGTGTACATCGCCGCGCATATGCGCAAACGTTCCCGGCAGAATGCTGATGACGACGAAATCCGCGCCCGTGAGCGCCTCCTGCAAGGAACTGCTGACTTCAAACGCCCACTTGGATGCCGCGTCGGGATGCGCCGCCAGCATCGTGCCGATTTTCTGATTGCGCTCCGCCGCCTCGCGGTCAATGTCGTACAGCCGTACCGTGCCGCTGATTTGCCCGTCGGAAATAATATCGCGCATGAAACCCCATGCCCATCCGCGCGAGCCGCCGCCGATATAAGCTACGGTCAACCCCACGACCTTGTCACCCTGATGCGTATACATGGAAATTCTCCTCCTTGCTGGCTGATTTTCAGCCTGTATCGACATGATAGCACAGATGCGCGGGTTTTGCAATGCGCGAAAGAGATTCATCTTTTCCATTTAATACTATTTCCAGATTCACCTGCGCCATCTGCTTGCGCCTTTTCCCTTCTGGCGTCCGCTCATTCCACTTAGCGTAGCGCTGCTACGCTGCGTTCCATTCACGTTAGCCAGAATGAAAAATTCGCGGCGCATCTTGGCGCATTCTTATCTGGAAATAGTATAATAGGCATTTATCTGCTGTAAAAAACAGCTTCCCCTTTCAGGAAAGCTGCTATCATTTTCCACTTTAGTCATGCCCAAGCAATTCTGTCGATTCATCTTCGAGAATGTCGCCCAAAGTCATTCCTTGAATGCGGCATTGCGCCAGCGCTTCCTGCGGCGTGGCATATTCGCCAATCAGCGCATACGCCGAACCTTCTTTTTTGTACATGCCAAATCGCGCTTCACGCCCGTCGGATGGCGACCATTCCCCGGTCTATTGGGAGAGAAACTGCTCACGGGTCATTTGATTCGACTTCCTCCGCCACTCCCGCTAAAATCCACTGAATCGTCTCATCATCCAGCAGCAGATACTGCGGCGTGACCCGCGGCTGCCACTCCGGGACGCACGCCGCCAGCGCGTCCGCGTGGTGGATTGCCAAAGTGTAGCGTTCTCCATTCACGCCGGGGAAGCCCGCTTTTCCATCCGCGCTTTCCGAGTGCTGCGACCAAAGCTGTGTCAGCACCGCTTCCCATGCGTAATATGCTTCCATCTCTGGCGACGCTGCCGGAATCGCCGCATCCTCATCCGTCTGCCGCCACAGCACCTGATAATCCTCCGGCGTGCCCTGCCGGATTTCCGCATTCGCCGTCTGCCAGCCGGAATCGAGCGTGAAGCCGGCGTTTTGCATAGGCGTGCTTGCCGTATGCGGCACGATATGCTTTTCGGCATAGAGATAGAGGATTTCGGCGCGGCTTCCGTCAGCTGCCGTCTCCGTCACCTGCTGCCGCTTGACGTAGAGTGGGGTCATGCTTTCGTGATAGTCGAACGAAGCGACAAGTCTGCCGTCCGCCAACTGGGACAGCTGAATCCCGTATTCGCTCGTCGGAATCGGGCGCGTTTTGTTCATCAGCCAATCGAAGCAGTATAGATTTGCCAGCCCGAGGATGCACACAATCAGCGCACCCAGCAGGATATTGCGGAGGGTGCGGCGGCGCTTCTGCTTCCGCAGCGTCTGGGCGGCGGCGTCGAACGCGGCGCGCGAATCCAACTCGCTTTTCTTTCCGGCGGGTAGGTCAGCTTTGAGCTGATTCATGTATGCGGCACATTCCGCGCACGTCTGCACATGCGCCGACACCATGTGCTTGCTCCCGTCGCTGGCGACATCATCCAGCACCAGCGGCATCAGGTCGCGGACGATTTCACATTCCTGCTTCATTCCTTGCATTCTCCTTTCATCGCGTCCAGCAGCATTTGCTTCGCCCGGTACACCGTTACGCGCGCCCAGCTTTCGGATTTCCCGAACAGCGCCGCAATCTCCTTGCTGGACAATTCGCAGAAGGTTTTCAGGGTGAACACCTCGCGATACGGTTCCGGCAGACGGTGGAGAGCTTGATGCGCACTCAGGGCGAGACTGTGTTCCGCGACCATCTCCGTGAAATCCGGGACGGATTGCTCCGGCACATCGTCGAGCGGCAGCGGCGACTGCTTCCGCATGATGCGCAGAAACTGATTCCGTGCAATCGCGCAGAGCCATGTGCCGACCGAACTTTTTCCTTCGTACCGCTTCCAATTTTTCATCGCCTGATAGAACGTTTCCTGCGTGAGTTCCTCCGCAAGGTCACGATCGCGGCACAGGCGGATCAGGTAGCCGTACACCATGTCCCGGTACTGCTGATATGCTTCTTCTGCGTCAAGCATTTCCAGCACCTCCCTTCATGAAGTTAGTCGCGCGGGGAGACGAAACGTTACACGGAAATGCAAAAAAACATCCGAACCATGCTCCAAGAGCCAGCGGTTCGGATGTTTTTGCTGTATGGTGCGAGTGGTGATACAGCATTTTTCAAAAAACACAGTAATATCAATGGTTTTAGGACACCCGAACAGCGAAATTACTTGTATTCCGCCCTCTTGAAACCGTCAATTTCAGCAGCTATTGCTCGGTTCATCTCCCGGTAAGGAGACGACATCCTTGCAATAATCAGTACATAGCGCGTCTGTTACCCAAAGTGGCGCTTGGGTCGGCAGGCGCGCTGTTTTTATGCCCAGATGCGGGCGAAGGAGGTGTTATTGTGAAAGCATACGGGAAGTCGTGGGGCTACAACGTATATGACTGCCGGTACTGCCTGTACCGAAAAGGGAAAATACAGGGCTGCGTCTACCCGGACGGCTGCTGCTGTCCCGTCCCGCAGAAGCCCGCAAGACGGAACGGCATAGAACAAGTTTACGATGCAGCTGCGGACAACGCCGCTCCCGTTTCGGAGTGCGAGGGCTGTCCCTACGGAAAGGCTGCCCCCTGCATCGGATGGTGTACCAAAGAGGTCATGCGCGCCGCAGGGCTTCCAAAGGAGCGTGACAGAAGCCATGTATGACTATTTCTACGGTGCGGAAGCGGAACAGTTCTTCTTTTACCGCATCCCCAAGGTGCTGTTCACGGGGGAACGGTTCAGAAGCGTTTCCGCAGAAGCCAAGGTGCTCTACGGTCTGCTCCTTGACCGTATGAGCCTGAGCTGCAAGAACGGCTGGCTGGATCAGGCGGGGCGTGTGTATATCATCTTCACCATCGAGGAGGTCATGACCGCCCTGGGCTGCGCCGACCAAAAGGCCGGAAAGCTGCTGCATGAGCTGGAGAGCAAATGCCGCCTCATCGAGCGCAAGCGGCAGGGGCTGGGCAAGCCCAACCTCATCTACGTCAAAAACTTTGTGGATAAGGATGTGGATAACGCATCGGGCAGCACCGCGCCCTCCCCGGAATCACGATTCCAGAACCGTGAAAATCACGATTCAGGAGCAGTGAAAATCACGGATCAAGAATCGTTAAAATCACGATCTAATAATACTGAGAATAATGATACTGATTTTAGTGATACTGATTCCTTTCCCTTCACTTCGTTCAGGAGGGATCACGGGCGGGAAACGAAAGGAAACGAAGCGGCTCTGAGAGAGCAGTACAGAGAGCTTATTGCGGAGAATATCGCCTACGACGCACTCCTGACAGACTATCCATACGAGCAGGACACGCTGGAAGAAATCCTGGAGCTGCTGGTGGATGTGGTCTGTACGACGAAGAGCTCCGTCCGCATTTCCGGCGACGACAAGCCCGCCGAGGTGGTCAGGAGCCAATTTTTGAAGCTGAACAGCGAGCACATCCGCTTTGTGGTGGGCGGGCTGAAGGAAAACACCACCCGCATCCGCAATATGCGCCAGTATCTTTTAGCCACGCTGTATAACGCCCCTCTGACCATCGGGAACTACTACCGAAGCCTTGTGAGTCACGATATGTCGGAGGGATTCATCTGAGCCGCAGGTTATTGCCTGCGGCTTTGGCATTTTCAGGAGGTGATGCGACCGTGCCGAAACAGAAACCCAACGAACAGGTACAGCAGATACCGCTTTCAGAGATTCGTCCCTTCAAGAACCACCCCTTCAAGGTGACGGACGACGAGCTCATGCAGCAGACCATCGACAGCATCATGCAGGTGGGCGTTCTCAACCCCGCCATCATCCGCCCCGCACCGGAGGGCGGATACGAGATGGTAGCCGGACACAGGCGGTTCCATGCCGCAGACCTTGCGGGGCTGAAAACCATACCGGCCATCGTCCGCAATCTTGACGACGACGAGGCGGTGATCCTCATGGTGGACAGCAATTTGCAGCGGGAAACCATCAGCCCCATGGAACGGGCGCAGGCGTACAAAATGAAGCTGGAAGCGTTGAAGCATCAGGGAAAACGGGTGGATTTGGAGGGAAAATCAACTTCTACGCAAATCGCACAGAAGTTGTCTGTGGAGAAAGTAGCAGCTGAAGCCGGAACAAGCAGAGATCAGGTTCGCCGCTATATCCGTCTCACCGAGCTTCTGCCGGAGGTGCAGAAAAAGGTGGACAGCAAGGAGATCGCGTTCAGCCCCGCCGTGGAGCTGTCGTATCTCACCCATGACGAGCAGAAGCAGTTTCTGGACGCAATGGACTATTCCCAGAACACGCCCTCGCTTTCCCAGGCGCAGCGGCTCAAGAAGCTCAGCCGGGAGGGAAAATGCACGAAGGAGGCCATGCGCTCCATCATGTCCGAGGAAAAGAAGGAGGAACAGGAGCGTATTACGCTGAGCAGCGATACCCTCCGCAAATACTTTCCCCGAAGCTACACGCCCCTGCAAATGCAGCAGACCATCATCAAGCTGCTGGAGCAGTGGCAGAAAAAACAGCAGCGCCGGAACGAGCGCTGAGAAAGGCAGGTTTATCCATGAACGTAACCATCAACATCTACGGCGACGTACACATCCACTGCGACTGCTGCGACGGGTGCGGCGTGTATGACGACAATTTCGACGACGCTCTCGAAGCGCTGCAAGAAGCTGCACCGGATGCGGAGGACGGCGGCGAACAGATCGGCCCGACCGCCGAAGAAGCGGAAGCGGCGGTAAAGGCATTAGCAGCGTTTTTTCTTCCGCTTTTTTCGGAGGAGACCGACGAGGGAGGCGGCGCGCATGAAGGAATTTGACGTGACCATCACCGAAACGCTGAAGCTCACCGTGTCCGTGGAGGCTTCTTCCAAAGAGGAAGCCCAACAGATGGTAAGCGACCAGTGGCACGCCGGGGATCATATTCTGGATGCGGACAATTTCGTGGAGGTGGAGTTTGAGAGCAATGACGGCAAGGAAATCTCCGCCGAAAGAGCGCAGGACGACACCATCGAGGTGCTCATGGTGGAGCCGGGCCAGTACCCGCGCGTGGAGCGCATCGGCTCCGACCTTGCCTCCTTGCAGAAGGCGGTGGACGGCTATATCGAAGCGATTTACCCATATGACGACCCCGTGGCGCTGATCTGCGGGGAGGAAGCCAAGCTGGAGGGCAAGCCCCTGAACCGCGCCCTGCGGGACGAGGACGGCGATATCTACGATATTGTGGCCGGTAAATTCTTCATCTGCGGTCTGGGGGATGAGAACTTTGCGTCTCTGCCGAAGGAGATGCAACAGAAATACGAGGAAAAGTTCCGTCAGCCGGAAGCCTTTTTGAAGATGGGCAGCAAGATTATGGCGATCCCCACCGAGCCCGCCAAGGCAGCAGGCAAAAGCAAGACCGCTCCGGCGACAGAGCGATGACGGCGCTTTGAGGAGTATGCGGGAAAGGAGGAATGACCCATGCAGGAGGAAGTGGAAAACAGAGCGGTCACGCTGGTCATCAGCGCAACCAAGCTCACGGCGCGGCTGTTAAAGGCCGTTATCCTCAAATACCTCGCCAGCCGCAAGGAGAAGAAGCTGGCAAAGGCGCGCGGTGCGCCTGAAAAGCCCACCGGCAAGCAGACGGTGAAGCAGCTTGTCGGTCAGAACCAGGGCGTGTCCAACATCGAGGTCACGGAGCGGAACATCAAGGGCTTTGACCGTGTGGCGCGCAAGTACGGCGTGGACTACGCCATCAAGAAGGACAAAACCGGCGAGATCCCCAGGTATCTCGTCTTTTTCAAGGCGCGGGATGCGGATGCGCTCACCGCCGCCTTTACCGAGTACACCGGGAAGAAGGCAAAAGCAAAGGAGAAGCCGTCCGTCATCCAGATGCTCAGAGCGCTCCGTGCGCCGGAGATCGCAAAGGACGTGACCAGGGTGCGCAACAAGGACAAGGGGCTGGAGCTATGAAAAAGCCGCTGCATATCAAAAAGCTGGTGCTGCCAAATATCCCGTATGTCTTTATCGCCCTCTTTGCCACCAAGCTGGGGCAGGCGTGGCGGCTTGCCCCCGGCACGGACTTTTCGGGGAAGGCGCTGCACCTCATGGAGGGCTTCGCCGCCGCGTTCCAATCGGCGCTGCCCAGCTTCCACCCCATCGACCTGTGCGTGGGCGTTGCCGCCGCCCTGCTCATACGTCTCATCGTGTACGTCAAGGGCAAGAACGCCAAGAAATTCCGCAAGAATCTGGAATACGGCTCTGCCCGTTGGGGCAAGCCCGAGGATATCGCCCCTTACGTCGATCCGAAGTTTGAGAACAACGTCATTCTCACCCAAACCGAGCGGCTCATGATGTCCAACCGTCCCAAAGACCCCAAGACGGCGCGGAACAAAAACGTGCTGGTGGTGGGCGGCTCAGGCAGCGGCAAGACGAGGTTTTTCATTAAGCCAAATCTCATGCAATTACACAGTTCATACGTTGTCACCGACCCGAAGGGCAGCATCGCCGTGGAGTGCGGAAAACTCATGCTCCGCAATGGCTATAAGGTGAAGATATTCAATTCCATCAACTTCAAGAAGTCCCACCATTACAACCCCTTTGCGTATATCCACAGCGAGAAGGATATTTTGAAGCTGGTCACGACCCTCATCGCCAACACCAAGGGGGACGGGAAATCCGGGGACGACTTCTGGCAGAAGGCCGAGACGCTGCTCTACACGGCGCTCATCGGCTATATCCACTACGAAGCCCCCGAGGAGGAACAGAACTTCGCCACCCTCATCGAGTTCATCAACGCCATGGAGGTGCGCGAGGACGATGAGACCTTTGAGAACAACGTGGATCTGGCCTTTAAGGAGCTGGCAAGCCGTGAGCCGAATCACTTCGCCGTGCGGCAATATAAAAAATACAAATTAGCCGCGGGTGTTGTATGCTCTAAAAGACTTCTTAATCAAGCGGTTGGGAAGTCTCTTAGAA
>ERZ791884.522-NODE-522-length-38182-cov-5.518766_pt1 | contig 38182 bp, 39 predicted proteins | sample MGYA00509941_ERZ791884 | MGnify/ENA primary metagenome ERZ791884 (study PRJEB30046, sample SAMN00792095) | human gut metagenome | study: EMG produced TPA metagenomics assembly of the A metagenome-wide association study of gut microbiota in type 2... | reverse complement strand
AATATATTCGAAGCATAAAACCACTCATAGCTTAGGACTTACCACTTTCATAAAGTCCATAGCTTATTAAAGTGCGCCTAAAATGTCCAGTTATCCATTTTTCATTCCAGAATTCGTGCTCTGCGCGAATTCTTCCTTGTTTTCTTTCAAGATTGCGAACGAGCCTAGCGAGTTTCGCAATTACCTACTTCTTTATATGGTCTCCCGATACTTTAGTAGTTCCTCAATATAGGCCTCTCCATATCTGGACAGGCTGCTTCCCTTCCGGGTAATATAACCAATCGTTAACGGATCCTCTTCCTTCAGCTTAATCGATACAAGCCCCTGTAAAATAGCATCCTCACTCGACAGCATTCCGCATCCGACCGAATATCCAAGAAGCTCTGCCATGATTTCCATGGTGGTTGCACGGTCGTCTGTCTTAATCATTTTTTCAAAATCATAGTCCGACATCGCTTCCTCGGTGAGATAAAAATTACTGTCATCACTCTGATCGAAAACAATACAGGGATAATCCTTCAGCTCCTCCAGTGAAATTTCCCCTCGGTCTGCAAAGGGATGTTCCTTCCATAAATAGGCATAGGTTTCTCTTTGCATCAGCGGAACAAACTCTAATTGAAAGTCCTTAAACAGTTTTCTGATTACCGCTTCGTTCGCTCCCGAATAGGAAACGATCCCGACCTCGCTCTTCATATCCCGGACATTTTCAAGCACTTCGTTAGTTTTTGTTTCATGAATGGAAAAGACATATTTACCCGGTCCAAACCTGCGGATCACGTTGGTAAAGGAGCGGATGGCAAAATTATAGTGCTGTGTCGATACGGAAAACCGCTCCTTATCCTTATTACGCGACAGATAGCGATCCTCCAGAATTTCATACTGCCCCAGCACCTTTTTCGCATAGGTAATAAACTCACGCCCGGCATCCGTAAGCCCGATTCCACGATTACTTCTTTCAAACAGCACAATCCCAAGCTCGTTTTCCAGTTCACTGATGCTTAAGGAAAGTGCCGGCTGTGAAATATACAATTTCATTGCTGCTTCCCGTAAAGAGGAAGAATTGGCAACAGTAAGAACATATTTCAGCTGATTCATATTCATCGGAAAATACCTCATATATGTTACTATATTGGCTATACACCTTTAATTCCTGACATAATTAAGTATCATTTCTTTTAATATGAGCAGCTCCGGTGTGTAGTCCCTGTTTTCTTCCGATCCCCAGACAAAGCCATCTGCATAATACTCACAGGCTGCTACCATGGTATGTATGGTTACCCGTATAAATTCCTGCTCCGGGATATCCGTGCGGAAGCTGTGATCGGCTTTGGCCTTTTCATACATCATATGAAGCCGCGTGTTAATGGAATATAGGGCATTATAAAACTCTGTCAGATGTTCATTGTCCCTGGTTACACCCATATGGCTGACATAATAGTTGAAATTGTCATTATACTGAAGTAAATCCTTATGCTTCTGGTACATATCAATACAGCTGTCCATGACCAAGATCAGTCTGTCAATTGCCGGAATCTCATCAATGGAACTGATCGGTCTTGTCCTGTCCAGTTCATCCATGTACTCCTTCCATTCCTTTGTACAGACTGCAATTACAAGCTCCAGTTTATTCGGATAATACCGAAAAAGACTTGCCCTGCCGATTTCGGCCGCTTCTGCAATCTCTCCCATACTCACCGGCTCAATCTTTCTTTCAACAAAAATACGAAAGGCTGTCTCTAAAATCTTCCTGTTACGTTCACTTTCTTTTACTATTTGCTTTTCTGATTTGCTCATAAATAAACCTCTTTTTAATAGGATCAGTCTCACACATTTATATGAAACATAGAATGACATCCATTGTTTTCAAAACATTCTCATATCTTTCCCTATTAATTATGCGGCGTATTCACAGAAATGTACAGATGAAAAATCAATTCTTATTGAAATCTATTCTTACAATACGCATCTTCATAAATCCATCTCCGATTTTTGCCAGAAGACAGAAAAATCCACTTACAGATGGAATTTTGAGGTCATGATAGCCAAGCATATATCCTTTTGCAGATACCTTCGTGTCCGGAAGCCATACCTGCAGATCCGTACTCAGGTCATTGACGTAAAAATACTTGCTGATATCGGTAATGCCTGCGGTCTTCACCCAAGTTTTCAGCATCATCTTAACCGCAGATTTATTGGCCGTATCAAACACAAGCCGTCCACCCGGAAACCTTTTGGCCATAGCCGTAAACAACTTCTTTACTTCATCGGAAAGAAAATAATAGAACACACCTGCCGCAAAGAAAATCACGCCATTACTGTCATCAATCTCCTCAAACCACTTCGTATCATTCAGATCGGAACCGATATTGGTTGTATTTGCTGCGGGTGGGATAAGTTTATTTCTTACCTCAATCACATCGGGACGGTCAATGTTATAAATCTTGCAGGCATCTCCTGCATTGTTTTCCGCAGTACAGTCCAGGCCACAGCCTAAATTTACAATGGCTGCTGCCGGATGGCTCTTTACATAAGCTCTTATCTCTGTTCCAAGATCTGTATATCTTGCAGCCGCTTCCAGATAACCAAAGCGGAACATCGTATTATTTTTCTTTGCCTCAAGCGTGGAAAAATCATAATCCAGCTTTTCCATGATCTTCTTCGCCGTCTGATCCTGATAAATTTCCGGATAAATCTCCGAACAATATTTTCTTCCCCACAACGGAATCACTAATGTCTCCTGAACGGTATTGGATTCAATATGCATTTTCTCATTACTCATTTCGTTTCCTCCCGGATTTACTATATGTTCTTTCCTCTTTTGTGCAATAAAAAATAGCAGTGGTTAGGATAATCTAACTACTGCTATTTTATCATACCTTAATATAAAAAGAAAACCTGATTTCCATACTACGTTTAGTGCCAGATCAATAATCCAATATGATAGAAAACAAACGCCAGCACAAGGGAAAATACCAGATAATAGACAACCGAAAGCCCAATCCACCTCTTTGAATGGTTTTCACGGAAGGTCGCTGCCACGGTCATCGTACACGGCACATTAAATACAATGGCCATAATAAATCCAAGAGCCTGCGCTTTTGTGATTACCTGTGGTAAAAGTGTAATCATTCCTTCAGTCATTCCTACAGATTTTGCATTAAATGCGGCATTTGCCATATCACTGTTGCTGTATAGCGCATTGATAACACCAAGCAGGGATTCTTTGGTAAGCATAGAAGAAATATATGCCATGAACATCTGCCAGGTCATGCCAAACTGGTTCGTTACCGGCTCAATCACCTGCCCGATTCTGGACAAAATGCTGTATTCTCCACCAAACCAGTTATAGGAAAGCAGATAGAATACAACCGAAACCAATGTAATCACACGGAATGCCCTGCTGAAAATATCCCACGCCTTCATCAGCGTTGTCCGGATGATATGTCCCCACTTTGGTTTATGGTAAGGGGGAAGCTCCATGATGATACCTCCCTGATCCTCTTTGCTGATCAGTTTTCCCCTATAAATTCTGGATACCAGAAACAGAGATCCGATGGTGGTAACCAGCATGAGCAGAACAATCGCCATAGCTCCAACAGGACCATAAAATACCGTTGCAAGCATTGGTGCAAGGGAAAGCGTCGATCCACACGGAATACTCCAGACAAGAATCATCGTCAGAAACCGCTGTCCGGAATTGTCAATGACACGGCTTCCTGCAACACCTGCCATATTACATCCCAGACTCATAAGAAGAGAACAAATACTCTTCCCCTGCAAGCCCAGCTTCTCCATTGCAGAATTAAAGACGACCGAAATTCTCGCCATATAGCCCACATCTTCAATAATTGCAAATACAAAGGTCACTCCAAGAATAAATCCTGCCATGGATATTGCAAACCCAAAAACATTTGGTATCACCACATAAACCAGTTCTGCCAGTGGCTTCCAGACATTCATTGCAGTCATCAGCTTTTCTAACGGTCCACTGATCACACCGGCAAACCCAAAACCAAGTGCCATGACAGGAGCCGCCACAACCATCGCCGCTGCCAGTGCAGCTACAATAATTCCAATTGCCATCCATTTCCCGGAATGTTTTCCCAATGCTTTTTTATCAAACCCCTTTAACTCAACTTCCCGATCCGGTCTGCTGACAACACCTTTCAGTAGTTTGTCGATATATTCATATTTGTGTTTTCCGGAAATCATCAGTCCCTGATCCGTCCTCTCAAGCTCAGAAACCGCCAGCTTTTCCTTTGTAAAAAGCCTTTCTTCCTTCTGTTTTTCTGCAAGCTCCTTAAAGGAAATCCCTGTGTCCCTCTCATAAAACTTCATAAGCTGTGCAGAATCCGCAATTTTTGCTTCACGAATTGCATCTACAAACTGCTGCTTCAGCTCACGATACCGCTTCACCTCTGACGCTACAAAGCCGACTACCGGAATTCCTAACCGTTCACCGAGCTTCTTTATATCAATATGAATCCCCTTTTTCTCTGCAACATCCATCAGATTCAGAACTAAAACTACTGGCGTATTCGTTCCCACATAATCTGCATACATATATAAGGAACGTTCCAGTTGAGAGCTGTCTACGAGAATCGCAACCAGATCCGCAACACCTGACCGGATAAAGTTCGCTGTAATTTTTTCTTCCTCCGATCCGGCTGACAGACTGTAGCTGCCCGGTAGATCAATGACGCGATAGCTTTCTCCCTGATATGTAAAGTCCCCCTCCTTACGCTCTACCGTTTTGCCCGGCCAGTTACCAACATGCTGATGTGCACCGGTCAATCCGTTGAATACGGTAGATTTTCCTGAATTGGGCTGTCCCAGTAACGCGATTGTCCTGCTCATGCTCTGTCACCCTCCTTAATCTCGATTTTCTCACAATCCTGCCTGCCCAATGCAATTACAGAATCCCGGCAATAGAATAAAACCGGCTGATCCTTAAGGTTCTGAATGACCCGTACCATAGTCCCTTCTACAATTCCAATACCGATTAACCGTGAAATCAGGTGATGACTTCCACTTACGGAACATACGGTTGCATAACATCCGGCATCTGCCTCTGATAACTTCATCCTTATTCGTCCTCCTCTTGCTTACCTCGTCCTGACAGCGTATACTATTGTTAGTTCGTTATGTCTAACTTGTGATATTTTACAATTTGACTGGAAATATATCTATACCTCTTTCAGTCAAAAAGGTTCGTTTAGCCACGATCTCTTTGCAAGGGAAAGGAATCTTATGAAAAAAGAACAATACATGAGCAGCGTCAGACAATTTGTAACAGAAGGACGGGATATCGGTATGATCCATCAGGATACCCCCGATGGTTTCATGGAATTGACCGGTTACTATATTCTTCCAGGGATTTATCTGGTATTGAATGATATTCACACGCAGATTGTCCCCTTAAATGCACAGCAGTCACAGGAAATTCTGCTTGTGAATTACTGCATGGAAGGCCGGTGCGAATTCCGGGTAAATGAAGACAATTACAGTTATCTGGACCACCGCATGATGAGTATTTCCTCCCGGATGGCCCAGAACCAGTTCTATTATCCTTCTTCCTGTTATAAGGGATATGAGATTTATGTTCTGCCGGAATGGTTCACGGAAAAGACAAAGGACTTTCTGAAATCCTTAGATATTGATATGGATATGCTGATTGCTTTATATGAAAAAGGAGTTGCCCTGTATGTTACAGATCCTTTTCTGAAACTATGGAATGATCTGGCTGACTGCTGCCCTGCTGAAAATATCGGACAGATCCGTCTCCTTACGCTGCAGCTTTTAAAATACTTTTGCGATTACAAACCGGAAAACAACCGGAACATGCTCTATTTATCCAGGGTGCAGGTCATGCTTGCCAAAAAGGCACAGGAAATACTTACCCGGGATTTAAGCCGGCATATCTCCATGAAATCCATCGCGGATACACTGGGTGTAAGTGAGACTAGCCTGAAACGTTATTTCCACTCCGTATACGGAGCCAGCCTGTCCACTTATATGAATGAAGTACGCATGAAATATGCCGCAGAACTTTTGACAACATCAAAGCTTGGTATCTCTGATATCGCAAAAGCCTGCGGCTATGTAAATCAGGGGCGCTTCGCCACTGTCTTCCGTGACTTCCATGGAATGAAACCATTGGATTACCGGCGGAACCATGCGCTAATATTCTAAAAGCCAAGATTGTCATTTACAAGAATCACGTGGATTCTTCCGGTATGTCTGGAATATCTCGTGATCAGGAACTGGCAGCAGATCGTATCCGGAGATTTGCAGTCAAAGCACTTACCGGTTTCCTTACAGGGGGTTTTCACTTCAAACCGCTGTGCATTGATCGGAGCAGCTACATTTCTTGCGCGCTTCATGGCACTGTCAAGATCATCACATACCTTATTCATTCCAACAATGAAGATCACCTTCTTCGGTCCCTGGGCAATGCAGGAAACACGGTTGGAATTGCCATCAATGTTAACAAGAATACCGTCACTTGTCATTGCATTGGCACTGGAAAGAAAGACATCGGAATCATAAGCGGCGAGCAATCCTTCACGAGGCTCCATCTTAGAACGGTCAAGGTACTGATAATTGCCCTCCTGCAAAGCCTGAACCAGTCCAATTTCGTGAGCACTCATACACCCACCCATGGAAATGGTACTGTTTTCTTCGATCAGCTCCAAAGCCTGTTTTAAAGCAGCTTCCTTATCTTCGGCATAGTAGCCCGTCATATTACGGGATTGCAAGCCTTTTATTACCATCTGTGCCAGACGTTCGTTTCGTTTCTTCATATTTTCATCCATAGATTTGTCCTCCTGTCAAAAGAGATTATTGATTTTATTTTATCAGCAAGAGGCCGGATGTGCAATTCCAATCGCTGTTACTTACCATTATCTATCTATGATCCACAAACGTTTTTTCAATTTTCCAATCCACTTAAATCAAGCCGGTAAATCGGGTTATCCAGTTGCAGATTATCCATAAACATGATCATATAAATCGGCATATATACTTTCTTTCCATCGACCTCCACATTACCTTCCGAAAAAATATAAGCCTCCTTGATACCATAATCCTCTGCTTCAAGAACATTATTTAATGCAGAATGACGTTTATAATCTTTTCCGGACTTAATTTCTAAAGGAGTAGCTTTACCATTTAATTCTATTACAAAATCAAGTTCACCCTGTTTTTTACTATTAAAGTAATATTCCTTATGCCCTTTTGCAAGAAGCTCCTGTGCGACTGCATTTTCAAAAAGTGCACCATTGTTAATGGATGAATCTTTATTTAAAATCGCTAATTTCGTCTGATTCGAATAACAACTTGTCAGAAGTCCGATATCTGAAAAAAAGAGCTTAAACAGATTACGGTTCTCACTGATGATCAGTGGCAGCTTAGGTTCCCTGATGTTGTATACTGGAATGGCTACCCCCGCATCCTTAAGCCACAAAAAATCATTCGCAACCCGGTCGTAATTCATGCCCTGTCCAAGAACATTTAATTGAAAACGTTTATTTTTCTGATCAAGTTGTCCCGGCATAGAATCATAGATTTCCTGTAGTTTTAATTTATATGTCTTTTCGTATTTTGAAAAATCCTGCTTATACAGCCGGATGATTTTATCATGAATACCTCCAACCTTTGCCAGATCATTGGAATCTTTATACATAACAACTGCTTCCGGCATTCCTCCTACAATCAGATACAGATAAAATACATCAAGCATTCTGGAATGAACAAATTCATCTACTTTGGTTCTATCCGCAAAATGTTCCTTTAATGTAGATATAATATGCTCATTTACTCCAACAGCACGTGCGAATTCTTTAAAATCTAACGGGAACATATCAATAACTGACAGATAGCCTACCGGTGCCGATCGAAGATCGTTTAATTCCACGCCTAAAAGAGAACCACTCATAATATAACGAAAGCTCCCGTCCTCCACTAAAAATTTTATTCTTGTAACAATATCTTTAAACTCCTGTATCTCATCAAGAAAGAATATGGTCTTACCAACTTGAAGTGTTTCCTTTGTCACCAGACTTAACCGCATCATCAATTCTTTTGTATCCTTTGCTCCTGCAAACAACTCAATTAATTCCGGGTTCTCTATGAAATTCAACTCCACGTATGGAAAACCACTGTTTTTCAGGCACTCCCGTATCAGATATGTCTTACCGATTTGTCTAGCTCCGGTAACTAATAAAGCATCTTTTCCATCTGAAATCCATTCTGTAATTATTTTTCCTGCCGACCTGTCAAGCATATTATCCCCCTTATTTCTTAATTAAAATTATATATTCAACTTTTCCAACCTATTTTAGCATAATTTTTTCAACTTTTCCAACCTATTTTAGCATGATTTTTCAACTTTTCCAACCGCCGAGTAACTACGGTGGCAAATTGAGGCAAATTGATCAAATGGAGTTACTTTGCTTTGGCAACTTATGAATGTACATGGCTGACATATTGCGTTATACTAAAATCATTACCTGTCAATTATCTTTTATATGTACAAAGTAGAAAGAAGGAAATTTCGCATGGATACTCCAGATTTTTCAAAGGAAAACATCAAGCCCTTATTTGAGTCAAAATTTATCCGGGTATTTGATTTGCAATATGCAGAAGGAAAACATTATTACGATGCGACGAGGCGAACGGCAGATGATCTTGTAGCTGCGAAAACCACGGAAGAATTCAAGAAAATGCGGGCAGATGCTGTAACCTGCATTGTTGTTTTGGATACAAAGGATTCTGAACCGAGGCTTTTACTCAGTCATGAGTTCCGCTACCCCACCGGTCAGTTTCTGTTAAGCCCTCCGGCCGGTCTTATCGATAAAGAGGATACTGACCTTATTACCACCGCAACCAGGGAATTAAAGGAAGAAACCGGCATTGTTTTTGGTGACAGCGATACCGCAAAAGTGATCAGTCCGCTTCTTTTCAGCACTCCGGGAATGACCGATGAAAGCAATGCTCTCGTTTTACTTTCCATAAACCGTGATACCCTTCCGGAACTGAATACCGATGGCGCTGTTGGAAGTGAATGCTTTAACGGATTTTCTCTTTTAACAAAAGAAGAGGCCCGGCAGATTTTAAATCAGGGAACAGATTCCAACGGTATTTATTATTCGGTGTATACCTGGGCCGCTCTGATGTATTTTGTGACAAGCTTCGGTCATTGATATTATTATCATCCCGAAAGTTGAAGAATGCTTTATGTCCATTTTATTTGAGGAACTCCTGTAATTTGTACATATTTACTAAAATAGGAATGATTCCTATTATTATATTCTACATTCCGCTATCTGTTAATTTTACTGCAACAGGTATATACTATAGATATCAGGAAAGATAATGAAAGTTCCTGATGCAAATATAAGGTATCGGATCAGTATCAGGCAGATACAGCACGGTAACCAGAAAATCAGGGAATGGAGGATAAAGAATATGGCAAATTTATATACGATTGAATTAAATGGTGTAAGTGAGGATGTTTACAACAAAGCCACTGATTTTATTCAGGCACATGCACTTCGTTTAAACTACAGACCGGAGGTTTCCACAATTGACTGCGAATTTCCGGAGGATCTCGATCCTGACAAGGCACCCGAATTAAAAGAGGCTGTGATCCGCAAGGTCCATCAGCAGCTTTAATCCCTTTTAAGGTGTTCATGATAAAAACAACATAGCTGTGAAAATACGGAACAATTACACAACAAGCGGAAAATTGAACGGCTACCTCGCAGACCTCAACAAGCAGGCGGAAGAAATGTTTTCTCTGCTCGTAAAACAGATGGCAGAGCGTGATGGCGTGACCGAACAACTCAAAGCAGAAAATTAACTGAAATGGGTTGCTCGGATGAATAACATCCGTAGCCGAGCAACAGAATCTGTAAATGATGCAATCATATTTTCATAAAGCAAGCCTTGCGGTTTTTGCCGCAAGGCTTGTTAATTTTATAGGGATATGTTCTTTGGGAGAATCAGTTCAACTCCAACAAACGGAGGCACCATTTGTGTTGCGGTACTAAAAGTGTCATTCTTGAGATACCTGTCTTAAAACAGCGTCAAATTCCGGCGCATATTTCTTCAAGGCAATCGGTCTACCACCTTCGTCAATAAAACAATGTGTTGAAGATGCAATCGCCACAATCTCGTTGGTGTTTGAATTTCTCATTGTATATGACAAAAACAATTTAACACCGGTGTATTTTTCCAATACCACCTCAATCTCAATCTCATCGCTATAGGTAGTTGTATGCTTATATTCACAATTTACGGAAACAACCGGGGATGTAATGCCTTCTTTTTCAAGCCTGGTCATCGGATAACCGATTTCAGACAGAAAATTCATCCTGGCTTCTTCCATAAAACGCATATAGTTTGAATGGTGGGTTATTCCCATTTTATCGGTCTCATAGTAGTTGACCCTATGTATGTACTTGCTCATAAAACACTCACTTTTCTTCATTCATCAACTCACCCAAGGTTGTTTCGCCCCAACTGTAGTTTGTCATGTAACTTCCTTTGAATAGTTGAGAAAATTCTTCTTTACCGGATAAATAGTTGTACAGATCGCACTCAACCTTATCCATCACGATACGGCGCTTTCCGTCAACGGCTTCAACAATATCGGTAATCTCGTATTCCTCTAAGGTGCTTTTCAAACGGAGGGCAACTTTACGGTATCTGGAAAGAGTCAAGGTGTTTGCGGGTTCATCCTCCCACAAGAAGCTGATGGCTTCCTCGGAAGTAACGTATCCTCCCTTACGGTCAACAAGCAAAGCTAAAAGCTCCTTGGACTTTTTGTTGCGGAAGACAATCGGGGTATCTCCCACAAAAACATCGAAATATCCGAAAGTACGGATAGATACAGTACGATTTTCGGGTAAGGTTTGTTTCACGACCTCTGAGCCGCCTTCTACCGGATAGAGCATAACATAGCGTGAAGAATTGGCATTCGGTTCTTTCTCGGAACAGATTGCTTTAATTTTGCGCTCTGTTTCAGACTGATAGTCAAAATAAGCGAATTCAGCTTCTCCCGTTCTCAGCAATTCCGCAAAATTCTCATAAGCTACTTCGCTATACACAACAAAGTTCTCTACGGGGGTAAATCGCTCGGTCAACGGCAGCCATTCTTCCTCGGTATAGCCGAAGAATTCGCAAACATTTTCGGTGGCATACAGCGGCTTTACCAGACCTTCCGCTGTAACTTCAAAGGCTGCAATACCGTCGGAAAAATGCGTGACTAAATCACGCATTTTTTCTTTCAACTGATTGTTTTCCTCCCTCAATGCCACAGAATCCGTTATCTCTTTTGTCTCACGGCAACAATAGAAGCTAACCGATTCATCAACTTTAATAAATAGGCCTGTATATTGCTTGATGTTACCATCGGTAGAACGAGCTTTGTAGGTGATCTGCGGCGGCTTGCCGTCAATTCCGCTCAGCCTCTTTTGGCAGAAATCCTTAAAAAATCGACGAACAGCGTCTTGTTGTTCCGCGTTTACAGAATCGATGAGCCATTTTTCCAATGCATCTTCAATCTGTATTGCTATATTTTCAAACCGCTTAAAATAGGATGCTTTCTCACAATGCAGGCATTTTACAGTATTCGCATCCAGATTGAACTCAAAAATCTTATCGTAAACATCAGTAAGGGCTTGCAGATAGCGTTTGCTTTCGCTCGTCTTTCGTGCCTGATAGCGTTCCGTAACATCCATACAAACGCTTTGGAACTCTGCTTCGCCCTGCTCGTTGATGCATTTTGTAACCCATCCGAAAACATGTGCACGGGTTCCGTCACACCGAAGCAAGGTCATATCTCCGGCGATAGGAGCCTCCACAGAGAAAACCCGATTCAGATATTTTGAAAATCTGCGGCGTTCTTCCATCGGAATCATCAAAAAGATATTGCTTTTATACATTTCCTGATAATCTATTTCTCCGTCTTTCACTTCGGGGAAACGCAGAAGCTCGATCATCTTAGGATTGATATATGTAATCCTCGGTTGCTTTTCACAAGTATATCTTAAAAATCCGCACGGAACAGTTTCGTTCAAAAATTGCAGATCGGTATTTTCGTTTTTAATATTGGTTATGTCTGTCAAAACAGAATGTCCGGTGAGTGTTCCGTCATCCAATCTCCTGGGCGTAACGGTATCTCTCACACAGATAATTGTACCGTCCTTCTTTACAAGGCGGTACTCACCGGCAAGAGGTTGTTCATTCATAATTATTCTTTGAATAAAGTCGGAATACTTTTCGCGATCAGCCGGGTGAACTCGAAGTGCATATAGATCCCTGCTGTCATCCAACAGTTCTTCTCTGCGAACACCGAGCAAATCACACAGATTCTGACTCACATAGCTTAAGTGTGCCGGCGTGGTCAAAATATATTGGTGAAAGCCACTGATTTGTTGATTCAGTATATCCTCCATATTATCTAACATATCTTTCATAGCAACTCCTTTTGCAGAGCCAAATTCTCTGCCCACAGGGGATATAGTCCAATTTTATATTTAAGTATACCATATAAATATGAAAAAATTTCGATTTCTATAAAATTTCGAAAAATTACTCAGCAACAGCAAACTCGCAGCTTCTTTTGCTGCCCATATCCCCGCCGCCGAGGGAATCTGCTTATCTGCAATATAATTTTGCTCATATTCCGTAAATATCTTATCGGCAAATCGGGTATTATTCATTTTTTCTTCGAAGCGTGGGATGCTTACAGTATCACATCCCACGCCCTTGATACAGACATTCATTTTCATACAGTTTCATTCTGACTGCGAAGGACATTCTTTTGTATTTTGCCGCTGATTGTCTTGGGCATCTCGGTTACGAACTCAATAATGCGAATCCATTTGTATTCTGCAAGCTTTTGATTACAGAAATTTTTGATCTCCAACTCAAGCTCCTGCGAAGGCTCATATCCTGCACCAAGAACAATAACCGCCTTGATTGACTGACCTCTCAGCGCATCCGGTACTCCGATTACGCTGCATTCTACAACAGCGGGATGCTCCATCAGCACATTTTCCACTTCGTAAGGTCCTACTCTGAAACCGCCTGTCTTTATAATATCGTCAAAGCGACCGTGGAACCAATACCGACCATTTTCGTCCATATACGCAGCATCACCCGTATGGTACACACCGTCACGCCAAACATAACTATACTGTTCCTCATTGTCCAGATATGCGGCGAACACACCTGGTTGCTTGCCCGCTTTTTCGGGAACAATAACAACCTCGCCTATTTCATAGGTGTCGACGGGTTTTCCGTTCTTTCCGCGAAGCTCAATATTGTAAAAGGGCGAAGGTGTACCCATAGAACCCTCTACAGCATCGTAACCTTTGAAATTTGCCATCAATAACGTTGTCTCGGTCTGACCGTATCCCTCGCAGAGTTGAAGTCCGGTGCGTTCTGTAAACTTACGGAATACTTCGGGAGCCAACATTTCACCTGCCGTTGTTGCATGTTTGAGCGGCGGCATATCGGGAATACCTTTACGCACAAGGTAGCGGTAAACCGTAGGAGGCGCGCAGAAAGAAGTTACGCCATAACGATTGATTACAGCGGTTAATTGTTTGGGTTCAAAGTTATCGAAGTCATACACCATGACGGCGCTGCCGACGAGCCACTGTCCGTAAATCTTTCCCCAGGATGCCTTTGCCCATCCTGTTTCCGCAACTGTGAAGTGGAGTCCGTTATCCTCTGCCTGATGCCAATACTTTGCTGTGACGATATGTGCGAGAGGATAGCTGTGCTCGTGAATGACGCCTTTGGGATAACCGGTAGTACCCGATGTGAAATACAACATCATCGGATCGGTAGCTAAGGTCTGCACACGCTCAAATTTTTCAGGGGCTTCTCTCATAGCCTCCGTCAGATTTTCAAAGCCGTCTGCATCCTTCTGAACGCACCACAGTTTTGCCGTCATGTCTGCCTCTTTCAGCGCCGCAGTGATTTTTTCGGGCACCTCATTCTGTGTGGTACACACAATCGCTTTTGCTTTAGAGGACTTAATGCGATATACAAAGTCACTGACCGTCAGCATATGGGTCGCCGGGATCATTACCGCACCCAGCTTGTGCAGCGCAACTGCCGCAAACCAATATTCATAGTGCCGCTTCAAAATCAATATCACACGGTCGCCGTGACCGATTCCCGCACTGCGAAATACATTTGCCATCTGATTGCTGTATTTCTTTATATCTGCAAATGAAAAAATATGTTCTTCGCCTTCAACATTGCACCATACAAGTGCACGTTTCTCCGGTGTTTCATCTGCAATTTTATCGACAACATCATAACCGAAGTTAAAGTTGTCGGGATATTCAAGTGTCAATTTTTGCAGCCTGCCGTTTTCATCGACAATCTCATTACAATACTGTTTGTATATGCTCATATTTACTCCTTAATAACAGCACTGACGCCAAGATTACGGAATCTGTCATAGCGATTCTGCGTCAAGTCAATATCGCCGGACAATTCCTTGATTTCTTCCGTTAAAAGGGTACGGATGCGGTCGTAAAATTCTTTTTTGCCGATGTCATTTTCGGAAAGGATGCGTTCTATTACACCAAGGCTCTTAGCATCCTCGGCGGTTAATCTAAGGCTTGCTGCCGCAGTTTCTGCCTTGGCAGAGTCTTTCCAAAGAATACTTGCACAGCCCTCCGGTGAAATAACGGAATACACGGCATTTTGCAGCATCCATACTCTGTCCGCAGTCGCAAGTGCAAGAGCACCACCGCTGCCGCCTTCGCCAATCAAAATAGAGATAATCGGCACACAAAGCGTAGACATTTCCAGCAGGTTTTCTGCTATTGCCTGTCCTTGCCCCCGTTCTTCAGCACTGATTCCACAGTACGCACCGGAAGTATCCACAAAGCAAACAATCGGTCTGCCGAATTTCTCTGCCTGCTTCATAAGACGCAGGGCTTTGCGGTAGCCTTCCGGCTGAGGCATACCGAAATTGCGGTAAGTACGCTCTTTTGCAGTATGACCTTTCTCAATCGCAATTACCGTCACGGGAGTGCTATCCAGCTTCGCAATCCCACCTACGATAGCGGGATCATCCGCATAACGGCGATCACCGTGAAACTCGATAAAGCCCTTGAAAATGTTTTTAATATAATCAAGCCCCGTCGGTCTTTTGCTGTCACGGGCAAGTTTTACTCGTTCGAAAGCTGATTCGCTCACATCATCGCCCTCCCATCGTGCATTTTTAACAGCTCAGTCAAATATTTCTTTTGGTTGGAGCGCGGAATAATGCTGTCAATGAATCCGTGTTCCAGTACAAATTCAGACTTTTGGAATCCTTCCGGGAGAGCTTTCTTTGTTGTCTGCTCAATCACCCTCGCACCTGCAAAACCGACAGTTGCACCGGGTTCTGCAAGAATAATATCTGCTTCCGTAGCAAAGCTTGCCATCACACCGCCTGTAGTGGGATCGGTGATGACTGCAATATATAAAAGCCCGGCATCACTGTGCCGCTTAACTGCCGCACTCGTTTTTGCCATCTGCATAAGGGATAAAAGCCCCTCCTGCATACGAGCACCGCCCGATACGGTAAAACCGATAACCGGCAAACGATGCTGCACGGCATATTCAAACAGTGTGGTTATTTTTTCGCCAACGGCACTGCCCATACTGCCCATCATAAAGTACGGCTCCATAACAAACAGACAGCATTTTTGTTTGCCAATGGTAGCTGTACCGCAGACTACTGCCTCTTTTTCGTTGCTTGCCACACGGACAGTTTCTATCTTATCTTTATATCCAGGAAAATTCAGCGGATTATCTGCTATCATATTGGAATACAATTCACGAAAACTTCCTTTATCGGTTATCGTCTGTATGCGCTGACGTGCCTTCATGCGAAAGTGATGGCCGCAAGGACAGACAAGATCATTCGCCCAGAGACGACTCAGCGGAATGTCTTTGTGACAATTCGGACATTTTTTCTCAGGCTCTCCGGCATCACGCTGAACGGGAGCAGAAGTACGCCCGCCTTCTTCTAATTGATTTTTAGGCTTCAAAAAATTGAGTAATGCCATTTGATCACCTGTTTCCCATAAAAGTTAAATCATAGTTGCCGGATGTAAAGCGTTCATCCTCAACAATCCGCAGTTGTTCCTCAATGTTTGTCGGTATGCCGTCAATCACCAATTCACAGAGCGCCGCCCTCATTTTACGGAGGGTTTCTTCCCGGGTTTTTGCGTACACAATTAGTTTTCCAAGAAGTGAATCGTAGTAAGGTGATACGACTGTGCCTGCAACCAAGCAGGTATCAAATCGCACAGACGGACCTCCCGGAACATGGAGCATTTTCAAAGCTCCGCAGCTACCTGCGTTGATGCGACATTCGATTGCTGAACCTTTTATTTTGACATCTTTTTGTGTGAAATTCAGCGGAATACCGGCTGCAATACGAATCTGCCATTTCACAAGATCAAAGCCTGTCAGCATTTCTGTTACACAGTGCTCCACTTGCAGCCGTACATTCATTTCCATAAACCAGAAGTTGCCTTCACGGTCAAGCAGAAATTCAAGCGTACCGGCACCTACATAGCCGATCTTCTTTACGGCATCTACCGCAAGCTCTATAATCTTTTGACGTTGCTCATCACTAACAGCGGGAGAAGGTGTTTCTTCCAGTAGTTTTTGATTTCTTCTCTGGAGAGAGCAGTCACGGTCTCCAAGGCACACGGCATTTCCGTGTTCGTCGGCAAGAATCTGCAATTCCACATGCCTTGCGGGAAAGACATATTTTTCAAGATATACACTGCCATCTCCAAAGGCACTAATTGCTTCGCTTGTAGCTTGATGATAGGCATCCTCCAGTTCATCTTCCGAGCGGATCAGACGGATGCCCCGTCCACCGCCGCCTGCACAGGCTTTGAGCATTACGGGATATCCGATCCTGTCGGCTGCTCGCTTTGCTTCCTGGGCGGAAGCGACCGCTTTTGTTCCCGGAATGACCGATAGCCCCGTACCTCGAATCAGCTCTTTCAAGATCGCTTTATCACTAAGGCGTTCCATGCTTTCGGGATCCGGACCGATAAATACCAATCCGTTCTTTCTGCAGGCACGGGCAAAATGTGCATTTTCAGAAAGAAATCCATAACCGGGATGAATCGCCTGGGCACCTGCTAAAATAGCGGTGCTGATAATTTGGTTTTCATTCAGATAGCTTTCCGAGGCTTCGGGGCCGCCGATGCAATAGCTTTGATCGGCAAGCGCCACGTGAAGGGCGTTTTTATCTGCCTCGGAATATACAGCAACCGTAGCTACGCCCATTTCCTTGCAAGCGCGAATGATGCGGACAGCGATCTCGCCACGGTTGGCGATCAGTATTTTTGAAAACATAGTTTATGCTCCTGTAATTGCAAAGGAAAATTCTGCCGATACGCATAGCCGTCCGTCCACCGTAACTGTACCTTCAGCAAAGTAGAAAGGGTGCTTTGCTCGTTTGATACGGCACTGTGTTTCAACGGTGTCACCGGGTTTGACAGACGAACGGAATTTTACATTATTAAGTCCTGTATAAACGGGTAATTTACCTTCGCTCATTGCATCCTGCATCAGTACGCAAGCGGACTGAGCCAGTATCTCACAGAGAATAACGCCCGGCACGATAGGATTATCAGGGAAATGTCCCTTGAGGAAGAACTCATCACCACGGACGGTATAATGCCCGACAGCGGTGCCGTTCTTGTTTTCCACATCGTCAAGAAGCAGCATATTGTCTCTGTGAGGAAGTATATTCATTATTTCTTCTCTGTTCATAGCCTTACCTCTTGATACGGAACAATTCTGTTCCGTATTCTACAACCTGCCCATTTGTAACGCAGATCTCCGAAATGACGCCTTCTTCTTCAGCAGTAATTTCATTCATCATTTTCATCGCCTCGACAATACAAAGAGTTTGCCCCTTTGTCACCGTATCGCCGATAGAAACATAGGAATCAGCATTTTCAGCGGGAGCTGCATAAAACACACCGACGATGGGCGATTTTACGCTGATGTAGTCTTTCGGTTCGGACGGAGCCTGTGTTGTGCCGGTAGGTTCAGGAACAGAATATACGGTTTCTTGCACCGAAGCCCCAACGGAACGCTCCAAACGGACCTTACTGTTTTCTTCTGTGATTTCAAGTCCGGTCAGCCCAAGCTCCTTCATCAGCTCGGCATATTTGCGAATATCTGTTTCTTTCATCGGATTACACCTTTCTGAAAGCAAGACAAGCGTTATGACCGCCAAATCCAAGAGAATTGGAAAGTGCCAGTGTAATGTCTGCTTCCACGGCAGTATTCGGCACACAGTTCAGATCACAATTTTCATCCTGCTCATCCAAATGGATTGTAGGAGGAATCACGCCCTCGTTGAGTGCAAAAAGGCAAGCCAGTGCTTCAATTGCACCTGCTGCGCCAAGCATATGTCCTGTCATTGACTTTGTGGAGCTTACATACGCTTTCTTTGCGTTATCTTCGCCAAGGGCTTTCTTAATAGCAGCCGTCTCAATCACATCATTCATCGGAGTACCCGTGCCGTGTGCATTGACATAAACGGTATCCGTATCTGTATAGCCTGCTTCCTTCATAGCCTCCATCATTGCCTGTGCGCCGCCACGCGCATCGGGATGCGGTGCTGTGATATGATGAGCGTCGCAGGTTGAACCGTAGCCGCACACCTCACCGTAAATCTTTGCACCACGAACTTTTGCGTGTTCGTATTCTTCAAGTACCAGTGCGACAGCACCTTCACCGATAACAAATCCACCCCTGCGCTTATCAAAAGGCAGGGATGCCTCGTCGGGATTTTCAGAAGTGGAAAGCGCCTTCATATTCACAAAACCTGCGATAGCAGAAGGAACAATGGCGGCTTCGGCACCGCCGGTAATTACGGCATCCGCATACTCGTGACGAACAAGGCGCATAGCTTCACCGATAGCATTGGAACCGGAAGCGCAAGCCGTAACAGCAGGCATGGCAGAGCCACGGCAATCGTGGCGAATGGCAATCATACCGGCTGCCATATTGCCGATCATCATAGGTACAAACAGCGGAGAAACACGGCGGGGGCCTTTCTCCATCAGCTTGGTGTGCTCCGTTTCAAAAGTACCGATGCCACCGATACCCGTACCGAATATAACGGCAAAACGTTCGGGCTCAACAGTACCTTCGACACCGCTTTCGTCCACTGCCTGCTGTGCTGCTGCAACGGCAAACTGTGCATAGCGATCAGTACGAAGCACATCATTAATCTCTAAGTATTCTTTGGGATCGAAGTCCTTGACTTCGGCAGCCAACTTTGCCTTATATTTCTCTGTATCAAAAAGTGTAATGGGAGCAATGCCGTTTTTGCCGTTCTTCAAACCGTTCCAGGTATCAGCCACATTGTTTCCCAAAGGGGTAATTGCACCGATACCGGTAACAACAACTCGTCTGTTTTCACTCATATTTTTTCTCCTTACATAGCGAGGCCACCGTCAATACGGAGGACTTCGCCGGTTACGTATTTTGCAGTTATAAGATATGCCACTGCATCTGCCACATCATCTGTTTCGCCCATCTTGCCAAGGGGGATCATATTCAGAAGCGGATTGTCTGTCTGATTTCCTGTCATATCCGTTGCGATAAAGCCGGGTGCAACCGCATTACAACGGATGCCCTTCGGCGCAAGCTCCTTTGCCACAGACTTTGTAAGTCCAATAAGACCTGCTTTCGAAGCAGAGTAGTTACACTGACCTGCGTTTCCCATAATTCCCGCAACAGAAGCCATATTGATTATGCAGCCTTCACGAGCTCTGATAAACAGTCCTGTCATATGACGGATCATGTTGAAAGCGCCTTTGAGATTGGTATCCAGAACCGAATCAAAATCTTCTTCTTTCATCATAGCAAGCAGACCGTCACGGGTAATGCCTGCGTTATTGATAAGAATTTGTGCTGTACCAAACTCAGTTTTAATCTTTGCAACGGTTTCCTTTGCCGCAGAAAAATCAGCAACATTGCATTGATAAGCTTTTGCTTCCACGCTGTATTCCTGCTTGCATTTTTCGCAAACCCTCTCTGCGGCGGCCCTACTGCCTGCATAAATGACAGCTACATTAGCACCCATTGATGCCAACTTATATACGATTGCCTCACCGATGCCACGAGAACCACCGGTTACAACTGCTGTTTTTCCTTTTAACATACATCCACCTCCGCCAAATAATCGTTCACCGATACAGCTTTTACTTCTGCATCAATTTTCTTAATCATATTGGTAAGTGTTTTGCCGGGACCGATTTCAATAAAAGCATCAACGCCGTCGGCAATCATATTACGGATGATCTTTTCCCACTGCACAGGGCTGCATATCTGCTTAGAAAGCAAGCCTACAACATCATCCGTATAGACTTCGGCGGTCATATTGGAATAGAGCGTAATGCTTCTTTCCTTAGTCTCTGCCTTTTCCAGTTCTTCGGCAAAAGACTCTGCTGCTGCTTTCATAAAAGGTGAATGGAAAGCTCCTTTTACTTTCAGCGGAATGGCTCTGCCGCCTGCCGCCTTGACATCGGCAAAAAAGTTCGTCATTTGAGAGGAAATACCTGATACGGTGATCTGTCCGGGGCAGTTGAAGTTTACGGGATAAACTTCGGAATATTTATTGCATACCTCCTGCACCCGTTCGGGTGTCAGCTTTACAACTGCCGCCATAGATGTATCAAATCTTTCAGCCTCGCTCTGCATCAATTCTCCGCGTTTGCAGACAAGGCGGAATCCTGTCTCGCTGTCAAATGCTCCGCTGACCGTTGCGGCAACGACCTCACCGAGAGAAAAACCGGCAACCACATCGGGAGCAATTCCTTTTTCAATCAGAACAGTTGCCGCCGCAAGCTCCATTGCAAAAAGGCAAGGCTGTGTGTTCTTGGTTTCCTTTAATTCTTCTTCCGTGCCATGAAAGCACTGAGAAGATGTGCCGGGGCGGATGTCGTCGCATAGGTCAAAAATCTTTTTAGCAACCGGATATTTTTCATACAGGTCTTTTCCCATACCGGGGAACTGGTCGCCCTGACCTGAAAATACAAATGCTATTTTACCCACTCTTTTGCCCTCAGAAGGATAGGCTCGGCTTCCTCCATAACTTCCTTAACAATTTCTGCCGCAGGCTGCTCTTTCTTGACCATAGCGGCGATCTGACCGGAGAGAAAACACCCCTTTTCGTTGTCACCTTCCTGTACAGCAAGCCTCAATGCACCGGTTGCCAGCGCTTCCAATTCTTCGTCCGGCATACCGCTGCATTCAGCCTTGGAATACTCTCTGGCAAACTGCGTGCGGAGACTGCGAACGGGGTGTCCCAAGCGCTTACCTGTTACCATCGTACAAAGATCCGTGGCTTTTAAGATCTTTTCCTTATATGTGGGATGAATCGTGCATTCATTAGCACTAAGGAAACGGGTTCCCATCTGCACACCGCAGGCACCGAGCATAAATGCTGCGGCAACCCCTCTGCCATCTGCAATACCACCTGCGGCAATGACCGGTAAAGTGGTCGCATCGCAGATTTGCGGAACAAGCACCATCGTGGTAAGCTCGCCAACATGACCGCCGCTTTCGCCACCCTCTGCAATAAGAGCAGAAGCACCGAGGCGAGTCATCAGCTTCGCCATAGCAACTGAAGCCACAACAGGAATAACCTTAATTCCTGCAGCAAGCCATTCCTTAATATATTTAGATGGATTGCCTGCACCCGTGGTTACAACCTCAACTTTTTCTTCTATAACAACTTTTGCAACCTCATCCGCAAACGGACTTAGAAGCATAATATTTACACCAATAGGTTTATTGGTGATCCTCTTAGCAACTTGAATCTGCTGTCTGACATAATCACCAGGAGCATTTCCTGCCGCAATAATGCCAAGACCACCGCCGTTGGACACGGCAGCGGCCAGTTTACCGTCAGCGATCCAAGCCATACCACCTTGAAATACCGGATATTCAATACCCAGCATTTCACAAATTGCTGACTTAATCATAAGCATCAACCCTGCTTGCTCTGGATGAACTTATCCAGGTCGTCAATGGTCTCCACTTTCTGGTCCAATTCAATTTCGATGCCGATTTCGTCCTCCAGGTTCATAAGAAGCTCTACCGTGTCAAGAGAGTCGATGCCAAGCTCAGAGAACTTGCTTTCTGGCTTTACAGCAGAAACATCACAGCCTGTGCGTTCCGAAACGATTTTTGCAATAGCGTCAAAGTACATAATTGAATGCCTCCAAAATAAAAATTTCAAGCAGTTTTTTGCTGTTTGTCGACATTCATTATACTCAAGTGCTGTTCCCAAATCGCACCACGATCGTTCCTTTTGCGTTCCAAATTTATAAAAATATTGTGAATTCTTTGTTAGTGATTGGAACCAAGTATAGGTACCTCCCTTAATACAAACACAAAAACACCCCGTTGGGAACTCAGTAATTTCTGCATTCCCAACGGGATGTTTTGGCTTTTTACGGGTGAAATATTCCTTTCTTTTTCAGTTTGTCCCGCATCTTATCAAGTCCCTTATGATAGATGTTCTCCGCCGCTTCCGCAGAGGATAATTCAATATATTCCTGCAAATCGTCTTTTCTCGGCGGTACCGGAGAAAGACGGTAGATATATAATTCCTTTTGCCATTCCTTCATGGCACTCACCCCCCAATTTGCAAAATTGCCGTTACTTTAATCGTTTGTAGGTCAGCGCATATAATGCTTCCCGTGTCATATCTCTTTTGAATTGTTCGGCGGTGTATCCGTCGCCGTGGATTGCCAATGTTTTCAGCTCGTCTGCAATCTCTTTTGACATCGTTGCAAATTCTTTTGTAATCGTGCCTTTGGATAGCTCGGCTCGGATGCAGTTACAACGCTTTTTATGGATGCTCAGTATCGGGTGAGCTTCCACCTTTTCTTTTTTGCCCATAATAACCGCATACTGTCTGCAAGTCATTTTCTCACCGTTATACTCATAGGGAGCAATTCCGTTGCAGTATTTTTGCCTACGGGCATTTCTCTCCATTATCCGTAAATGCACCGACTTAAAGGAACTGACACCCGAACTCGTCAATGGGCTTATTACAAAGATTGAAATCTTTGATAGCACCAAAGACGAGAACGGCAAAAAGCACGTTCCTATTAAGGTACACTTTATCGGTGTTGGTATTCTTGAGATTCCCGACACACAGACAATTATTGCGGCAAAAGAAGAAATCCGCAAGAATCCGCCAAGTGCGGCGTAAAAGAGAAATACGGCGTAGCCTTAATCGGCTACACCGTATCTACATACCCCGACTGTCCTTAGCCACCTCTGACTAATCCTCAAGAGATTTTCCGGGTGGGGAATTTTCATCTTCCAGTTATGTTCTTGCCTATTCCAATATATTCTTGTAGCTATTCAGATAGTTACACATTTTCTTTTAAAATTCGTCTTCATCATCCTCTGCGTCTTCGCCTGTCAATGCCTCTTTTAAGGTACGCCAGCCAAGAACGGCACACTTCACACGTGCCGGCATGTGGGCAATATCGCGTAACGCGGATGCTTCCTCCAGAGAGTCAATTTCTTCCTCACTGGCTTCTCCCTTAATCATCTTCATAAAGGTTCTCCCAAGCTGTAAGGCATCCTCTTTCTTCCTGCCGATAACCATTCCCAGCATGATATCCGCAGAAGCCTGCGAGATCGCACATCCATCTCCCACAAACGCTCCGTCCACAATCGTATCATCCTCGACCTTCAGCTTTAAGAAAATATCATCTCCACAGCTCGGGTTGACACCCTCGAGAACAATGTCGGCGTCCGGCAGATCATGCTTGAATTCCGGCCGTACATTATGTTCAGTTAAAATCTCATTATAAAAGCTTCTATTTTCCATATCCCATCCGCTCCCTTACGCTTGCGATACTCTTTACAAAAAGCTCTGCCTCTTCTTCCGTATTATAAAACATAAAGCTTGCACGTGTGGCTGATCCGATTCCAAGATGCTGCAGCAAGGGCTGTGCACAATGATGTCCCGCCCGGACACAGATTCCATCGGCAATCAGAATTTCACTGACATCATGCGGATGTACCTCATCGATCACAAATGTCAGGATTCCCGTATGCTCTTCCGGCAGATCCGATCCCAGTACATGAACATGCGGCAGCTCTCTAAGACCATCCAAAGCACGCTTTGTCACCTTAAGCTCCTGCTTCTGCATCGCAGGAAATCCGATCTTCTGCACATAGTCGATTGCCGCATGCAGTCCGACCGCTCCGGAAGCATTCACTGTTCCGGCTTCAAATTTGTGTGGAAGCTCTGCGTATTTTGCGTTTTCTCTGCTCACAGACTCAATCATCTCACCACCTGTGAGAAATGGCGGCATCACTTTTAATAATTCTTTCCTTCCATATAAGACTCCGATTCCCATCGGTCCGAAGATTTTGTGCCCGGAAAAGGCAAAAAAATCTGCATCCAGTTCCTGTACATTGACTGCCATATGCGGTGTACTCTGTGCACCGTCTACCACGACAACCGCATTTTTCTCATGTGCCATCGCTGCAATTTCCTTCACCGGATTCACTCTGCCAAGCACATTCGATACCTGCGTAATGGCAACAATTCTGGTTTTCTCCGTAATCTGCTCCCGTACCTCGTCCAAATTAAGGGAACCATCCTGCCGACACTCCATGAACCGCAATACCGCGCCTGTTGTTCTTGCCACCATCTGCCAGGGAAGCAGGTTGCTGTGATGCTCCATAATGGATACTAAGATCTCATCCCCTGCCTTTACATGACTTAAGCCGTAGCTGTATGCAACCAGATTGATGCTTTCGGTTGTGTTTCTGGTAAAAATGATTTCTCTTACCGATTTTGCTCCAATAAAATCACGCACTGCCTTACGGGCATCTTCATACATCTGCGTTGCTTCAATGCTAAGGGGATAATTGCCCCGTAACGGATTGGCATTATGCTCTTTATAGAACTCTTCTTCCGCATCAAGGACAGCCTGCGGACGCTGCGAGGTTGCTGCATTATCAATATAAATCCAGTCATGCTCCATGCCAACGTCCTTCCGAAATCCCCGGGAAGTCAGCAGGGGAAAATCGCTCCTGTAATCTGTCATATGCTGTTCCCTCCCAGTTCTTCATCAATCATTGCGGTAAAAGCTTCGTCTGCAATAAGGCTCTTTAAACGCTCAACACCGGCTCTTGCCATCATATCTTCTGCCTGTTCCCTGCTGATCCCTCTGCTTGCCAGATAGAACAGTGTATCCTCATCCAGCTCTCCAATCGTTGCACCGTGGTTACCTGTTACATTTTCCTCCGAACAAAGAATCACCGGAACCGTCTTATTCTCCACGTCCTCGCCCAGCATCAGCACGGTTTCCTGCTCGTTTCCTACGGAATCAGAAGCCCCTGTCTTAAAATCAATCGTTCCCCGGAAAATCTTCTTCGCTCCATCCCGCAGGGAGCCCTGTACATTAATTTCACTTTCCGTACATCTGCCCAAATGGTTGACTACCTCATTCATATCAATGACATGGGTATGCTCTCCAATATATCCGATATCACTCTTAAAGCTGCTTTTCTCACCCTTTAAATCGATCGCTGTGTCCGAATAAATATCGCCTTTTCCAAGATAAACCTGAACCAGTTCGATACGGGCATTCTTTTCACAGAATCCCTGAATGGTATTATATACAAGAGAATTCTCTGCGCTGTGCTGTAACTGGATGAGACGGACATGCGCTCCCTCCTCCAGAGTCAGACTCGTGTACACGGCAAGCTTATTCTCCGGCGTATAATCCATATAAACGGTGATCTGCTCGTCCTTTGCCGCATGAATATTAAATTTCTTACTGCTGTATTCTCCCTCTCCCTGAACGGAAAAATAGACAGGTTCTTCTTTCACCGCCACATTTTCTTCCGGAAGTACGGTTGTATGTTCCATATCCCAGGGAAGCTTTGTCTCATTGACCTTCAGCCAATTCCAGGTCTTCGATGGGAGCTTATTGATCATCATATCTGTCATGGCCTTCTCTCCTTATCCTATACTGCCCTTCATTTCAAGACGAATCAGATTATTCATTTCTACGGCATATTCCAGCGGAAGCTCTTTTGACACATTATCTGCGAATCCGCTGACAAGAAGCGCTCTGGCATCTTCCTCGCTCATGCCTCTGGACATTAAATAAAATACGGCATCATCACTAATACTTCCGATCTTTGCTTCATGTCCTACGGCTGCATCCTTTGTCCGGATGTCCATAGCCGGTATTGTATCCGAACGGGACTCGGAATCCAGCATCAGGGACTGACAGGAAACCGCAGATTTCGACTTCTTCGCTTCCTTATTAATCACCACACTGCTCCGGAAGGTGCTGATTCCACCGCCTTTACTGATGGAACGGGTATTCATATAAGAGCTTGTATTCGGCGCGGCATGGACCACCTTCGCACCGGTATCCAGATTCTGTCCTTTTCCGGCAAAGGTTACACCGGTAAATTCCATCCTGGCGCCCTCTCCCTTTAAGATACTCATCGGATACAGACAGCCGACATGGGAGCCAAACGAACCGGAAACCCATTCAATCGTACCGCCTTCCTCTACAACTGCTCTTTTTGTATTGAGGTTATACATATTTTTAGACCAGTTTTCAATGGTCGAATAGCGCAGCTTTGCATTTTTCTTCACATAAAGCTCCACGCATCCGGCATGAAGATTGGCTACGTTATATTTCGGAGCCGAACATCCTTCGATGAAATGCAGGCTTGCTCCCTCATCCACGATAATCAAGGTATGCTCAAACTGTCCTGCGCCTTTGGCATTCAGACGGAAATAGGACTGCAGCGGAATCGATACCTGCACTCCCTTCGGCACATAAACAAAGGAACCGCCGGACCACACTGCTCCATGCAGTGCTGCAAACTTGTGATCCCGTGGTGTCACCAGCTTCATAAAATACTTACGCACCATATCCGCATATTCACCCTTCAAGGCGCTTTCCATATCCGTATATACGACACCCTCTGCTTCCACTTCCGATTTTACATTATGATAAACCAGCTCGGAATCGTACTGGGCTCCCACACCGGCTAAGGACTTCCGCTCTGCCTGCGGGATTCCCAATCGTTCAAAGGTATCCTTGATATCCTGTGGTACATCCTTCCATGATCCCTGCATCCTGGTATTCGGCCGTACATAGGTGGCAATATGGTCAATGTCCAGACCATCGATGGAGGGTTCCCAGTTGGGAACGGGCATTTCATTATAAATTTGCAGGGATTGAAGGCGAAACTGCTGCATCCACACAGGATCATCCTTTTCCTTCGACAGCTTGTCCACAATTTCCGGAGTCAGACCCTCTTCCATACGATAAGCATCTTTTTCTTCATCACGGATATCATAGATGCTGCGGTCAATATCATCTACCTGACTTTTCTCTCTCATTTTACGCACACCTTTCTTTCCGGAATTCATGGCTGTCCCCAACCTCATCCGGAACTATTTTTACCCGGTACTAATTGACTGCTGTGAACTCCTCAAATCCCTTTTCATTGATTGTATCTACCAGAGAAGCATCACCGTTTCTGACAATTTTCCCTTCCTCCATGACATGGGTAACATCCACATGCAGGGATTCCAGAATTCTCGTACTGTGCGTAATAATCAGAAGACTTCCCCTGCACTGCTCCTTATATAGCTGGATTCCTTTGGAAACCGTCCGTACAGCATCGACATCAAGACCGGAATCCGTTTCATCCAGAATCGCAAGCCTGGGCTCTAACATCAGCATCTGCAGAATCTCCGCTTTCTTTTTCTCTCCTCCGGAGAAACCGACATTCAGATCACGCTCTGCATAGGACTCATCCATGGAAAGCAGCTTCATAGTTTCGGAAAGCTTCTTCTTAAAGTCCCACAAGCGGATCCGCTTTCCTGATTTCTGCTCCAAAGCACTGCGGATAAAGGAACTCAGCGTCACTCCGGGCACCTCGATCGGATTCTGGAAGGATAGGAAAATTCCCTTCTTTGCACGTTCATCCACTGACAATTCTGTAATATCTTCTCCATCAAAAAGAATACTGCCGGAGGTAACTGTATAACGGGGATGTCCTGTAATGGCATACCCCAATGTTGATTTACCTGTTCCGTTCGGTCCCATGAGTACATGTGTCTCATCACTTCCGATGGAAAGGTCCACTCCGTCCAGGATTTCTTTATCTTCTACATTCACATGTAAATCTTTAATTTCTAACAAAGTATGTTTTGACATTTGTTTTTCCTCCTGCTTCGCATCCGCTTGGTTTTCTCTGAGGCTCATTACATCTTTTATTAATTAATTTACATACACTCGCAAACCCGCACTTCGTGCTTTTCATCCTGCTTCGCAGGATTTTTGCTCGTTAATGAGCCCAGAAAACCAAATGTCTGCTTCGCATCCGCTTGGTTTTCTCTGAGGCTCATTATATACCCATTTACCTACCGTGTAAATAGGTTAATTAATAGTTTTTACTTTTCTTATACTTTCCTGTAACACCGCATAACTCTTTTTCTAAAAAAATATGCAGATTTACGAGCGTAATCTGCACATTTTTATTTCACATTTAAATATTGCCAAATAACCTTTTATCAGTCCGGATATTTAATCAGATCATAGAGCTTTCCATTCTCACCAAAGTCACGTGTTCCCTCTAATTTCATGCCAAGATGCATATACTTGTCGCACTTTGATTGTGCATCGGTATCAAGAATTACCGGAACATGGAGACGGTTTCCTTCTGCAAAAGCCATATCCAGGAGTTTGCGCATATAGCCCTGTCCCTGATATTCTTCTGTCACACACACCAGACCTACAAATATGTATGGTTTCTTCTCTTTATCCATACGGTCCTTCAGATCCGGACCACCCTTCGACAATACCTTGAAAAACTGCACCAGTTCCTTAAAATTCATTGACTGGAACAATCCTTTTACCAGTTCCATACCGGCTTTCAGGCTTACCTTCTGTCCCGGCAGCTTATAGGCAATGTAGCCTTCTCCACGCTCACTCGTGGTATACAGCATACCACCCTTCAAAGCCATACGCACATAACTGTTGATATAAACTGCTGCCGCTTCCTGACTGCGGTAACACGATACCAGCCCCTTTTCTTCGCCATAATCATAGTAGCCAAACGCATGACCGATTTTCTGGATTTTTGATTCCTCAAGTTCTTTGATATGCATTGCTTCTTCTCCTTACACAATTTTTATTATAGGTTAGTTCATACTAACCTATATGTCAATATATAACACGTATTTATATGAGGCCGTAATTCCTATGTAATATTTCTTTCTTAACTTTTAATCTTTACACAACCTTCAACTACATCTGGATTATTCTTAGATGTAATTTTGTATGGTATATTATTAATCTTATTTTTTACAAAAAGAATTGTCGGAAAAGCAACAGTCGTATTATGCTTTATGTAATCTACTTTAAGCTTTACAATATACTTGTTTTCGCTTGAATAAAATGCATAACAAAACACATTATTTAACTCATCATCGAAATCATCACTATAATCTGGAACATATCCCGGCAAACCATACGAATGGGATATGTAAGGAGTTCTTCCATTTTGCTCTGATCGTGAATATTCAATATATTCCGATGTACTTTCAATTCCAAACAATATGCTCATATCACAATCTGTTAGCAAATATTCCATCTCTGTATTATTAAATTTAGGAAATTCACTTAATGTAAATAAAGAATCTTTTGGAACTTCAAATGTAATTTCAACATCTTCATCCACTGCTTTACCACAATTCTGAATTGCCAATTTAATGCAATTCATTCCAGAAAATGCATTCTCAACTGGAGCCCATTCCAAGGCTTTAGAAATAGTTTCATGCAATTTTTTTATTTTCCAATATTTTTGCTCTTCTTCGGGCGTTCCGTTCAACTTAGGACCACTGAGTGGATTTGATGTCAAAGTACCTTTTCTTAAATTTCCAAGTTGAAAAAAGGAATCCGACAACTCGCACTCCAACTGTTCAGCCACAACAGTAATAAACTCTTTTTCATGTTCATCAATATCAACGGGACTTGTGAAACTTGTCAAAAAAGTATTAGCTGTAGCAGTTCTACTACCCACATTTATATCAGAAATTTCCTGATACATATTCTTAATCAAAGTAATGTATTCCTTCATAGAAATCTCTGTATTTAACACAAATGGGCATATTACCGCTCCTTCTGTCAATCTTCCATTTTGATCAATACCCAATAACTTTAATTCTGAACGATAATCATTGACCGTTTCTTTTACTCTCTTTTCTGACAAAAAATACATGCAAAGATGGGCGAAAAATATCTTTTTAAATTGTTCGTTTGATGAATAGGTAAAATATATTCCTCTATCTTTATATTTGTCACGGAATGTTTGTATCTTTTCATAGCCATCATCATCCTTTTTAGATGGTGAAACAGGCTTATCTGAAAAATACATAAACACTTGTTTTCCAGATTGAAGCATAATTTCAATTTCTTCTTCTGTTCCAGAACCATATTCATCAGTAGGTGAACCAAATCTCGTCCAAAAGATTGCGACGGCTGCGTCACATTTACTTACGAATTGTTCATTAAGTAAATCCTGCGGTTTTCCTCCAGACTGGGCATAAGAACTCTTGCTCCAATGACGAGTTTTTATTGTGATTCCTAAAGTTTCAGCATACAATTCATTAAATTCATCTACCGCTGATTCAATCAATGCAACTTCTTCCTTAACATCACCCGGACATGAAATTAAAAGATTATACAACGTTACATTTTGAGCCATTAATTACACCTCCCAAACGGTTTCATCCCCACATATATTACGGATTTTAAGACGGCAAGGCTAAATAGATAGTCTGTATAGGAAACACCATAAAATGCATTCCGAAAGAATTCATTATAATCAATTCCCGCTGGATCTTTCTTTATTTGTTTTTCCAGCTTTTCAGATACCTGTTCACTTCTATCATTTGTCAAACGTGCATATTCAAATAATGCAGCAGCAGCCGGATTCTGAAATAAATATTCACGAGTAGATTTAGACAATTCTATTTCATTCAAATCAATAGAATTAAAGAATCCTTGGCAAAACAGCTGTGCCAACGAATTACATTCACAAGCAATTTTTAAAAATAGATACACTTTGATGGCCTCAATCTGAGCATCTCGCATCTGCCCTGTTTTTTTCTATATATTCAATTAAATTTTTAACCGTGCAATGTTCTGATTTGTATCATTGAGTACACTTATTTTCTATCATTTTATAGAACATGTATTTACTCCTTCCTTTAAAACATATATCATCCAATTTTCTCAAAGTGCAAGTTTTGCCCTTTTATATTGTATTTTGAATTGCTTTTTTAATACGAAATCCTAAAATAATCCAAATAAGCTTTATACTTATCCTGTGCTGTCAGACAGGTATCTGTCAAATATCCTTTTTCATTATTCCATTCTTTCAATCCACGATAATAGAACATTTTTAGACTATCCTCGATGATAAACGGAACAATATTGTATTTCAGACATTCTTTAAACATAATCAATCTACCTACACGACCATTTCCGTCCTGAAATGGATGAATACGTTCAAACTTCACATGGAAATCCAATATATCTTCAAAAGTCTTTTCTTCTTTTCCGTTATATTCTGCCAACAGATTTTTCATTTTATCAGCAACTTCTTCTGGTAATGCAGTATCTCTTCCACCTACTTCGTTCGGTATTTTTTTATAATCACCTACAACAAACCAATCTTTTCTGGAATCACTGGTACCATTCTTCAGAATCAAATGTAACTCTTTGATAAACTTCTCTGTCAGTGTTGCTCTTGCATTATCAATAATCATATCAATACAGCGAAAATGATTTGCTGTTTCAATCACATCGTCTACATTTAATACTTCTTTTTCTACACCTATGGTATTCGTTTCGAAGATATATCTGGTCTGATCGTGTGTCAGGCGGCTGCCTTCGATATGATTAGAATTGTATGTTAAATCAATTTGTGTCTTATGGTAAATTCCGCCAGAATACTTGTCTTTTTTCTGCTCCTGTAAAATTTCCAACAATGTAATCAAATGTTCTTTCTTCTTGTTGGAACGCTCTGGTTTTTCAGCAATTTCAGGAATTTCCCAAGTCTTTCCTGTAAGAAATGCACCGTTCACTCGTCCATGAGCACAATAATTTCTAACACTACGCTCTGACATATTCCATTTTTTTGCTATTTCAGCAACTGAAAGGTATCTCATCTGCTATCCTCCACCATAAATCAACACACATACTAATTTACTGTTTAGTATATCATATTATCGGCAAAAACACTATTCATTTTCTCTATTGTATTTTCATTTTAGCCGATATATAACGTCTTTTTTCTTTAAAAAAAGACGTAAGTTTTCCCTACGTCTTGACCACCGATTCAATCTTCCAAAGGTATAAATATACCGACATCCTTTATAATAGACTTAATTCATTTCCCGTAACATAAGCCTCGAGAGTCTTCAGAATCATCTGGACACTGTTCTCAAAAGAGGCCTGCACGAAGGTTTCACGGAACTTCCACATCGCATAAATGGATTTCATCAGATTCACAACCGTTCCATAATCCACATCCGGACGCACATCACAAATCAACGTCAGCCATTGCTTTAGCTGATCCTTCTGTCTGGACGGATCAAACAGATGATACTCCTTCATATGCTGCTTCATCCACAGAAAATCATCAATATCAATGCTGTTCATTAAATCATAATCACTGAAAAGATATTCCCGGAAAAGTTCAAAAAATTCCTTTGCCGTCATCTGTGTCCTTCCGGCTAATTTTCTCTGGATCATCCCTTCTGTCTTCTCATTTACATATTGCATGAGCGCATACAGATACTCTTCCTTGGAAGAATAGAATAAATAAAAGCTTCCCTTTGCAATTCCGCAGCTCCTGGTAAGCTTGTCCACCGTGGTTTTCTGTATCCCATGCTCTTTAATTAATTTTATTCCTGCAAGAAAAAGCTCTTCCCTGATCTTTTCCTGTTCCTTTTCTGTAAATCCTTCCGGCATAATTCCTCCTATGACTAAATCCAATCACCTGGTCACACTAAAGTATCATTCCCCCTCTTTCATAAACTAAAAGCAGGGTTCCATCCTCTACCGATACCATTGCATTCTGACCGATAAAGGAATTGCTTACGCCCAGTGTAAAATCAGAGGTCAGACTCCCGACATATTCATACTTAAGTCCCCGTATCACTACACCGTCCGCCTTGTCACTCAGACAGATCACCGACAGACTTCCCTTAAGAGCGGAAGAAAATGTTTTGCAGCCGTTCCACAAAATTTCCATCCGGATGCCGTCACCCATCATCTGGATCTGGCAGCCCTTCTTTGCATACAGACTCATCAACTGCACATTGGCAAAAGTATGGGAAACCCGTGCTCCGCCACAGCCACCATAAATCAGGATTTCATGGTATCCCTTTTCATAAGCCTTCGCTACCGCCAGCCCCATATCCGTGTCATCCTTTTCAACCGGAACAACCTCATGCGGAATCTCTCCGATTGCCGCTTTAACTGCTGCTTCCGTCAATATATCATTATACTTAATGGAATCCAGATCTCCTACCAGAAAATCCGGACGCAGCTTATTTTTCAGTAAAAATCCCAGACCTCCATCAGCAGCAATGACATAAATATCCTTTTTCATTTCCGGCTTACGGCATCCGCTTCGGCAGGTTGCACAATCGTGGGTGCAGCTTTCCTCCTGTGCTCCGCAGCCTGCCCATCTAAGCAATGCAAGTAATTGTGCGGCTTCATTTCCCATCGGTGAAGCACCGATGATGACAGCCTGTTTATATTCTCTGGCAATCTGATTCATGATGGATTTCCTATCCTTTTGTTATTGTCCTTCTGTTATCATTTCTATAAATAAATACAATAAAGCAAATATTGCTATCGCTTAATAAAGGAAGGATCTTCCTCAACCAGCTCAATAAATGCCTGTGCAACATCCGGATCGAACTGTGTTCCCTTTCCATTCTCCAGTTCTCCGATGGCATACTCCACACTTAGCTTTTCCTTATAGGCTCTGCGCGATACCATGGCATCGAAGCTGTCACACACCGCAAGAATTCTTCCGAGAATCGGAATCTCCTTTCCCTTGATTCCATTTGGATACCCCTTTCCGTCATAGCGTTCATGATGGGATAGAACTGCCGGAATCACATAGTTCATATGAGGCAGAAAACGAATCATCTCAACCGATTTTTCCACATGGGTTTTAATCACCTCATACTCTTCCTTCGTAAGCTTTCCCTTCTTCTTTAAGATATCATCCTGAATGCCGATCTTACCAATATCATGAAGCAGTCCTGCCACCCTTGCTGTCTGAATGTCCTCCTTTGGAAGTCCCAGCTTCATGGCAAGCCTCTCTGCATATTTTGAAACATTTTCAGAATGCTCAAAGGTAAAGGAATCTTTGGCATCAATTGCTGCCATAAGAGAAAAAATGGTCGGCGATACCTGATTATACCACTTTTCGTTGTCCTGCTTCTTTTCCTCTAAATCTTCCTTTTCATAAACCTCAATACAATTCTTGCCGTTTTCTTTCGCATAAAATGAAGCCTGTCTGGCCTGCCGGAATAACTCTGTCGCATTTTCTGCAATCAGAATATCACAGGCAATGCCAATACTGAGGGTAATAAGCTGAATTACATTCGGCTTATCCTTTGTTGTTTCGAGCATTACAGTCTGAATCTGCTTCGCAAAGGAAATCAGATTGTCCTTGCGGTTATCCGGCATAATAATCAAAAACTCATTGCCACCTACACGAAATACCTGTGTATCTTCATCTGCAAGCTTCCGCATCTGTTCTGCTACCCAATGCAGGACTTCATCACCTGTACTTTCCCCATACAGATCGTTATACAGTTTAAAATTATCAATATCCAGATAAATCATCCCGGCAGTATGAATCCGGATATCCAGCTTTTCAAGGCATTCCCGGCAGTAATTCCAGTTATATAAACCGGTCAGTCCATCATGGATCGACACCTGATACAGCTTTTCATAGGCATGAATACTCTTCAGCACACCGGATATACTGTTTCCAACCTGCCGGATACAATCCACTTCATCATAAATAAACCGGTTCTTTCTATAAAGCTCTACATATAAAAACCCATAAACCTGGTTATCGTATTTAAAAACAGCAGCGGCAGGATCCTTATAAATCCTGTCACTGTTGCAGAATCCACGGATCTGTGCTTCTACCTCCCCGCTTAACGGCTGTCTTCCATTCTCTGTATAATCTGTAAAATGTCCTTCTTCTTCTTCAATAATATGCACATGAGAACCCGTTACCGCAGCACTTAAGGTATCACGGATCATCTGATACAGAACCTTTTTGCTCACAACAGATGTCACTTCATCCTGAAACTCTTTCAGATGATCTACAATATATTTCTTCTTTTGTAACAGGGCATATTCCACTCTTTTCTTTGCAAAGGCTAAAATCAAAACACACCACAGACATTCTGCAACAATAAATACAATAATGGTCTGCCGATCAAAACCTTTCATCTGCACAGATAAAATATGATTCATATTCCAATCAAAAAACAGGATGGGAAGGAATGCAGCAACCGCTGCTGTAAAATATACAACTCCGGCAATAATCCGTGACGAGAACGAAAAGAGATACTGCTTGTAAATCACATAGACAAGACAGACTGCCATACATACACCGCCAAGTGCATCCAGGGATAAATTTCTGCCCCATGGCAGAAGACAGCAGACATTTCCTGCAAAGAGCAGCAGGATTCCCAGAAGCAGGGGACCCAGCTTACGGCGGTATTCATAACGTGTCCCGATTTTGTTATGGGCAAAAACCGTCACATAGACTAAAAACACTATTTCTGCTGCGATCCATAGCCACATCCCGCCTCTTGGATGATATACATAAGAAATAGTTCCATCCGGTAATACCTGCATTTCAGGAACAGGAAGAAGACAGCCTGTAAATGCATTCAGGATAAAAACTGCCAGAGTCACCAACATACAGACATTCAACAGCCTTGTCTTTCCTGTAATTTCAAGGACACAAAAAAGAAATCCATAAACCGCTATAGGTATAATAAGCAGACCAAGCATCGAAAACTGATACCAGAATGCTGCCCCCGGACTGATTTGCAGACGCATCAGCATAGATCCCATAGTCCAGCACAGAAGTGCCGTCAGGATCATTCTCAGATAGCGTATTACCTTTTCATCTCTTGGAATACTGATAAAGCAGGATGATAAAAACAGGTAACACGCAAAAGTTCCTATCGAAATAACAATATAAAAATTTCCATTCATCAACAGGTTCATTAAGCTTCCCATTATTCAGGTCTCCTGTCTTTGTAATTTACACATCCCCACAATTCAATGAAAATATACTATAAACTGCAAAATATGTAAAGTAAAAAGAGACAGGAGCAAGCAGCACTTCTTTTACATGATCTTTTTAATGTAAAAACCTGTCTCTGTCATTGGAATATATACCTTCTTTATATTTATGAAATTTTCCGACTATCCGATAATAGGAAAAGAGGGTTGTCTTCCTGTTTATCTGGTGAGCGTAGGGCTCAACGAATGGCAATATCATGTCATTTGCGAAAACGGTGATAATTATGCCAAGGCTCTTTATTGTACAAAAGGCAGCGGCATTCTTATCATAAATGATGAGAAGCATATAATAAATCCGTATACTGCTTTCTTTATTCCTGCCGGCTGTCCGCATGAGTATTATTCGACAGACGATTCATGGGATACACATTGGATAAAGCCTTCCGGAGACTCCTGTACCGAAATGCTTAAAGCCCTCGGCTTTGACAAACCTAAAATCTTTCCACTTCCCAAGAAAGAAATAACATATCTTGATCACTGTTTCAGATGTATGCACGAGGCTCTCCTGTCTGACAGGGTTGATGGAAATTTCAGAGCATCCGGTTATTTATACAGCTTTTTTATTGAACTGAGCCGTCTTGCTACAATAGGAAAAGGCAGTGTACAAATAAGTCCTGCGCTAACAAAAGCAATCGCTTACATTGATGAAAACTATATGAAACAACTCGATCTTAATTCCATAAGTGAATCTGCAGGTGTTTCTTCACAACATTTGTGTAGATTATTCAGACAGACTTTGAACTGCCGACCAATGGAATACATCACAAAGCGTAAGATACAGGCCGCTAAAATACTTCTGACGGAAACACAGCTAACTATCGAACAAATAGCTGAAGAAACAGGCTTCTGTGACAGCAGCTACTTTTGTAAAATTTTTAAAAGAAACGAGTGTATTACTCCTTCTCAATTCAGAAATGCAGAATAGGCTTACACTAAGCCTTGTTTGTGTCATTTCTCGGGGCGAAAATCGGGGAAAATTTCCTTTCTAAGCCTTTCAACAAATCACGCAAGGTGTTTGTACTAACCTGTGGTTATGTATGAAATTGTGGGTTTGGGGTAACAAAAAACACCATATTTCTACGGTGCATTCTGTCAGATATATTCTGTTTTATGATAGCAGAAGTCGAGTAGACTAAGACCTCTCAATCTTAGCCCCTCACAGATCCGTACGTGCGGATTTTCCGCATAAGGCTCCTCATAGTAACTTTGCTACACCACTTCCTCCATCCATACCATTACTGATACCGACTTATGGTTCGCTACACTTGGCGGTAAATACCCGTGACTGGACTTGCACCAGCAAGATTAGCGCCATGCTCGGCACACAAATAAGCAGCCACACACCGTAGTGCATGACTGCTATGTAAAAAGTTCGGAAAGGATTTTTCGAAGATTTTTCATTTCTTGAAACTGCTTCGATGTACTTATTATACTGAGTGCTAATAGTATATTCTTCATCGGTGGAGCTATCTGCATCTTCCTCCTCGTCCATCAGCTTGATCAGGTCGGCTTCATCCACCTGATTCAGAAAATGCACGGTTTATATCGTGTGGAAGGTCGGATGTTGATAAGTTTTTGACCAAATTATATTTTATCTTTTGATTTTAATAAGTGCTGTTGGTGATTTTGGCTTGCCATCCCTATATATCTCCCCTGATTTCATAAGAGGA
>ERZ791884.490-NODE-490-length-40026-cov-4.954167_pt1 | contig 40026 bp, 37 predicted proteins | sample MGYA00509941_ERZ791884 | MGnify/ENA primary metagenome ERZ791884 (study PRJEB30046, sample SAMN00792095) | human gut metagenome | study: EMG produced TPA metagenomics assembly of the A metagenome-wide association study of gut microbiota in type 2... | reverse complement strand
CCACGCTCGTGCCGGTCGACTTGCTCAGCGTGTCGCACAGCTGCGCGGCAAACTCATCTACGCCGCCCATGAGCGAATACTTCTTAAAAATGACCTCCCCGTCCTTGCTCGTGTAGATCTCCAACGGGTCGCCGTTACTGATAACATGGACACGGAAAACCTTGTCCTCGCGGCCTTTTGAGGACTGGATCAGCGTGTTTTCGATATTTTCCGTGCCTCCATTAAAATTTGCGGCGTCCTCCGTTTCTGCGGGGAGGGTTCCGCAGCGCAGCAGCGCGTCAATGTCGGTTTTGAGCTTAATTTCTAAGTGATCTTCAAAGACGAGGATCTTGTCGATCAGCAGCTCCAGATCATTTCGTTCCAGCTTGTCCTTTTCCAGAATGTCGCGGAACACGTCGATGGCGGTCTTGGCCACGCGGTTCACCTGAATGATGGTGTTGCGCTTGTCGCTCAGCAGGTCGATCTGGTGGTGGATGCCGTCGATCTTCTTTTGGAGGTCTGCTTCCATCTCGTCATACAGTGCCTCGATGGAGGCTTCCTGCTCCGGCTTTTTCATGATCTCGCGGATGCGCTGGCGCTTCGTGACCTTCAGTTCCTCAGTGAGATCGGTCAGCACCTCGGCGAGATTGTCCGCAGACTGCTCCGTTTCCGTCACCTGCTCGTTCTCGCGCTTCAGCTCCTCGTTGAGCTGTTCCAGCATGGCGGCAGAACTGTCCGCCAGCTTCCGCACATAGCTTTTCAGCAGCTCGTCCAGCCGGTCAACGCGGATATGGTGGCTCGTGCAGCCTTTCAGACCGCGACGGTGATACGTCCCGCAGGTGTATGCGGGGGCCAAATCGCTGCGGCTCATGGCGAACAGCGGACTGCCGCAGTCGCCGCACTGCAAAAAGCCGGAGTACACGTTGTCGTTGATCTTCACACCGCGATAGTTGCTGCGGCTGCGCTTTTCCCGCAGCGCGCGGGTGATGGCGAAGGTGCGGTAGTCGATGATGGCCTGATGGTGGTTCTCGATGACGATGTGCTCGTCGTCGTTGCGCTTGATGTCCTTGCCGTTGATCTTGGCGCGGGTGTACTTGCCCTGCCGGAGCGTGCCGATATAAAAATCGTTGTCGAGAATGCCCTGCACCGTGGCGATGGCCCATGCGTTCTTGGCCTCTCGCTTGGTTTTCTTGCCCGCCGCCTCCTTGCGCATCCGCTCGGACATGCGCGGCGTGGGAACACCCTGATCGGTGAGGTAGTTGGCGATTTTCTTGTAGCCCCAACCGGCGTTGCTGTAGAGGTCAAAAATCCTGCGGACGGTCTCGGCCTCGGTGGGGATGACCTCAAACTGCTTGTCTTCGGTGACGAGATAGCCGTAGGGCGCGGCGCAGATCCACTCGCCGTCGTTCTGCCGCCGCTTCACAACGCTGCGCACCTTGCGGGAGGTGTCCGTGACGGGCATCTCGTTCACAAGGAACTGGAACTGGATTTTCAGCCAGTCGTCGTCGTTGGGGAAGTCCACCCCGTCGCCGATGGAAATGATGCGCACGCCCGCGTCGCGCAGGTCTTCCAGCTCCACAAGCCCGCGCGAGTTGCGGCGGGAGAAGCGGGAGAAGTCCTTGATGATGAGAATGTCGTACTTGTGGCGCATCAGCCCCCGGCGCAGCTCCTGATAGCCCTCGCGCTGCTCAAAGGTGTAGCCGGAGCGGTCGCGGTCTTCAAAAAACGTCAGCGTGCTGCCGGGAAAGTGTGTCTTTACATAGTCCTCGATGATGGCCTTCTGGTTCTCAATGGAGATGTTCTTCTGCTCCTGCTCATCGTCCACGGAAATGCGGGCATAGCCCGCGATATCAAAGCGTTCAATCAATTTGGCTCACCGCCCTTTAAGTATTTTTCCGCCTCCCGGTCAAAGTCGGAGATGTATGCCGCATCTTGCTTCTTGCGAAACTCATCGTAGACCGCGCCGACCTTTTTGGCCACCGCTTCCCGCGAGATGTGGCTCTTGCCGTCCAGCACCTTGCGGCGGTTGTTGGTTAGAAATCGGTCGGTTTCATTCAGCCAGTCCTGCATACGCATCCTTACCGCGTTACCACTTGTAATTGTCTTTGCGCTTATCTTATTGAATAACATTGTACCACATGGATTGAGCGTGTGCAACTGGAAAATGATCTGACAAGGAAAAGCGCTCCACTTTTTCGCGCGCGTCAGGCATTGCGTTTTTTGTCCACATGTAGTACAATTAAGAAATAAAAATGGTGTAATCCAAACGTTTTTCGGGTGGGAGACGGCAATATACATGGATCGATGAACTTGCGCATTTCTGCACGTCACAGCGGCAAAAAGGAATGACGCGGCTTTGTCGCGCTTTTAAACGCAGTGAATACGCCCGACCGAAGCAAATTTTGACATCCGGTGGACGAAAAACATAGGAGAAGAACATGGATAAACGACTTTTGCTGGCCAGCCCTCACATGTCGAACGAGGGCTATGAACTGGAATATATTCATGACGCATTTCAGAAAAACTGGATCGCGCCGCTGGGCGAGAACGTCAACGAATTTGAAAAGGCCATGGGCGAATTTATGGGCAAGGGCTATCCCGTCGCCCTCTCTGCCGGTACGGCGGCGCTGCACCTTGCGATGATCCTCGCAGGCGTGAAGACAGGCGACACGGTCTTTTGCCAGAGCCTGACCTTCTCCGCGTCGGCCAACCCCGTTGTCTACTGCGGCGCAAAGCCTGTGTTCATCGACTCTGAGCGGCAGACTTGGAACATGGATCCTGCCGCTCTGCGCCGTGCCTTCGAGCTGCACGGCGCGCCCAAGGCGGTGGTCGCGGTGCATCTGTACGGCAACCCCGCTAAGCTGGACGAAATCACCGCTATCTGCCGCGAGCATGACGTTCCCCTGATCGAGGACGCAGCAGAGGCGTTGGGTTCTACATACAATGGGCAGAAGTGCGGCTCCTTCGGCGAGTTCGGAGGCCTGTCCTTCAACGGCAACAAGATCATCACCACCTCCGGCGGCGGGATGCTGCTGTGCCGGACGGAGGATGAGGCGAAGCACGCATTGAAGCTCTCCACGCAGGCGCGTGAGAACGCGCCGTGGTACCAGCACGAGGAAATCGGCTACAACTACCGCATGAGCAACATCTGCGCGGGCATTGGGCGCGGGCAGATGAAGGTGCTACCGCTGCGCGTGGAGCAGAAGCGGGCAATCTTCGCCCGCTACTCTGAAAACCTGAAAGGTCTGCCGCTGACCATGCAGCCAGAGCTCCCCTGTGCGAAATCGAACCGCTGGCTTTCCGTTGCCCTGCTGGACAAGGGATGCAATGTGACGCCCGGTGAAATGCTCACAAAGCTGAACGAAGTGGGCATCGAGGGGCGCTACCTCTGGAAGCCCATGCATTTGCAGCCGGTCTTCACAGGCTGCCCCTTTGTCAGCGTCAGCGATGCGCCGGTGGACGACGATCTCTTTGCGCGCGGCGTGTGCCTGCCCAGCGATACGAAGATGAGCATGGACGATGTAGACCGCGTGTGCGAGACCATTCGGGGGATGTTCTGATGCGGCACAAGGCTGGGTTTTATGAAAAATACATCAAGCGCCTGCTGGACATTGTGCTGTCCGGTCTGGCGCTCGTCATCCTGTCACTGCTGCTGCTGGTGACGGCGATTCTTGTGCGCGTGAAGCTGGGCAGCCCCGTGATCTTCTGTCAGGAGCGTCCGGGAAAGAACGAGATGATCTTCAAGCTCCACAAGTTCCGCAGCATGAGCGATGCGCGGGATGAAACCGGTGCGCTGCTGCCGGATGAGGAGCGGCTGACGGGCTTCGGAAAGAAGCTGCGCGCGCTGAGCATCGACGAGCTGCCGGAGCTGTGGGATATCTTCCGCGGCAAGATGAGCATCGTGGGACCAAGACCGCTGCTGGTGAAGTATCTGCCGCTTTACAGCGAAGAGCAGCATCACCGCCATGACGTTCGCCCCGGGCTCACCGGCTGGGCGCAGGTGCACGGGCGAAACCTTGCGTCGTGGGAGGAACGGTTCGCCTACGATGTGGACTATGTAGACAACATCAGCTTCGCGCTGGATGTGAAGATCATCTTCATGACGATCCGCTGCGTCTTCGCCCGCGAGGGGATCAGCGCAGAAGGCAGCGCAACGATGGAAGCATTTACGGGAACGGAGGCTGCGGTTCATGAGTGAGAAGATTATTGTGAAGGATTTAATCATAGCCGGAGCTGGTGATTTTGGACGGGAAGTCGCTTGGCTTGCTGAGAGAATTAATCAAAGTCAACCAACATGGAATATTCTAGGTTTTGTGGATGATGCTATAGATTCCCCTGAAATTGATGGATATCGAGTGCTGGGAAACATTAAATGGTTGCTTCAATATGACAGACCAGCGTATGTGGTTTGCGCAATCGGAAATGGGAAAACGCGAGAGGTGATTTGCAACAAGCTAGAAAACAGCCCTTGCCTTAAGTTTGCCACTTTAGTGGATCCAACTGTAATTTGTGGGACAGGAAGTAGAATTGGAACAGGTAGTATTTGCTGCGCAGGAACTATTTTAACAGTTAACGTGCAAGTAGGTGATGGTTGTATTGTGAACCTGAACTCGACAATAGGACACGATTCAGTTTTGGGAAATTATAGTACGCTTCACCCTGGAGTAAATGTTTCGGGAAAAGTGGTTATAGGCCAGAGGTGCCTTTTGGGAACCGGTACGAAAGTAATTCAGGGGTTAAAAATAGAACCGGACACTACTATTGGCGCAGGTGCAGTGGTGATTCATGATATCAAGGAGAGTGGAACCTATGTCGGAATCCCTGCGAGAAAAATCAAATAAGCGGATTCTGGTGCTTGCCAACAACGATGTTGGCCTGTATCGCTTTCGAAAGGACTTGCTTGCAGCGCTTTTGGGTGCAGGACACGAGGTATATATCTCTTTGCCGGACGGCGGTTTCGTTTCGGAGCTTGTGCAGCTTGGCTGCCGTTTTATCGACACGCCCATTGAGCGCCGCGGTATGAACCCTATACATGACAGCAAGCTCTTTCACCAATACCGGGCGATTCTGAAAGAGGTCAAGCCCGACCTTGTTCTGACCTATACCATCAAGCCCAACATCTACGGCGGCCTTGCCTGCCGGATGGCGCACATCCCCTATGCCGTGAACATTACGGGACTTGGCAGCGCCATCGAAAACGGCGGCTGGCTCAAGAAGTTTGTGCTGGCGCTCTACAAACCGGCGTTGAAGGGTGCAAGGGTCGTTTTTTTTGAGAATACCGGGAATCGGGATACCCTCGCTGCCACCGGCGTTGTACCGAGGGGACGCGACGCGGTGCTGAACGGTGCAGGCGTCAATTTAGACGATTATCCATATCAATCCTACCCACAGGAGGGGCCGGTGCGCTTCCTCTTTGTAGGCCGCGTCATGCATGAAAAAGGTGTGGACGAGCTGTTTGCCGCCGCAAAGCGGATGAAGCAGGAATATGGCGACGGCGTGGAGTTCCACATCGTCGGCTCGTTTGAAGAGGGATATAAGCCCCTCATGGATGAACTGGAAAAGGCCGGTGTGGTCAAGTACCACGGCTATCAGTCAGATATGAAGCGCTTTTACGCCATGGCAAGCTGTGTGGTGCTGCCGTCGTATCACGAGGGTATGTCCAATGTGCTGCTGGAGGCTGCCGCCTCCGGGAGACCGCTCATCACCAGCGACATCCCCGGCTGCCGCGAGGCGGTGGAGGACGGCAACAGCGGGTATCTGTGCCCTGCGAAGGACGCGAACGCACTGTATGGGGCTATGCAGCGGGTCATGGAGCTGTCCGTGGAGCAACGCTCCGAAATGGGCTGCCGAGGCCGGGAGCGCATGAAGCAGCAGTTCAGCAAAACCGCTGTTGTGACGGAAACCATCAAACACTTGGAGATTTGACATGCGCGATTTAGTCATCCTTATGCTCATAACGATTGCCTTAGCATGGTGCGCCGATCATGTGGCATTTGGACCGATAAAGCATAATCGGCGCCAGCGGCTGATCGTCTGCACTGTGGTAATCATCATCCTGCTCGCCGGTTTTGCCGGACTGAGGACACATTGCAATGACACTGTCACATATCGATATTCCTATAAGCTCCTGACGGAAAAATTATGGGAAGCATCCGACAAGAGCGTCGGTTCTAACCCTCTGTTCAACTGGGTGAACTATCGCTTGAAGATGCACGGCGTATCTACGCAGAACTTTCTGATGTTCTGGGCATTTCTGACCGTCGGCTGTTATTTCATTTTTGTACATAAGTACTCTGTAAATTATCCGCTGACGATTTTTTTACTGTTTGTCACCGGTTGTTATACCTTTGCTTTTGCGGGTATCAAACAGGCGGCGGCGGTCGGGATATCGGTCATTGCGACGATGTTTGCACTTAAAAAGAAGTGGCTTTTATTTGCTGTTGGGATACTGATCGCAACGCTGATCCATCCCTATTCCCTGATGTATTTGGCGGTGCCGTTCATGACATTTAAGCCGTGGACGAAAATAACCTATTGGATGCTGGCAGCCTTCATTGCAGCGGGCTTTCTGCTGCGCCCGCTGCTCGGCACGGTGGTCAACATCACGACGCTGCTGGGTGAGGAATACACGGTTTCCTCCTTCACGGGAGACGGTGTCAATATGTTCCGTGTGCTCGTCTGCAATGTGCCGATGGTTTTGTCGTTCCTCTACCGGAAAAAGCTGTTTGCAGACAGCTCCGAGACGGAAAATCTCGCAATGAATTTGACCATGCTCAACGGCGCTATTATGTTTGACGGGCTGTTCGGAACGGCAAATTACTTTGCACGTCTGGCAAATTACTTTCTTATTTTCCAGTCGTTGTCACTTCCGTGGATGCTGAAGAAAATAGGTGGCAGAGACGGTAAAGTGCTGACCATTTTGATGGTGCTGGGCTATGCTGCGTATTTTTACTATGCAAACATGATCGCAATTCCATTCGACTCGGATTTTGCACGGTTAAGCTTGGCGGAGTATTTCGGGCTGGGAAGGTGAAACATTCTGCCGCGCCAAGCAGACTTGGGCTGGGAGGGTGTACTGAGATAGGCGAGAAATATAAAATTGCACTTCTGGATAGTTTTCATTTCTATCGCTGTAGGGTGGCTTGCGTTATTTTATTTGGAGGTTAAACTATGCCATTTACTACTCCTCAACTATTGAATCATGCAGCTTTAGGCTGGTAGATAAAGTGGAAATACTTCTTGAGTAAAATCTCATCCTTGAGGTGGGAGCTGAATGAAAGGAAGAATAGAATGCAAGCAGTAATTTTGGCAGCAGGGATGGGAAAACGCCTAAAGGAACTCACAAAAGACAGAACAAAATGCATGGTCGAAGTAAACGGAGTAACGTTAATTGATAGGATGCTCCACCAAATTGAAGCGCATAAGCTATCCCGCATCATCATTGTTGTTGGATATGAAGGCGAAAAACTGATTGACTACATTGAAACTCTTGATATTAAAACGCCGATTACATACATAAATAATCCAATTTATGACAGAACAAACAACATTTACTCTTTAGCATTGACAAAAGAATATCTTTGCAGTGATGATACGCTTTTGTTTGAATCGGATATTATTGTAGAAGATTCTGTTATCGATTTACTGCTGAATGACAAGAGAGAGACTCTGGCGTTAGTAGATAAATATGAGAGTTGGATGGACGGAACATGTGTAAAACTAAGGGATGACGATAGTATAGAGGCCTTTGTTTCGCGTAAGGATTTCAAATTCAACGAAACGAATGAATATTTTAAAACAGTAAATATCTATAAGTTCTCTCGCAGTTTTTCTCAAACACATTATGTGCCGTTCTTAGATGCCTATTCAAAAGCGCTTGGTAACAATGAGTACTATGAACAGGTGCTTCGTGTTATCACCATGCTTGACGAGCCCGCAATAAGAGCGAAAAGACTGGACGGACATCTCTGGTATGAAATAGACGATATCCAAGATTTAGATATAGCTTCCTCCATGTTTGCCGATGATCCGGATGTCAAGGTGGAGCTTATGCAGGGTCGGTATGGCGGCTACTGGAGATATCCTCAACTGCTTGATTTTTGCTATTTAGTAAATCCCTATTTTCCGCCACAGCAGTTGATTGACGAGATAAAAGCAAACTTCAAAGTGCTTTTAACACAGTATCCATCTGGAATGAGAGTAAATGCTCTGTTGGCATCAAGAAATTTTTCCGTTCATCAGCAAAATATCATTGTTGGCAATGGCGCGGCTGAGCTTATCAAATGCTTGATGTCTCATTTTGATGGCGCAACAGGATTTATTCGCCCCACATTTGAAGAGTATCCCAATCGATATAAGGATAAAGCAAATATTGTTTTTACCCCGACTAATCCCGGCTTTACATATACAGCTGACGATTTGATAAACTTTTTCAATGCAAACCCAGTTAGAAATCTTGTTTTGATTAATCCTGACAACCCTTCTGGCAATTACATTCCGATACAAGATGTGCTACGCATAATCAAATGGGCAAAGGAAAGCGGTGTGCGTCTCATCATAGACGAATCATTTGCGGATTTTGCCGACGAACGGAACAACACTTTAATCAGGCAGGATATTATGGACTCCAGCAAATGCCTCTATGTAATCAAAAGCATATCAAAGTCTTATGGTGTACCAGGACTGCGCTTAGGCGTTATGGCTTCCAGTGACACAGTGTTGATTTCAGCATTAAAAAAAGATGTGTCAATCTGGAATATCAACTCATTTGCCGAGTTTTATATGCAGATCGAAGAAAAGTATAAAAAAGACTATGAACGTGCTTTGGAAAATATCCGTGCAGAAAGAACAAGATTTCAAAATGCACTATCCAGAATCAACGGCATCAATGTGTTTCCATCACAGGCGAATTATGTGATGGTTGAGCTTGTTGATGGCCTCTCATCTAAGGCAATAACAAGAGAACTCCTCATAAAAAAGGGAATATTTGTAAAAGATCTGGCTGGAAAACTTGGAGGCAAGCAATATCTGAGGATAGCTGTACGCAATTCCGATGATAATAACATGCTTATTTCCGCATTAGAGCAATTGTCCCACTGTTGATGTGTTTTCTACATTTTGGGTGGTGGATGTTGGTTCTGTTTATTTGAAGTATTTCGATAAAAATAGAAGTCTGCACCAAGCGCCGCATCATAGGCCCTTGTGCAGTACTGTGAAGGCTTTCTTCGTGAACCCATTTGGCCACTTTCATAAGAGAAAGGATATCTAAGCCATGGAGCAATTAAACCAAGTTCAAAGACGTATCTGGGCAGCAGAGCAGGAGATATTGGATGTGATCCATCAGGTCTGCACGGAGCACGGTCTGCGGTATTCTCTGGCCTACGGCACCTTGATCGGCGCTGTGAGACATAAGGGCTTTATCCCGTGGGATGATGACATTGACATAATGATGCCCAGAGAAGACTATGAAAAGCTGCTTGCTGTCTGGGATCAGTCCACGCCGAAGGGATATATTCTGCAAAACACCAGAACAGATCCGGATTTTACGCAAAATTTCACCAAAATCAGGAAGGATCATACAACCTTCCTGCAAGGCGAGGAGGAACGAGCGAAGCAATACCATAAAGGCATATTCGTTGATATTTTCCCCGGTGATCGCGTCCCGGCTGGAAAGATAGGGCAAAAGATGCAGTATATCGCCTGCGCCGTGAACCTGCTATACAGTCGCGGACATACCAGCGGAACGGGAGGAGTTATCGGTAAGATCGAGAGGATTCTGCTCAGTGCACCAAAGGAAAGGCATCCTATCCGGCGAGAGCGAGCAGAAAGATGGATTCGTCGGTGGGATCAAAGCTGCTCGGCGGATTATGTGTTTCCTAACACGATCGAATGCAGTCGAAGATATTACCCTTCGAACCTGTTTGAGAACATGAAAACGATTGAGTTTAACGGAAAGCGGTACATGTGTGTTGCGGATCCTGACTCAATTTTGCGGATAGAGTATGGTGACTACATGCAGCTTCCCCCGGAGGAAGATAGAGTTTGGAAGCACCATCCGATTTTAATTGATTTTGAACACAACTATGAAGAACTGACCCAAAAGCAAGGGGTAAAGTTATGAGTAAGCCTATTCGAGTCCTGCATGTCATCGGTATTATGAACCGTGGCGGTGCAGAGACGATGATCATGAATCTATATCGTCATATCGACCGCAGCAAAGTGCAGTTTGATTTTGTAGAAAATAGCAGCGAGCCAGCTGTGTTTGACGAAGAAATACTGAGCCTCGGCGGGCGGATATTTCGCTGCCCGCACTACAATGGAAAAAATCATTTTACCTATGTGAAATGGTGGAATGACTTCTTTAAGGCACATCCGAAGGAATATCCCATTGTTCATGGACATTTGGGAAGCACTGCGTCCATCTACCTGTCAGTAGCGAAAAAATATGGGGCATATACAATTGCACACAGTCATAGTTCGGGAACAGACCATAGTCTTCACGCAAACTTATACCAAATAATGTCCTATAACACTCGAAATGTGGCGGACTACTTCTTTGCCTGCTCAGAGGTCGCGGGAAAAGATCGTTTTGGAAGCAAGGTTACATCTGGATCTCATTATGCGGTTCTGAACAATGCTATCGATGTGAATCGCTTTTCTTATGACTTGAGTGTGCGTGTAGCGGTGCGCGATGAATTGGGCATCGAACAAGACCAACTTGTCGTAGGGCACGTCGGTCGTTTTACAAAGGAAAAAAATCACGAGTTCATTCTAAAAAGCTTTTCTGAGTTAAGAAAACTGTGTATCGGTGCGAGACTACTCATGATTGGAGATGGTACACTACGCACGCATATCATGCAAATGGCCGAGCAAGCGAGTCTCTCTTCGGACGTAATATTCACGGGTGTACGTTCAGATGTAGAGCGATTGATGCAAGCGATGGACGTATTCGTGTTCCCATCATTGTATGAGGGCTTGCCGGTCACCATGGTTGAGGCGCAGGCAGCGGGGCTGCCGTGCATTATTTCCGATAAGGTTCCTCCTGAGTGCATCCTGACCGAGGGCTTGGTGGATATTATGCCCTTGTCTGCAAGTCCGGAGGTTTGGGCGGAGAAGGTTCTTTCAAAGCGAGCCATCCCCCGCACCGACCGCCGAGCCGAAATCGCCGCGCACGGCTTTGATATCACTACAGAAGCAGTAAAACTACAGGAGTTTTATTTGAAGGCTTATGAACAAAATTGCTGATCCCATCCTTACCATCTTCACCCCTGCCTACAATCGCGCACACACCCTGCCGCGTACCTATGAAAGCCTTTGCCGCCAGAGCTGTAAGGATTTTATCTGGCTGATCGTGGACGACGGCTCTACGGACAACACTGCCGAGTTGGTGCGCGATTGGCAGAGCCGAGACAATGGCTTTGCAATTCAATACATCTATAAGCCGAATGGCGGTATGCACACTGCCCACAACGTGGCCTACGCCAATATCCACACGGAGCTGAACACCTGCATCGATTCTGACGATATGCTGGCAGACGGCGCGGTGGAGAAGATCCTGCGCAAGTGGGACGAGGTCAAAGGGAAGGGATACGCCGGGCTTGTCGGCCTTGATGCGGATTTCGATGGAAAGATCATCGGCAAAGGCTTTCCTGACGGACTATCCGAGACAACCATTTCCGGCTACTATGCGGCGGGCGGGGCCGGTGACAAAAAGCTGGTCTATCGGACGGATGTCATCAACGCCTATCCAGCGTATCCCACGTTTGAGGGAGAAAAGTACGTGAGCCTCGCCTACAAATACCTTCTGATCGATCAGAAATACAAGCTGGCCGTGCTGAACGAAGTGCTGTGCAATGTGGAGTACCAGCCGGACGGCTCCAGCAACAATATGCTCCGGCAGTATCTCAGAAACCCGAAGGGCTTCGCGTTCTGGCGGACGGTAAAAATGCAGTACCCGGAGTCCTTCAAGCGTCTGGTGATGGATTGCATCCACTACTGTTCCAGCAGCCAGATTGCGGGCAACAAAAACTATATCCGGGAATCCCCCAAAAAGCTGCTGACGGTGCTCTGCACCCCGGCGGGCTGGATGCTGACGGGGTATATCAGGAGAAAGACAAAATGAAACACACCATTCTCATCTTCTCCCAAGCGATGGAGCTTGGGGGCGTGGAGCGCAGCCTGCTGGGGCTGCTCGACGCCATCGACTATGACCGCTACGACGTTGACCTCTTTCTGATGCGGCACAGCGGCGAACTGATGCCGTATCTGAACCCCAAGGCAAAGCTCCTGCCGGTGATTCCGCAGTACGCCTCGCTGGCCGTGCCCATGGCGTCGCTCGTCAAGAGCGGACAGCTGGGCGTGCTGCGCGGGCGGCTGAAAGGAAAGCTTGCGGCACGGCGCTTTGATAAGCAGCATCCCAGTGACAAGCCGTCCGTCACCGCGCTGACCTACAGCCACAAGTACACGCTGAACTCTATGCCGCCGATCTCCGGCAAGACCTATGATCTTGCTATCAGTTTCCTGACGCCGCATTATTTTGCGCGGGAACGGGTGAGGGCGAAGAAATACGCGGCGTGGATCCACACGGACTACATGGCGCTGACCTTTGACCGCTCGGCGGAACTTGCCATGTGGAACAGATTTGCCGCAATTTGCGGCGTGTCGGAGCAAGTGACTGCTGCATTCGATACAGAGTTTCCTGAACTTTCGCATTTGACAGAAACAGTGGAGAATATTCTTCCCCAAAATCTGATCGAACGCCAATCCAATAATCCGCAGGGCGAAATGACGAAAGAAAAACCGTTTAAAATATTGTCTGTTGGTCGCTTTTCAGAACAGAAGAACTTTGACAACGTGCCGGATATCTGCCGCCGTTTGGCGGCGGACGGCCTTGACGTAACGTGGTATCTCATCGGCTATGGCGGCGATGAACCGCTGATCCGTCAGAAGATCGATGAGGCCGGGATGCAGGAACGCGTCATCATCCTCGGCAAAAAGGACAACCCCTATCCCTATATGCGCGCCTGCGACCTGTATGTGCAGCCCTCCCGCTATGAGGGCAAGGCCGTCACCGTGCGGGAGGCGCAGCTTCTTGGGAAGCCTGTCGTCATCACGGACTATGCTACCTCCGGCAGTCAGCTGGAGGACGGGGCGGACGGCGTGATCGTCCCCATGGACAATGCAGGCTGCGCTGCCGGAATTGCCGCGCTGCTGCGCGACCCCGCCCGGATGCAGCAGCTGTCGGAGAACTGCGCAAAGAGAGATTATACGAACAGCGCGGAGGTCGAGAAGATCTACGCGCTGATGGAGTGAAGAGATAGTAATATGAATGAATCGAGAAGAACATCGCTTGACATCATGACGATTATTGCATCGTTCCTTGTGGTGCTGACTCATCAAGCCTCTCAGGTCGATGCCCGTTCGATATATGTGTATCGAATAATTTCAGAGGCGGCAGTTCCGTTGTTTATCATGAAAAGCGGCACACTGCTGTTATCAAACTCAAAACGAATAGATTATTCGTATGTCCGAAAGAGAATTACTAAGTTTGCACTGATAATCACTTTTTGGGGCTTGTTCTACAATTTGCTATGCAATGCTCTAATAGATGGGATTTCATATTCTGCTGTTTGGAAATCAATAGTGGCAGTTGTTACAGCGGACACAGCATACAACTATCAGTTTTGGTATTTATATATGCTCTTGGGGCTTTACATAATTTCCCCTGTAATCAAAAAATTCACAGATAATGCAGGCAAAAAAGACTTTTTGTATGTTATTACAATTTTTGCCATTATCGGTTTTATTGTGCCCTTCATTTGCGGTATATATGACGTTGATTCGCAATCAATCTGGGTAGTAAAGTGGCTTTCTCCGTTTTCGGCATATTGGTTACTTTATTATCTTTTAGGAACTTACTTAGATCGCTATCCTCTTAGCAAACAGCAGAACCAAGTTATAATTTTGTTGACAGCATTGTTGGGCTCATTGACCATATTAAAGTGCGTAGGGGGCGATAATTCTCAAGACAGCCTAAAGGTATGGTTAAAGTATAATTCACCATTTACACTGGTATATACCGTTGCATTATTCTCCGTGGTTTATAGGAAATGTGATTCATGTGGATCGAGAAGAATCGCTGGTTTAGCAAAATATAGTTTAGGAATATATATACTGCATCCGGCAGTAATCGTTGCCATGAGAAAAGTCCTTGGAATTGATGTGAGTTGCTTTGCTTTAGTGATGAGCGTTCCAGTGCTGACTTGCGTCGTATATGTGGGCTGTATGTTTGCAACATGGCTGATTAAGAAGATTCCTATAATACGACGGGTTGTTTGATTGATAGAATGGATGCTTTGTGCTTTCACATTTAAATTGTCTGGAGGACTGACCCATGATCCCCAAAATCATCCACTACTGCTGGTTTGGCCGAGGCGAAAAGCCGGAGCTTGCCAAGAAGTGCATCGCCAGCTGGAAGAAGTTCTGCCCGGATTTTGAGATTCGCGAGTGGAACGAGGACAACTGCGATTATCTCGCGATGCCTTTCATGGCGGAGGCATACGCCGCGAAGAAGTATGCCTTCGTGTCCGACGTCATGCGTCTTGTTGTGCTGGAGCAGTACGGCGGGGTGTACTTCGATACCGATGTTGAAGTCGCACGGGATATTTCGCCGCTGCTAGATGACGAGGGATTCATTGGCTTTGAGAACGATCAATTTGTCAACAGCGGACAGGTGATGGCAGCTGTTCCGCATCAGCCTGTCGTGCAGGCGATGATCGAAGAATATAAAAAGTTGCACTTCGCCAACGCGGACGGAAGTCTGAACGCCGTAGGCTGCCCGCATCTCAATTCGGATGTGATGGAGCGTTTCGGCCTTGTGCGCAACGGGCAGGAGCAGCTGGTTGCGGGGATTCACGTCTATCCGGCGGACTACTTCAACCCGCTGGACAGCGTAACGGGCAAGCTGACAAAAACGGAGAACACCTACTCGATCCACTGGTATTCGATGAGCTGGCTGCCGAAAAGAACGCAGATTAGAGCGAAAGTTGGACGAATATGGCGGAGGATTACGAAAAGGGCCAAGTCATGAAAATTTGTACGATCACCTGCCACGATGTCTATAACGTCGGCGCATCCTTACAGGCTTACGCCCTGCAAACCTATTTGAAGTCGCTGGGGCATGACGTGAAGATCATCGACTATAAACCGGATTACCTCTCGAAGCATTACCGGCTGGATGTTGTCGGCAATCCCAAATATGATAAGCCATTTGTCCGCGAGGCGTATCTTTTGGCGAAGCTGCCGGGGCGGCTTCGCGTGTTGCCGAGAAAGAAGGCGTTTGACAGCTTCACAGCCAATCACCTTGATTTGACCAGACGATATGTCTCTAATGAAGAGCTAAAGGCCGATCCCCCCGAGGCGGATGCTTTTTTCGCTGGGAGTGACCAGATCTGGAATCCGCTGTTTCCCAACGGGAAAGATCCCGCCTTCTATCTGGACTTCGTGCAGCAGGGAGTCCGCGCCTCCTACGCGGCCAGCTTTGCGGTGGACGAGTTCCCGCAGGAGTTGCGGGAGGTGACAGCGCAGTATCTCAGCCGCTTCGACCATATTGCTGTGCGTGAGACATCCGGCCTTTCTGTACTAAAGACGCTGGGGATCACAAACGCTGTAACCGTCCTTGATCCGGTATTCCTGCTTGACCGGGCACAGTGGGAGGCGATGGCTGAGAAGCCGGAGCACTGCGAGAAACCATATCTGCTGGTATATGACTTTGATAATAGCCCTGCTGTCCGCAAGCTGGCGGAGAGAATTACGGCGGAACGAGGCTTGCATATCTACTCGGTCTTCAAGCTTCCATACGCCGAACGCTGCTTCCCACTCTGTGGCCCGGAGGCGTTTTTGGGCCTCATGCAGCACGCGGCTTTTGTGCTTTCCAACTCCTTCCATGCAACGGCGTTCTCGGTGATATTTGAGAAGGAATTCGCCGTCGTGGAGCGCACGGAGAAAATCAACACGCGGATGCGCGACTTTACCGCCATGCTGGGGCTATCTGATCATATGGTAACAGCAGAGACGGAGATCCCGGATGGCACGGACTGGACAGCCGTGCGCCGCTGCCTGAAAGATGAGATCGACCATGCAAAGGCGTATATAGACGAAGTGCTGAGGGATGGGGAGAAATGATTGATAAGGTTTCGGTTCAAGAATGCGCGATCTGCGGCGCTTGCATAAATGCTTGCCCGGTAGATGCGATCAGCCTGGACAAGGTTCATCTGGATTTTAGATATCCTCAGATCAAAGAAGACATTTGCATTCATTGCAACCAATGTGAAAAGGCTTGTCCAATTTTGGGGAACAAAGGAAAACCTGATGAGGGGTATCCTGTAGCCTTTGCAGCCAAAAGTGAGAATGACCCTATGCGGATGCGCAGCAGCTCAGGCGGTGCATTTTATGAGCTTGCCGATCAAATGCTCCGCGATGGCGGATATGTATGCGGCGCAGTGTTTGATGACGAGTTTCATGTCAAGCACATCCTTTCCAATGCCAAGGAAGATATTCTGCGGATGATGGGCTCCAAGTATGCCCAAAGCGATGTGGGGTATTGCTATCGGGAAGTCAAAGATGTGCTTGAAAAGGGATGCAAGGTTTTATTCAGCGGGTGCCCCTGCCAGGTCGCGGGACTGCACACATTTCTTGGAAAAGAATATCCGAATCTGGTTCTTGTGGAGTTGATCTGCCATGGGATTCCCAGCGACCATATGCTGCAAACGTATATTGGTATGCAGGAAAGGAAATATGGCGCAAAGCTCAAGCGGATGGAATTTCGCAATAAGGCAAAGGGTTGGCACAATAGCGCTGTACGGATGGAGTTTGAGGATCATCGAATTTATTCTATTCCTTACACGGCAGACGCATATACGATTGGCTTTTTAAGAAATATTACTTTGAAATCATCTTGCTACAATTGTCATTTTCGTAACTTCACGACAGGGAACGATATTATCTTGGGAGATTTTTGGGGTGCCGAAGTAGAACTGCCAGAAGATGATAATAAAGGAATATCGGCAATTCTCGTAAATTCGGGAAAAGGGATGGATACACTTGACCGCTGCAACTTGGCGCTTACTCAGACTGATGTGGAAACGGTGATCAAATATAACCGGAATCTGCTTTGCTCGGCAGCACCAAGCCCTCAAAGAAGTTCATTCTATGCCAGTGCTGATACGAACGGATTTGAGGAAGCGATACGGAGATATCTGGAAGAAAGTACGATTCAAAAATTGAAGCGACAAAGCAGATATGCACTCCGCTGCATCTTACACGCAATACGTGGAAAAGGAAAACCGCTTTATTAGGAGATATGCTGCATGACACTTCGGAACAGATTTAACATATGGCTTACAGGCTGGATTGAGCGCCGGAAATTAAAGCGCTTTTTTGCCTGCATGGCCTCTGTAGGAAGAAACGTATATTTAAGTAGGGGATACAGCATAAGCTCGCCGAGCAAATTGAGCATCGGCAGCAACACGTGGATCGGCGAAGGCTTCTTTGCAAAATGTGAGGGCGGCGTAAATATAGGTAGTGGTGTAATCATTTCACGCGGAGCTGAGATTTGGACGGCGAACCACAATTACGACAGCGACGATCTCCAATCACTTCCCTACGACCGCCGGTTTGTTTTGAAACCTGTCAACATAGGAAATAACGTATGGATTGGCAGTCGCGTTACGATCATTCCCGGAGTATCCATCGGCGAGGGTGCCGTTATTGGTGCGGGTGCAGTTGTTGCACATGATATTCCTCCTCTTGCAGTGGCGGGAGGAAATCCTGCTAAAGTTATAAAATACCGCAATAGAGAAGTTTATGAAAAGCTAAAGACCAACGGAAAAATATATCTGGACATGGAATATGATTATGATATATCAACCTTGCGAAAAAGCGAGTATTTGAAGAAGCATGGAAAATAGTCGTCTTAAAAATTCAGCATTAAATTTTGCCAGCGGTTTCTTGGGACGCGTGCTCACGATCTTGCTGAACTTTGTCGTCCGCACAATTTTCATTTATTGCTTGAATGAAGCGTACCTCAGCGTGAATGGATTGTATAGCAATATCCTGACGGTGCTGTCTCTTGCAGAGTTGGGATTTGGTTCTGCCATGGTTTATCGTATGTACGCACCCGTGGCGGTAAAGGACTATCAAAAGACAGCTGCGCTGCTCCAATTTTACAAGAAGATATATATAATTATTGGAGTGGTAATTTTTCTCTTGGGCCTCTGTGTAATCCCTTTTATGGATTACATCATCAAGGATAAGCCGGACATTTCCGGGCTCACACTGTACTATATCCTTTTTCTGGTCAACACATCGATTTCATATTGGTTTTCGTCGTATAAAGCGTCGGTTTTGTATGCCGATCAGAAAGAATACATCAAGACAAATGTGCAGAACACGATGGCCATTTTGCAATCTGGACTGCAAATTGTTTTGTTGCTCTTGTTCAGAAAATATCTTTTGTATCTTCTGATTCAGCTTGTCGGTAACATTTTTTTAAATTTGTACGTTGCACATTTGGTTGATAAAAGATATCCCGAGATACAGACCTATCAAGGTGCCAGTCTTAGCGCGGAAGAACGTATGCAGATTAGAAAAGATACCGAAGCGCTGGTCTTGTCCCGGTTTGGTCATGTTGCGCTGAATGGAACGGATAACATTATTATTTCTGCCGTTGTCGGCGTTTTATGGGTCGGGCGACTGTCAAACTATACGCTCATATGCGATTCCGTTACAAGTGTGCTTTGTCAGATAACAGCGGCTATCACAGGAAGCCTTGGAAACTTTTTTGCGACGGAAGATAAACATGCGGGCTATGCACTATTCAAGAAAGTTGAATTCCTGAATTTTTGGTTGTATGGGTTCAGCTTTATTGCGCTGGTCACATTGTTAGATCCGTTTGTACAGATATGGGCGGGTGGCCGATTTGTGCTGGGGCTTCCCATATCGATTGCGATTGCGATCAACTTCTTTGTGGCAGGCTATATGAACACGCTTTGGGTGTTCCGTTCAACACTGGGGCTATTTAAGCAGGGAAAGTTCAGACCAATTCTTGTGGCAATTCTGAATATAGTTCTCTCAATCGTTCTTGGGAGACTGTGGGGCGTTTTTGGCGTTCTGTTTGCCACATTTTTGTCGCGGGCAGCAATCAGCCTGTGGTACGATCCGCTTATTCTCCATAGGTATGGGTTTGAAGTCTCGTGTGAGCCTTTCTTCGCCCGTTATTTCAGGAGAGTTCTCCTACTCACAGCTGTTTTGATTGCCATGCTGACGATCCGGCATGTAGTTCTATCTTCTGCAACAACGGTTTTGCGTTTTGCGGTCATGACAATGGTCACGGCGATTGTGCCCAATGCCATATTCTGGCTGGCATATCGCCGCTGCGAAGAGTATGCCTACTTCCGCAGCATTGTAAAAGACCGCGTAATTGCACCGGTTCGAGGAAAATTGCGTTGATGCTTCACTACATCTACACCCGTTCGTTCATCGGCATTATCACCTTTATGGCGCTGGCTCTTGCCGCTTGGGGTGCGCTGCCTGCCCACGTGGGGGCGAGGCACTGGCGGTGGGGAAACCTTGTGCTGGTGCTCCTGATAACCGCCACCATCCTCTACGCAACCTTATTCAGCCGCGCCGAGGGCGGCACCGGTCTGATCCTCGCCCCCTTTGCCTCCCTGACCGCCGCGCGGCAGCAGCCCGAACTCTACCGCGAGATGCTGATGAACGTCTTCCTCTTCTTCCCGCTGGGGCTGACGCTTTCCAACGCCCTGCCGCGAAAGTGGCACCGCTGGCTTAGAATCATCCTCACGACGCTCGTCGGCTGCGCGCTCAGCGCGGGAATCGAGTGTGCCCAGTACCGCTACGCTCTCGGCATGGCGGAGATGGACGATGTGATCTGCAACACCTTGGGCGCGTTTCTCGGCGCTGCGTCGCTGCTTGCCGCTCACGCCATCGAAAAACACAAAGAAAGGGCTTGACACACGAACATGACCCTGACCGCCACGGAGAGACAATTTCTTCATATCGCCAAAGCTGCCATCTCCGGCGGTGATTTGCCCGCCGAAAAGGTGATCTGGCCTGCCATTTTCACGTTGGCCAATCAGCAGAAGCTGCTGCCGATCCTCTTCGAGGCCGCCCGCAAAACGCCCGCCGCTGCGGAAAACGCGGCGCTGTTCGCCGCCGTCAAGCAGCAGGTCATCGCGCAGGTGCTGCACCAGACCATGCGGGCATCGGAGTTTGCAGACCTCTACCAAAAGCTCCGCGCGGCAGGGCTGCACCCCATCGTGGTCAAGGGTCAGCTTTGCAGCCGCCTCTATCCGCTGCGAGATCACCGCATCAGCTCGGACGACGACCTCTACATTTCCGACGCGGAGTTTATGGCCTGCCATAGGCAGCTTCTTGCAAACGGTCTAACCACCGACACCCCGGCAGATGAGCTTCCCACGGCGGACGAGGTGCCCTACACGAAAGACGGCAGCCCGCTTTAGATCGAGCTGCATCGGCATTTATTTGATTCTGCCGAAGATGCACATGACGAATTGAACCACTTCTTTGCCGACCTCAACCCCGTTGAAATCGACGGCCTTCTCACCATGCCGCCACACGAGCATCTGCTGTACCTGCTTCTGCACGCCTACAAGCACTTCGTCCGCAGCGGCATCGGGCTGCGGCAGTTCTGTGACATCGGCCTGTGGGCGCGGGCGTATCACGGGGAGATCGACTGGCAGCGCCTGCACGAGCAGTGTGAGAGCGTCCACGCGGCGACCTTTGCCGCCGCCGCTTTCCGCATCGCGCGAGAATATCTCGGCATCGGCTTTGACCTGCCCGCGCCGTGGAGCGACGCAGTTGACGTGGAGCCGCTGCTGCACGACAGCCTCTGCGGCGGCGTGTACGGCTCCAACGACCTAACGCGCCTCCATTCCTCCACTGTCACGCTGAACGCCGTGAAGGCCAGTCGCACCGGTGAAAAAAGCAGCGTTCTGAGCACGGTATTCCCCAAGCGCGAGTATCTGGAGCGGCGCTACCCCTACCTCAAAAAGCGCCCGTACCTGCTGCCGGTGGCGTGGGTGCAGCGCCTCGCGCACTACGCGGGCGAGAAGAAGACCGGCACGGATAACAGCGCTTCCGGCTCCATCAAGCTCGCCAAGGAGCGCATCGAGCTAATGAAGTGGTACGACATTATGGATTAAATTTGGGCAAAAAAGAAAACGGGCGGAAGGGATTGCTCCCTTCCGCCCTCCGCTTACCGCTCCATACCCACGGCCTTCTGCTTTTTTGCCTGCTGCACGGCCTTTTCGGCGCTGCGGCGGCGGTTAAAGAGCAGCAGATCCCGCGTGTTCTCATAAAGATCGCCCTTGCCGGACTCAAACACGGCGACCATGTATTTCTTCGTCTTATACTTGGCGTAAATCTCCTTCAGCCCCTCCCGCAGGACGGGGTCAATTTTTTCTGCATTCGTCAGCCAGATTTCAACAAGCTTCTGATCGTCCCTGACGTTCATCTCCAAATAGAACCAGCCTCCTTCATCATCCTTAGTTTCCTCATCTTTCCTGCGGCTTATGCGCGGCAACCTGTTTTGCTGCCTGCAAAATCTCCGGCGGCAGGACGTCCACCATGCGGTGCAGCTCGTCCAGCTCCCGGAGCTTTTCGTTGATTTCCAATTTTTTCAGAACGCTTTCCTTGGAGGCAGCGCCCAGCTGCTTTTCGAGTGCCGCGTTCTCGGCGGTCAGGGTCTTGTAGGCCGCGTCGTATTTCTTGAGCTTCGTCCGCAGAGCCTCCGCGCCGGGAACGTACTTTCCTAGCAGCGCTTCCAGCTCGTCCAGCTTGGCCTTTTTGTTGAACGGATTGGTGTCGTTCAGGATCGCCATGATCTGCTCCTTCATCCGGTTCAGATGGACGGCCTCCTTGAACAGCCGCGGCGGGATGTGGTCGCGCCCGGTTTCGCTGGCGCTCTCGCCGCGTTCCAGATCGGGGTATTTTTTGACCATATGCTCCCAAAACCTGTCCTGCCACTGCGTCAGCTTTTTCTTGTTGCCTACGATTTCTTTTGCACAGAGCCGCCCGTCCTCCGTCAACGGGACGAAGCAAAGGTGCATATGGGGCGTTTTCTCGTCCATATGCACCACGGCGGATATGATCGTATCCTTTGCCTGATACTTCTCGATGAAATTCAGCGCCTCGGTGAAGTAGGCTTTGATCTCTGCTTTCTTCTTGTCCTTGAAGAACTCCGGACTGGCTGTCACCAACGCCTCCACCACGCGCACGCTGTCCGACCGCGTGCGGCAGCCTGCCTCCGCGATCTGCTTTTCCGCCTCGGCGCGGTATTTGCGCTGCGGCGTCACCAGATGAAAATTGAGGTGGCTGCGGGACGTGTCCACGTCGGGATTGCTGGCGTATTTCTCCTTGGTGCGCTCGTTGTGGGACTCGATGTGCCCGATTTCCGGCCCCTTGTACTTGGCAAAGCGGAGAATGGCATACTGTGCTTTCATCGGCGCGCCCCTCGCTTCACCCACACGATGTCGCAGTCCAGCACGTCGGCCAGCTCCACAACCTCCTTATAGCGGATGCTCTCCCGTTGCAGCTTGGCGGACAGGTTGGACACGCTGTCGCTCCAGTCATATTCCTCAGCCAGCCGGTCAACCAGCTCCTGCATGGTAAATCCAGCGCGGACGATCTGCGCCTTGATCTCATTTCTGATGCTCATAAAATCCTCCCAATTTTTTGTGATGAAAACAGCGAAGCAGGTTTGCTTTTCCGAAAACCTGCTTCGCTGTGTGGTGTAGTATTCTGTTTTCCCGAAATCTGCTGGAAATGCGGCGGTCGATGCCTCCTTCGTAAGTGAGGGGTATCGACTTTTCGAAACTGCGTGACTTTGCTCTAAACCGTGCAGTCCCACGCGCATCCGTGAAGACGGTGCGCGGTTCCGAGCAGCGCGGTTTCGCAAAATCCTTTCGCCGCCGCGCAAATTTCTTTCCGGTTTTCACCTGTCTTGCAGATACCCCTTCCGTTTCAGCTCCGCCAGATCGGCGGCCACGTCCTCCGGGCGCATCCGCGCAAGGCAGCTCAGCTCATAAATGTCGAACCGATTCACCTGAAGCAGCGTCATCAGCAGCTTCTGCGTGCCGGTCAGGTCGCTGTCGTACAGGTGAAACAGCGGCAGCTCCTTGAAATAAATTCTTCCCATTGCATCCTCCTTCGCGGATAAACTTGAAAACATCCATCCCATCCGCCCATCTATCCCACATGGGATGCTTGGGATGGATGGGATGGTGTTTTCTGTATCTGATCTCATAAAACCGGCGGCGCGACCAGCGCCTCAATGCCCCAGAAGCCGTTGACCCGCTTGCCGAGGGCGTTCTGGATGTGGTTGTCGTGCTCCAGGCCGAACTCGTCGGCGTGCTTTTTGAGCGTCATGCTCACCGTCCGCGCGGAGCGCGGCTTATAGGCGTTGTCGCTGCACCACAGGCAATAGATGCTGTACAGCGCGGCGGACGGGATGGCGCTATCGGCCTTCAGGCGGATGTAGCCCTCAGAGCGCAGGAACAGCAGCACATTGTCGGCCTCGCGGCGCGCATCCTCACGGTTTGCTTTCGTCTGCGAGCTTTCGGTGAAGCGGAAGTTATTGGCCTGCAAACGGCGCAGCCCTTCGAGACACCAGAGGAAGATGCCCTCGATCTCGCCGCAGAGCTTGTCCGCGAGAAAGGGGTCGTCCTCGCGATCAAGCGGCTTTTTCTTCACTGACAAAATGAGCTGACGGCGGTAAAAGCCGTCCGAGTGGTCGTAGAGCGATTCCAGATCGCCGTTGGAAAAGGCAAGAAACCGGACATACATCTTGCCCTGATAGCTCTGCTCGCCCTTGCGTTCTAAGTCCATCGGCATTTCGGCGGTGATGAGGGACTTGAGATAGTGCGTGGATTGCAGCGCCTCCAGCTTCATGTCGTCATCCACCATCAAAAGCTCGTGCTCCAGATCGGCTCTGGCGAAGGGGCTGCGCTCCACCTTGGCGATGCTGCCGTTTTTCAGGTTGCTGCCGAGCAGCTTCTGCATCACCACGCCGATGCGGCTCTTGCCCTCGCCGCCGTTGCCCTTGAGCAGCAGCATCACCTGCCCGCGATTTGTCGGAATCAGGCAGTAGCCGAGGTACTCCTGCAAGGTCAAAATGTCCTCCGCTTCCAGAAGGTCAGACAAAAACCGCAGCCATGTCACTGGCTGCGGTGCGCTCGGGTCATATTGGATGGGAAGCCGGTTGCGGCAGAATTCCTTCTCCGTGCAGAACGCGCCGCTGAGAAACAGCGTGCCGTTCGCAACGTGAATACGGTCTTCCTGAATGGGCAGCTCCGGCGTGTAGGCTTCCAGCCTGAGCGTTTCCAGCAGAGTGGTGGCGCGGCGAGCCGTGCCGCTCGTAAAATGCGGGCGCAGCATCTCATAGATCTGCTTGCGAATGCCCTCTTCGTCGGCAACGCGGCCCTCCACCGTGAAAAAGCTGCCGTCCACGCAGACCATCGGGTGCGCCGATAGAAAGTCCTCGCAGAACAGGACTTCGTTGAAGTGCTTATCCTGCATCCAGCGCGGCGGTTCATTTCGTTCCATGTGCGTCCTCCCTGAGCTGCCGGTTTCGCGCCTCCATCCGCGCAAGGCGGTCGTCCTTCTGCAAGTCGGCCACCACCTCGCCGCGCTCCTGCGGCGTGCCGCAGGCCAGAATGTCCAGCATATTCCCGATGCGCTCCTGCATATGGCAGGCCTCCGCATAGCGCGGGTCGATGGCATCCTCCGGCGATTGCGGCGCACAGTGCGCCTTCCAATCCTGCAAAATGCGCAGGTAGTCCCCCAGCACGCGGAAGCAGCGCCGCTCGGTTTCCGCCTGCGATTTCCCGCGCTGTAGCCTTGCGAGAATGGACGGCTTCTGCCCGGCGATGCCGAAATCTGCCGCCAGCTTTTTTCGCTGCGTCATAGCTGCTCAGGTTGAATAGCTTTGCCACAAGGTCGATCACATCGCCGCTTGTCCCGCAGCCGAAGCAGTAGAAATAATCCTCATTCAGTTTCATGCTGGGCGTGCGGTCGTCGTGGAAGGGGCAGCAGACCATGCTGCCTTGCCGGATCGGCAGCCCGTACCGCTCTGCCGCCATGCGCGGGGTAACGGAGGCCTTCACGGTATCAAATAGGTTCATAGGCACTTTCTCCTTTCAGATTTTTGCGACAAATTTCCTTTGTCACCTGAATATACGGAGAAAAGGTCTTAGACCGACGAAATCAGGCACTTATGCAAGCAAATAGCAAAAGCCTCCTGCTTTCTTGCAAAAATGCAAGAGCACGGGAGGCTTTTATCGAGAGAATATTTAAGTCATTTCACGAAGCAATTATAGAACATTTGTACTAGATTTGATGCCGAGTATGTGTTATACTGTATTTACAATATCTGCTTGGCGCAGGATTTTTACTGGAATCGGAGGCGATATGTTCATGAGCAACGAATCGGTATTTCTCCCCGCGGCTGTCCGTGACCGCATTTGGGATCTGTTGAAGGAACGGAAGGTTACGCAGGCCGAGCTTGCCGCAAGAATCGGCTGTTCGGGAAGTTCGCTGAGCCGCTTCATCAGCGGCAAGACGGACAAGTTGGGTGACGAAAATATCATCCGCATCGCCCGCGCGTTTGATGTGTCCACCGACTTCCTCTTGGGCGAGGTGGATGAGCCGGATCGCAAAAACTACGACATCTCAGAGCTTGGCCTCTCAGTCGAGGCGGCACGGAATCTCTATACGCAGAAGGTCAATCCGAAAATCGTCAGCTACCTTCTGGAAAACCCGCAGTTTGCCGATACCACATACCAGATCGCCCGATATCTGGACAACGAGCTGACCGCCGGATTTGCCGCGCAGAATCAGCTCTATTCGATGGTTTCGTCCATGCTGGGCGCATCGCCGCAGGCCGCGGATGAAGTTAAAAGCCTACGGATGCCAATCGATCAAGCGGAATTAAGCTCCATTCAGAACTCCTTTATGAAGGCTGTCCGCGCCGTGAAAAAGGAAGCCGAGGCAGAGATGCCGCCCACGCGCCAGCTTACGGCGCAGGCGATGAAGAGCATCTATGCGGAGTTGACCAAGGGCGGTCAAAGACTGAACCGAAAAATCACAAAGGAGCAGATTGCGGACGCGGTGGCAGCCTCCGTTTCCCATCTGCCCGGTGTTGACACGGCGCAGGTCAGAAGGCTATTCCTTTCCATGACCGGCGCGGCGGCAAGCGATGAATCCGGCCAGCATGACCAATGAGCAGCTTTGCGCTTTGGCTCAGGAGGGAGACGCCCGCGCCGCCGATCTTCTTCTGGAACACAATTCCGGCTTCATCCGCAAAACGGCCAGTGAGATTTTCCTCAAATCCAATCTGGCGGAGAGCGATCTCAGCATCGAACCCGGCGATCTGGAGCAGGAGGGCTGCATCGGCTTATTGAAGGCAATTTCCAGCTATGATCAGAGCATCGGCGTGAAGTTCCTGACCTATGCCGCGCCGTTCATCCGAAACGCCATGACCGACCTGGTTCGGGACGCCTTCTCCCGATATGAGCAGCGAATGGTCGATTGTGAAAATGGGCTGGGGCTTCAAAAAGTCCGGCTGGATGAAGTCCTCCCCGGCGAAGAGCGATTGCTGCGCATGGAGGCGGTTGCCGACATCGCCGCCAAATCTCCGGAACAGGTTTATGAGGAAAGAGAAACCTTGCGGGAGCTGTACGGGGGCTTGGGGCAAATCTCCGAGCGGGAGCAGACCTATCTTCTGTACCGCCATGGCTTTACGGACGATATTGGGCACACGCTGATCGGCACAGCGATTCATTTTCATCTCAGCGAGAAAAGGGCAAAGAAGCTGGAAGGCGAGGCGATGGACAACCTCTGGCTGGAGCTGCCGTGGTGGTTTTAGCGCGCAAACGCTGCGGCGGGACGGGGGCTTTATATACCTCTGCCTCCTTTTCCGGCCAGTCGGATTTTGCTTCTCAAAAATCCTGCGTTTGTGCTGTGACTCACATCATAAAATCCGCCTGTCCTACTGCCGCGAAAAAGCGTTTGTCGCCACACTCTGCCGCACCGCAGAGTACGCCGCCAACCCCTTTTCCGCGTCAGCCGGAAGCAAAGGTATAACACACTAGACTTTGCAGAGCAAAATCGTGTGCCAACAGGGCAGCTCGCGCCCCTATTGGAAACCCAGCGACAAAGGGATGTTCCCTTTGCAATCCCTCATTTTCCTCGCAGGTGCATATACAAACTGCAAAAGGCAGCTTGCAATGCCTGCTCAGAAAATGCAAAAGGAAGCCTGCGCAGGTGCGTGGCACAGACTTCCTTTTGGACGGAAATGCAGAAGAAAGGAAAGCATTTTCTTCTGCATTCCCGCGATCCGCGCGGCGGGGACGAGAGATAACGAATGGAAACAGTCGGTATTGTCATGAGAAGATTATGGGTGAAATGAGGGCTGTTAGCAATGCTTTTTGATTATGCGCTCCCACGTGAAAAAGGACTCCTTCCCGGTATACAGTCAAAGGGTGTACCGGAAAGGAGTCCTTTTATAAACCAACAGACTTGGCGGTGACAGTTTATCTGATTGCTTTATTCGTCTGAACAATCCCAGCAGGCAGATGCTCTAAGATCGGGCTATAATCATTCATTGCTGTCGTGTTTCTTACAGTTGGAGACTATGGAAAGAAGGGAAGGAATGATACAAATTATCGCGTTGGGGATAAAGGCCTTCATATCAGCATCTTTCCATAGGAAAACAATACCGGCTATTGTGATGGAGGCTAGGAATGCGCTAATATTGGGACGAATAAATGTATGCCAAATTCTCTTAATTCCATCAAGATGCCAACGATACTGCGTTTCTTCAGCAATGATTTGATGAATGCCCTCTACTTGGAAACACAGCTTCTGATAATTGCACTCATTATAGATCCTTTGGATGATGCCTATAAAAGTCTCGGTATCCTTTTGACGTTGTTCGGTGTCCGAATTGGAGAGCTTTTCGATAATTCTATTTGTATCGATATGAAAATCCCTACGAAGATCCGTTGAAGGCCCCTTTTCGCCAAAATGGTACAGCTCGCGTAGCTTATTTAAAAGCTCTGGTGACATCTGTTCGCACTCTAAATGGTTAATCCGTAACAGGATTTCACGAACCGTGTTAAATTGTCTTGGTACTGATTCGACGGCAATCTGCAATTGATCTAAAGCATATTGCATCTGAATAAGCCAATCCGGGTTGTTTTCATCAGGTTGATAGTTGCTCAGCGTGTGGATCAAACTTTGAAACTGCCGATAACGCTGCGGCCAAAAAGAACGACATGGCTCAGCAATCAATTCAGACCAAATATCCGTTCGCATGGCAGGGTTGTCTAAGCGAAAGGTAAGTACCTCGTTTTTGCTATCTGTCAGGGGAGCAGTTTTCCATAAAACCATCGTCGAGATAGCTACAGGATCCATTTTATCGTCTTTTTTCTTGCTAAGGGTCAATTTGACCTTTTGGGAAGACGGATTATTGATAGCGAGCAATAACATCCCCTTCCAGCAAGGATCGAGAGTTGTGGAGATGTTTCCAAGTCCTTGCGTTACAGGATGTAAACGTGACAAAAAGCATCCAGCGACCTCTGCGCTAATCTGAAGATACTCATGGGACAGTGTAAGGATCGTATCATGAGGTGGGATCAGAACGTATATTTCCTGTTCAGTGCGATGGATCTGTAGGAGATGTTTCTTTTTCACTGAGTAGCAGAGTTCTGAAGGAGAAATGTTATAGCCGATTCCTTTACACTTTGATTCATCAAAAGGAGCAATCAAAATATCTCGGAGCTCTCGCCGACAGGCTAAGAACTCTCTCGCGGTATAATGAATAGGTTCACATGCCTCAGGTACGGGGGGATTGGGGTGAGCAGTCATCCTCTCTACCTCCTTCGTCGGATGTACCTTGTATGTCAGTTGTACTTTTAGGACTGCTTTCGCTTAGATTCGGAATATTTTTGACAATTTTCTTCTGAATATTTCTCAGCAGGTTTGCATCCAGCTTGGCTCCCATCCAAAAGGTCAGTTCATCCTTTTGGGGAATCAGAGGTGTGTAAAGCTGTGTATAGGCTCGTCCTACAGCGCCTGTAAACAGCAACATCTCTGGGCGGGCATGTCGTGGCCCAATGCTTAGTACGTGGTTGAAGGATAGGCCGGCATACGGTTCGATGTAGTAGATTTTTTTGATCCCCATATACACGGCTTTCTTAGCGCAAAGCTCACAGGGGCTGGAGGTTGTGAATAGGTTCCCGCCCTTAGCGGAGTGCTGACCCAAATTCAGAAAGGCAGTTTCTTCGGCATGGAGCGAGCGTGGGTGTACCTGATTTTTGACACTGGTGATGGAGTTATAGAGATCCTTGAAGCAATATGCTGGCATCTTTCCTTGCACGTTGAGCGGGCACTCTGGCAGGCTCAGCAGTTCGGTAACTGGATCTCGAATATTTTTTTGCAGTGTTTTTTGGTTATCCAGCTCAAAATCACTGTATGCTTCCGGGGACCACTGATAATACAGAGAACATAGATCCCGGTACAGACAGGGAAGCTGCGTCTCAGGCTGCTGGTTCCAACCGATGGAGAGTAAATGGTATTGATCGTCTGTGATCGCAGCCCCCACTTGGCGGGAGATGCAGCCGGAATTTAGCTTGGCGGTATAGGCAATTTGCATTCCGCGTTCAACAGGTGTTGGCAGCACTAGACCGGGGTTCATAATGAGGGAGACGTAGCGAAGGAGCTTCTTCTTCAATAGAATGAGTCGTTCATTATCCGTTTCATTATTGATGAAAATGTCAGCGTCTTGTAGACAGCCCTCTACATTTTGTAAAATAAATGGTATTTCCTCGTACAGTTCGGCTTCTTTGACGGTACGCATGGTGCTCAGTACTACTTTAGCAATCTCATACTCTTCCTGCATATCTCCGCATCTGCGCAGAGCCGTCTTATAATTGCCACACCATGTCTGCAAAAGGAGAGGCCAGCTTTCTTCTCCGTTTTTTATGCTGTCCTGTAATAGAGCCTCCGAGGGATCTATTAGCCTGTCCGTTTTTCTAATCAGGCGCTCGAACTCTGATGGCGTTTGGAATACAGACTTTTCAAAGATATCATAATCTGTTAGGTACTTATCTAAATCCGTATTCGCTGTGGATTCGTGTCTATTGGAAGATACCTCCCGAAGGTGTTTAACCATCTTTTGGAAGCCGAGGAGCTCTTTCAGATTGTCAATCTTTTTCTGGACTGCTTCCATATCTTTCCATTTATGCCGGAAAGCGCTCTGCTGCTCAATGATATCGATCGCCTCAATATAAGTGCTGGGATAACGCTGTTTTTCCCGTAGTCGCTCATGGCGAGTGCGATCCTCTGTATAGGTTCCAATCAAATAGTAATTGGTATAGCGGCTCTTCAGATACATGGACTCAAAGGGGTTTTTAATGCTGTCAATTACAACAAAAGACCGCTGGTTGGCCAAATATGCTGTCCTTTTGTCACCGGGCAGCTCTTTAGCCCACTGTTTGCGTCGGGCCAGATAGGTGCTCAGTAGCTTAATAGAATCGTTAATGTCAGCGGCAATAGTGGCATACCCCTCCTTGGAAAATTTTTTTCCGTAAGGTTCGCCGCTGATCCGGAGGTAATTTCCTAGGCGCTGTAAGGCAACCACTTCCAGTCCATGCTCAATGCTCGCTACATTTTTCCACAGTGTTGCCGTCTGCTCTGGAAGGTATTCAAAAATGAATTTCCGTAGGAGGCAAATCCAAAGGGGATTCTTGAAACCCGTTTTTTGCTGGCGTAACCGCTTGTGTGCCCAAAACATCTCACACAAATCGTGGGTAGTCAACATGACCGTAAATGTCTTCTCGTGATAAGAAAACGGAAGCTTAACGTTGCCCTCCAACGTTAGTTCTGCGTTCAAAAATGTTCGTTTTTTCCTATCTGCAGAAGGAGCTTTTTCCTGAATATTAGGCGTAAAGGTATAGTCGACGCCATTTTCATTTTTCGGAATTTGATCGCTAGAAAACCACTCGCATAGGTATTTACTGTCAGCGGGATCTATTTTGAATAGTTCGAGTAAGGAAAACTGCATTTTTTCATTAAAGAAGCTGTTTGTGAACTTTTGAATCAGCTCCTCTTTTTCGTTATACACTGCAGCAGGAACCAACTCTCTCAAAAACTCCTGAAATTGTTCCGGTTTCTCCTTTAAAATATGTGCTGTAATCAGCGAGCTTGATTTAATTCGGAAGAAGGATTTCCAGTGCTTTTGCGCGTAGGTGTAAAAAATGCGGTATTCGGCGGCTTCCCACATATCACCCACAGCATCTCCGGGCTGAGGGAGGTTGAGTTTAGCAAAGGGCGTTTGCAGAATTTGTGCGATTGTTGTGGAGCCTGAACCGGTTTTTCCGCAAAGCCCTAGGATGATAAAGTCTTTTTTTGAGTCCAAAAAGGTGTCCATAATCCGATAGTTGTTGCTTCCAGAAAATTGATATTCCATAAAATCAGCTCCTATCTTATTCATTGTTCTGATAATATGATATCTTAACTTATGCGTTTAGCGTTATTGCTGCCTAATGCGCTGTAACATTATAAATAACGCTCCTATTATTTACAAATATACCAAAAAATTTATTGATATGCAAGAGGAATGTGTTAAATGCATACAATGCAGGCGGCTTTGCTTCTACAGATGCCTAACATCGCAAAGCGTGGAATAGTTCCGTTTGAGAATCTTCCCGTGCGGTTTTATGTTACTGTCTATTCCGAAGTTATATCTGCATATAGTTTGAAAAAGTATCTGCGGATAATTTGAACAGCCGTTTACCTTTCTACGTATATGAGTTATGTGCATGCGCAGTATCAATGACGAATTTATCTTGCACCATGCCCCGCGACTTGTACCTCATCTTGTTCCGAGGACCCAAGTTCTAACGAGTACTGAGGGTTATTCATCAATTCTGAGATGCCGAAACATATGCCAATAACGTAATTTCCATGTTCGATTTTGAAATTCTCATCATTCTATAAGATTTAAAACAAAAAACTTGTTTATTTCGCATTTATGGGTTATACTATTTGTGGAGGTGCTTGAACATGAAACTTCTTCGAGTAGTCGCAAGCAATTTTAAGAATTGCTGTGATAACTTCACCATTGACTTTATAGCGAAATCCAAAAAGACATCTGAAGACAAAGAGTACGAGCTGCAAGCCGTTGCCGATGAGCTTTATGTATTTAACACGGTTGCTTTCGTTGGCAAGAATGCTTCCGGCAAGACAACCGCTGTTGATCTGCTTGATTGTTGCTATTCCATTCTCGGTGATTTCTGCCTGGAGAATAAGCATTATTCCTATGACGGCATCAAGCTGGAGCTTACCTTCTATCACGAGGGCGTTATCTACAGATACCGCACCGAGCTTACTGCCAGCACAACACTCAATAACAAGGCGAGCTTTGTGAACCAAACTCTTGAGAAAAAGAAGTATTACAAATCCAAAATCAAAAGCATCTATGTGGACGATGATTTTGAACCGGTATCCAACATTGGCGCTCTTCCGGAGGATACCTCCATCGTCTTCTTTGTCCTCCAGAAAAAAGAGACACGCGCAGTCTATTTTGACAGCGATGGAGCGGGTTCCGACACCTATCAGTTGATGTTCAAGGCACTCAAAAAGTATAAAATCCCGCTCTCTATGCTTTCACATATCCTACGGATTTTCGACGAGAACATTCGCGAGATTTCTATGAAGGATGAGCACAACTTCCGTTTGAAGTTCGAAGGCGATCAGACCGGAGATCAAATCATGTCCGACAAGGAGCTGCTCTGCTTCCTTTCCAGCGGTACGACTAAGGGCATGCTCCTCTATACCTTTGTTGCCGCATCTCTCCTGTATGGGTTTGATCTGATTATCGATGAGGTTGAAAATCACTTTCACAAAACCTTGGTCGAGAATATGCTTAGTCTCTACAAGGACAAGTCGGTCAATCGCCGCAATGCCACGCTGATTTTCACGACGCACTACTGCGAAGTTCTGGATCTATTTAATCGGCAGGACAACATCTGGATTTCCAAAGCGAACGGCAAAGTATCGCTGAGCAACATGTATGACACTTACGATCTTCGCCCTGAACTGCTGAAAAGCAAGCAATTCTACAACAATGCCTTCCAGACCTCCGTTAACTACGAAGATCTGATGAGGCTGAAGAAGGAGCTGATGCGCACGTGAAGATTCTTGTCATGTGTGAAGGCCCCAATGAAAAGGCGGTTGTGGAGATGCTGCTGGATGCAGGACGCCTGAAGTTTTCAAGAGATGATCTGGTTGTCTTGAATGTGTACCACGCCCGGCAGCTTACCTCCCCAATTATCAAAACAAACTTGAACATCTATACCGGAGACTTTGAAGTGTACCGGATTGGTGATACGCTGACAGACAAACTTTCTGTTCCCGCCGACTATCGAGGCCGAATTAAAGGAATCAGAAAGTTCTGTACCAAGCCGGAGCTCGAAATGCTCATCCTAATCGCAGAGGGAAAAGATGCTGAGTTTGAGAAGGTCAAGGCCGGAAGGAACCGTATAGACGCAAAGGCATTCTGCAAAGCGAATGTGGTCTATAACCGTAAGCACTATGACAACAGCACACAGTTTTACTGGGACTATTTCGGCTCGGACATCGATACGCTTGTTGGTGTCATCAAAAGGTACAAGCAAACGCACGGTGCTCATAAAAAGGATGAAGAATATCTGGCAGATTTATTGAAGTAAACAACAAGGAGGCTTGACGTGCTGCGTCAAGCCTCCTTGTGTTTCTCAGCCATTCCCTGCCATTTAACCCCTTGCAAGGATTGATCACTGCATAGAATTTTTGATATATGCAGCTACATCGTCAATTTCAGGGTATATGTAGGCGGCATTAATGCCCAATCGATTTAGTGATTTCAGAATTACTTCCTTTTTAGAAGAAGAAACATAATAAATTCCCTTTTTCCCGTCCTTGCTGAAGCGATACTTTTCTTGGTCGCCTATAAAGTCGAAGCTAATTTCTTCAGACTGAGAATAGATGATTGAGTTAATTCCCCATAAAAGGAAAGCTCCTTCTTGATGTGTAATCCTTCTATTGCTTCGTGTGGGTTTTACAAACACTGGCCATCTCAGGAGATTACTGTCAAACGAAGATTCAATTTGCGGAAGTTCCATACGGAGCTCATTCCAGTACTCGCCAAAATCTTTTTCTTGAATAAACTGTGAATCGGCTGTACTCATCGCACTACAAATATCACACTGCTTTTTATATTTCATCATAGGAAGGCATGATAGCATCGTGACAGTCTTATCTTTTGCGTATAAAATGCTCTCATTCTTCACGGCGTATACAATGACTTCGCCAGTGTTATCCTTTGTCTCACATGCAAAATAAAGCGCGACCAGAGGGTTGAATGAGAAGTCAAGCAGCCTCGTAGGCAGCCCATAATGCTGCATTTCAACTAAGAAATCCAGATGCGTATCACATCTAAGAAAATCATCCGGGCACCGAAGTACCAACTCCTGATACATCATGTACTCATTCTTATAAAACTGTGGAGTCCTAAATAGCGAGGGCTTGATTTCATAATTTATGTTTGTGTGACCCCGGAAAAGCAGATTGCGATTATCCGGGAAATTCATCACTTCTTTAACGTATTGATCCAATGAATCAACTTTTATTAAATCAACATCGTCCGCGACAATAAAATTTCCACATTGATGAAAACGCGTTTTCTCAAAGTAAAAAGCTAAAAGGAGTACAAGCCAAAATGATTCGGTCGCGCTGCCCCTGACCATCTGCAACAGCACATATACAACACTTTGCTGTTCTGCACGTGTCATTGTTCGTTTTTGACTTGGCATAGAAAGACATCTGTTGTAGAGCTCCTGCAAATTATCTGGATTTCTCTCTATTAACAAATAAAACTCTGATTTCCCTTTGAGCTGTTTTTGCAGAGATTCCTTGTTGCTGGGACATAATCCTTCATTACAGCAGACATATCCATCGTAAAAAAGTTTATTAAAGACGACTGTTTGAAGTGCCGAGCGAACGAACCAGAAGTCTGCTATTTTATAAAGAATCTCTTCATTCGGTAAAGCGTCCATATACGGTCTCCCTTCAGCATAACAATTAATAATTCATAATGGCAAATTGGCATAGCTATTGGTGTCTGCATTTAAATCATTTTATCATAAAGTTCGGCAGAAAACTATACTTTTGACAATCTTCATCTGCCTATCCGAACTAAAACGTTAGTACTTTAAGCTGACCTTTTTATAAATGTCCGTAAGACATTAAACGCATATAGAATACAGGCCCGGCAAATGCTGCCGAGCCTGTCAACTTGCCCAAAAATTCTGCTGGAGGTATGGCTCACCATCACAACTGCATTCCTTTGTGCTTCCTATATCCTGTCAAAGCGCTGCGTCTGCCGGTTATACAGATACCCCCGATAATCAAAGGTATCGTAGTCGGCTTTCGTTTTCGGATTAAAGCAGTTTCCGAAGATGAGCAAATATTCCTCATCGCCGCCTTTCGCAAAAGCCTTGACCTCCTGCATCCAGTGGGCGATGAAATTGAGCTTTTCCCACTCGGTCGTATCGCGCTCATCACAGTAGTTATAGCTGATGACCACCTTGAGCGGGCATTTGACGTGAATCAGTTTGATGACCTCGTCCGTCCAGTCATGCTTGGAGTTCTCGTGCTCAACGGCGATCTTCAAATCCCACAGATGGGCGCTGAGGTCAAGTTTATGCGCCTCATCTTCCATTTCCTGATAGCGGGTTACCCAGCCGACCGTATCAATGCGGAAGTACTCGTGCTGCGCCGTCATCCCGGCATCTTTGATGATTTTGTGGACGATATACTTGTTGACCAGTTCTGTGTACGCCAGTTCATTGTTCCGGTACAGGTCGAGGAAGGTCGCCGTTCCCCACACTTCCGGAAAGGATGGAAGCATCTCTTTGGTCACCAGCGTGCTTTCCTGCGCTGTGCGGACAAATGCAGTATAGAACTCATGCGCGTTCATGGTTGCTTCCCCTGTGCGGTGCCGACAGTAACATACTTCTGGCTTCGGCTGTTCGGTTTACCGGGAATGGTCATCTGGAGTTGCCCGCTTTCCAGCAGGGGCTTCAGATAGCGTGTGGTAAATCCTTTGGTGTTTTTATATCCGCAATGCTCGGCAATTTCGGTTTTGCTATGCGGCGACGAGCAGAATGCCAAGATTTTTTCCTGTGTGTTAACTTGGGGCCTAACTTGGGTCCTAACTTGGGTCCTATCTTGTTCGGAGGACTCAAGTTCTTGTTCCGCACGAGGAGTATTCCGAATTGTCGCATAGAGCATAAATGCTTCCACGCAGTACTCCGGCTGTGGTAATCCGGCTGTTTCCATGACCTCATAAAGCCGGTCTACGCCCTCGCCAAACTCCTGCACATATTCGTACTCGTGCAGAAACTGCGCAATTTTCGGATTGCGGGAAAAGTGGACGTGCCGCATATTGTTTAGACGCACAATGCCGGGCAGCGTGCCGGGGCTTTCTACTGTCAGCCGGTCGTCGAACATCTTGATTTGAATGTCCGTTCCCTTGATGCTGTAATCGCGGTGTGCAACGGCATTAACAATCAGTTCTTTCCAGGCAAACTCCGGGTATTCCGGTTCGGTGACGAAACGGGTGTCCACGCCGAGGTAGATGCGCTCCTTGATCTGGCTACGCACGAACTCCAACGCCTTCTCAATGACCTGCAAGACGCGGCCTTCAAACACCACGTCCTTGATGACGTTCATCTCCGCGCCGACCTTGGCCTCTGTGCCCTCATACCGAACAAAACGGATGCGGGCGCGTGGAAAATAGTGTTTCGGATTCTTGCCGAACAGCAGCATGGCGGCGGTGCTGACTTCTTCCTTGCCGCCCTTGGTGGAGATAAATTCTTTGTTCTCTCGCAGATATTCCTCCGGGCTTTTCCGATAGCCGAGCTTCTGCGTGTACTCTCGAACGAAGTCGAGGTCAATGTCCTCCATCGCCGCGTCCGGGACAGGGGTATCCTCAAAGTACCGCGTGCCCTTGGCATACATGAGATGGAGACGTTCGTCGAAATTAAGCTTCTTGGATTTGTCCCCGACGCGGAAGAAAACATCGTCTGCCTGATTGGCGTGAAGCTCGTTGCTCTGCAAAACCTCAATCAGCAGAATGTGGTCCGGCTTACCGTCTTTGTTGGTGCAGGCAAGCAGTTCGGTTTCGATTTGGACAGACGGCTTGCAGTAATCAAACGGCACGCGCAGCAGCTCGTTGATATGCTCCTGATAGGCATCAATGCCAGTAATTGTCCCGTCGTCCTCCACGCCGACCGCGATCACACCGCCGTCCGCATTGGCAAAGGCAATCAGATGAATCGCAAGCGTCTTTGCGTCGATGCGGGCGCTTTTGCGGTCAAACAGTGGAGATTCCGTTATGGTGCAGATTTGTTCGATTGTCAACTTGCAGTTCATGCATCCGCCTCCTTATCATAAAAATCCAAGTTTATTTCAGTATAGCATACGATAGCGCCACCATGCAAGAAAGTGGTTTGATTATACAGAAGTGAAATTTAAAAACTGCATGGACTACCATAGGAAATATGGTAGTCTTCCCAATATATGATTAGGATTGCATTCTACAAATCTGATTTAAGCCCATCAGGCTCATCGTTTGGCTCGACCATAGGGCCGCATGGAATCTTGATCATGGGACGGGCTATTGGCGGTATATCCAGTTTGGAGCATGCAATATCTACGCTATATTTTCTGTTAATCTTTCTGAGCTTATTATGTGTAATAAACTCTTTTTGGCCACTCACAATTGTATATCCGTGTTCCCGCAGCTTTTGCCTGACTGCCTGTGCTTCCTGTTTGGAAAAATGCCAACTCTCTAATATCATATGATCAAACATGTTCTGAGAAAATTGATGTGAGTTTTTAATCCTTTCCATGTACTCTGTGATCTGAGGAATGTCATCATGAGGGTAAACCTTATTGCCGCGATCCATTTCCTCGAAAATCCATCTACAGAACTCCTCGTCATGCTCGAATCGGAATTTGTCAAACAGTGGATCCTTGAGCATATCGTATTTTTCATCCTTGACCAAAAGCATATAGCCATGTTGGGCACTGCAACGCATAAATGGCTGATAGCCAATCGGAGCGATTAAATCAAGCTCCGCACGTTCATCTGATATCCCCCACATCATGTCGGTTATCTCGGTAGGAGACCGGTAGAGTATCCCATACTTTTTATTGCTATTTGCAAAGTCGTTCCTTGTCATAGGACGCCACTGGTCGTTTTCGTATTTGCAGCACGCAAAGAATAACGCAGTTTTCAAATCGCTCGTAATATCCAACATCGGCGTTTTTATTCCGTAGTGTTGTGCTAAGGCAACATAGTTAATGCTTGATGCACTCCAGTGCCTTACTGCATCAAACTTATCCAAAAAATTACAGGCCTCATTTAGGACAATCTGATTTATAAACTGATTTACAAGCTGTTGCACATGGGATCTATTGTTGGGATATCGATACATTCCAGGCTTCGACTCTCCATAGTAAGCACTTTCACCTCTGTAGTAGTATTTACTTTTTGGCTGCGTCATAGCTGTTTCGATAATGGGGTATGTCAACTGCAGGCCTGGCATGAACAAAGTTGAGAGACTTTCGATAAAGATACTAAGAGATGCTTTGTTATTTGATATTTTTTCTTTTATAATAATTTCTTCTTCGCTTGACATGCCATCGCGGGAAATGATCCAATTATATAACCCGACACTTTTCTGCTCAGGGTGGATGCCCAGCAATTCTGCTGCATGATATAGGTCGTCCAACGCAACTGATTGCCTATCTGCTTCAATTGCTTGTTGAAAATTTAGAAATTCTTTAACCTTGACCTGATACTGCTCATCTTCTTGGATCATCCTGTGCAGTTGCTCGGTTGTCACGATGGGTATATCTTCGCAGGTACTTACATAGTGACAATTATCTTGGTATTCTGCACTATGAAAATAGCGTTCAATGCACTTCTTCCAATCAGCACGATCTTCGTAGAATGTCTTTAAGTGGTCCTGCGCAATTCGCAGCATGTCTTGATAGCTAAATGATACTTGGGCAATGGCGGCAAAATGAGGCGGCAACATATCGTGAAACGATTTTTCCTGCAATGTTTCTCGCCGCATATTCTTCAGCTCCTTTTGCGAAATGTATGTGTAAATTTCTACATTAATTTTAACATTTTTAGCATTCCTGCGCAACGTATAAAAGACCATCAAAAGGTACAAGCAAACGCACGGTGCTCATAAAAAGGACGAAGGCTATCTGGCAGATTTATTGCAGTAAACACAAGGAGGCTTGACGTGCTGCGTCAAGCCTCCTTGTGTTTCTCAGTCATTTCCCCCCATTTCACCCCTCCCGAATCCCCACGGTCGGCCGCCTGCCCTCCGTCACTATGTACAATCCAGTCCCCATCTTTTTGACAGATCCAGCATGGCGAAGCAGAATCTTTCCCACCGTGCCAATGTTATCTGTGACGGGTCGCCCTCGCGGATTCTCATGGTGCGGCGGATCTCCTTGGGAATGACAACGCGGCCAAGGTCGTCGATCCGTCTGACAATTCCGGTTGCTTTCATCTATCAAAACTCCTTTTATACTCGATAAACTGCACTTAGTCTTTGGAAAAGCCGCCAATTTATCCAAAGCCGCGGCTGGAAGATTTTGCAGCGCGCTGAGGATGATGTTTTTAACAAAATAAGGTGAAAGAGGAGCAAATGTGGACATTGTGCACAGCTAAGGTCGGATTTTAGATGATGAAACTGAAAGAAGTGACAGACCGAAAAAACTTTGAAAAATGCGCTTGACATTTCCTGGGATGCGTGTATAATAACGTACTGTTCCGCGAATGGAGCGTGCACCTTGTAAATTAAACAACGAAACTTTGACAAG
>ERZ791884.488-NODE-488-length-40222-cov-4.888740_pt1 | contig 40222 bp, 60 predicted proteins | sample MGYA00509941_ERZ791884 | MGnify/ENA primary metagenome ERZ791884 (study PRJEB30046, sample SAMN00792095) | human gut metagenome | study: EMG produced TPA metagenomics assembly of the A metagenome-wide association study of gut microbiota in type 2... | reverse complement strand
CACTCCTGAAGTGTCAAGTACATCGCAAAGTCTCCGCAATTACACGCAAGAAAAAGCCGCATTGATGCGGCGATGGTAGGTCTGGATATCATTGAGCAATGAACAGGCCTCATCGAGTGTGAGGCGGTGTGATTCCATAGTTAGTCCTTGCGTAGCTCGCTGATTCTTCTGTAAGTCTCTGGTGCTTTGTTTCCGTATATCTTCATTTCAGACTTCAACAGAGCAGCAAGGGAATCCCATTCGTTGAGGATTCCTTTGAATGCCGGAACGCGCTTTGCAACCTTGTCGAATGAATCTCTGATTTCTGGGATCTGCTCAACAAGTGCAACGCATCGCCGGAAGTCTGCTGCGTCATGTGGAGCGCCGAAGTGATGACCATAGATATTCTTTTTCGGTCCACATGCGATTGAGGCAAGAGTTGCGCTACTGATGCCGACATCGCCAGTCGATTGCCATTTCAAAATCTTCATAGCCAAATCAGACATTTCTTGTCTCCATAAAACAAAACCCGCCGTAGCGAGTTCAGATAAAAGAAATCCGCATTAAGCGGCGTCGGTGAATTCAAATAAAAAACCGGCTTGCGCCGGCTCTCTCATCTTTCTGTCTACCCATGCTGATATCGATGGTGGGTACACCTTTTCAATAGCTGCGCGAAGTACAGCTGTACGTGCCAGTTTGTCGGTAATCTCAGGAAATCGCTTCTCTGTCTTCGGTACGTTAACAGCAACATTAGTAGAATCCGCACTGGCGAACGGATACATACCAAGAACTCTCACGTCGAGCATTCGAAGACCATGAATTTTCACTTTCAAATTACGATTGATATAAAGCTCAGTGAAAACTTCATCCATTCTCTGTTCCCACCATTTAGAGCGTATGTGCCTGTGTGGGCCGCAGCATCCAATCGCCACCCATTCAAATTTGCCAGAAAGGCGTAAAAGACGTTCAATTGATTCGTCGGTATGCCAGACCGGAACCGCTTTTGATTTTAGCCAATCAGGAACCAACTCAATCTGCTCGTCGTTTTCTGCCTCTGTCCCTTCGATAACGTCAGGTATAAGAAACCATTCAATTCTGCTGAACCACTTCCCAACAAAGTCGTAGAATTTTGCTCGTCTCTTACTCCAGTCTACCGGAGTGCCTTTCTTTAATGCTTTCATCCAGTCGCTAAAAGCGCCGTTATCAAGGCGTATATCACAAGGGAACATGGCAATCTTTTTCATCTGCTCTGGTCTGGCAAATGAAACAAAAGCCCCACCATCACGGTAAAGGGCTTTAATCAGCATATCTGTAGGGGCATGCTCATCACCCCATATTGGGCTGCCGTGAAAGTGGATGGTCATATTATCCCCATATAAAAGAAATCCCCGCGAGTGCGAGGATTGTTATTCACCTTTGACGGCAAGTTGCAGGTTAGCCATTACCGCACCTCCAGTCTCCATACCGCCTGACCAATCCGGCTGGCATAGGTATCTTTGGATACTGCTCCGTCTTTAGCCAACTCCATAAGAATTTTGCGCAAATCTGCCGAACGCCATTCTTCATCAGGAAATTCCTTCTCCATTGCCAACCGCAGATTCCAGGTTGCTATCGTGAATGGATATTCCCCGCCGAGAGCTTTCTCTTGCAGGGCAGAACGGGAACGCATCACCTGCAAAACCTTCTCTTTTACATCCATCATTTTGCCTCCTGCGGCGGTTCTGGTAGTGGCATCCAGTGTGTGACATTGCTAATCAGACCATATTCATTAGTTTGAGGATGGTTGCCGTTATCGTCTCCGTATTTAAGACTCTCCATAAAACCATAATGCTTATTCCCATTAACGCTCACAAAGCCGTAATAAGCTGGTATAACGCCGATCTCACACGTAATCAGCAAAGGAAAACTAGTTCTCCAATTTAGCTCGCCGATTACAGGCATTCGCTCACTACAGCTTATCCAACCATCCGGAGTTACCGGATAGTTGCCATTCACAAGGTCAGCTCGAACATATAGCGTGTCATCATGGTGCTGATTGTGGCTGCACCACGTTAATTCGCTTAACTCGCCATCTTCTGGCCATACTCCAGCTGTTTGCAGCCAGATATGGGCTGGCGCATCTTGGCAAGGTGTATTAACTGGCAACTTGTAAGTTTGGCTTACAGGTTGGCTACCCTGAAGCATGGCAGCGTGGCAGGCATCCTCAACGTTCTTCACTGCATCTGCGCAGTAGTTATAGCGATTGCATTCCACTAACTTCTGCTTGAGATTTTCAATTGCTTGCGCGACATCAGCCTGTATTGGCGGAACGGGTGTTTGCTCTCGAACGTCATTAGTCGCTATCGGTTCTGCTGCCAACTGACTGGCATATTTGTTAATGGTAACGATAAGCTCTTGCTCGGCCTCATCCAGACAATCACCGATACCTCGCCTGTCACCGTCAAAATCATCGAAATCGGCACGAATCCTGGCAACCTCCCGGATTGCGGACAACACTTCACCAGGAATAAGCGGAGAGTTGCCCGATAGTACATTCTGCTCCAGTGATGCCAGTGCAATTCGTGCCAGTTCTTCCGCTTCTTCTGCTGGCAGTACAACGTTGCTACCAGGTCCGTATGTTTCGCGCCACTGCTTGATTGTCAGTAGTCGCTCTTTGGTCATAGTGGTCATATCACTCTCCTTTGATGCGAAAGCCAGCTGCGCTTGCTGATTCTTCATATGCGCGTTTAGCAGCGTTAAGGATTGCTGCCAGTGGCGTATAGCCGCCATCCATTCGGATTGTGTTGTGGATGCCAGCCATTGTGTTGCGCAATTTTCTGTGGCTAGCAGACAGTTCTGCTATGCGCTTCTCTGCGGCTTCCAGCTTCTCGCGCATATCGTCAACGTACTCGACCAGAGAACCGCCAGCAGGAATTTCGCACTCCTCGACCAGTTGGAAGTAGATATCAGCTGCGGCCCGTGTGTTGCTATGCCTAGCGTCGCCCATCTCACCTTCACGAAGAGCATCGCGTTCGGCGGTAAGATTGGCTATTTTGCTGTCTTTGCCTTCCAGCTCAACACGCAGTTTCCCCACCGTTAGCGCAATATCCTCGTTCTCCTGGTCGCGGCGTTTGATGTATTGCTGGTTTCTTTCCAGCTCATCCAGCAGCGCCAAGACGGTAGCCGGATTGGCTGCAGCGATGAATTCAGCATTGGCCTGCTGTTCCATTTGGAAATCTTCATCGAAACCGCTTTCAGGATGCGCTCCTTCAATTCTGCAAATGGGAATATATCCAGCATCCTCGCGATGAATTAGCGCATCATCACCATCAAATCGGCCCTCTCCATATTCGAGCGACCATACACCACACGTTGCTTTTTCTGCCTTGGCACGCAGTACCTGATAGTCAATCTTGCTCACTGTTTGCCTCCTTTGCTTGGCCTTCTAACTTCTGAGTGGTTGTATCAAACTCAAACAACTTAACCACGTCATCAAACAGGACATAATCGCCATCAGAATCTTCAGTCATGTCAGCGCCACAATCCTGACCGAACGAGTCACAACCATCCATATCAAGCTCGTATCGCTTGAGTTTTGCGATATTTGATAAATTCAGCGCCAGTACAGCAAGGTCATAAACCTCTTCGGCGGTATACCCTGCACCATGCCCATACATTTCAATGCGCGATATGATTTCTTCTACTCGTTGTTTTGTGATTGTCATTTTTGCCCTACTCCTTTGCGAAGCTGGGCAGCAAAGTCACGGATAGTGCCATCAAGGTCTGGACACAACAGATTGTCAGCAAACATCTCAACCCCCTGTGCACGAATTTCAGCCAGGAAAGCATCGGTGGCTGGGGTGTCTGATTGCAGAGACTTTGCGCGATAGTCATTCCACCCTCTTGCATACATGGGATTAACTCGCACTCCATCTTTTACGCAATATGCCTGACCTCCACGGTTGATAACCTTGATTTCGTCCATAGCGCCAGACTTCAGCCCCGCATTCTCCGCCGCCAGCGCCGCGCACTTGGCCTCCGCTTCAGCAAATTTACGCACCAGATATTCAGCGTTTGTTTCGTTAACCTTTAAATCTCGTGGGATGCATTTACCTTTCAGAAATCCATCCATCTCAATTAGTGACATTTGTTTCATTTCTTCCCACTCCGCCACATCGCATTCAGATATTTGTTTTGATTCACTGATGGAAAAGAATTTCTCTTAAGTAATTCCTCTCTCGATGGCGTTGGCTTTACGCGTTGGCGAATAATCATTTCTGCCGGAAGAATGCCGGGATTGTATGCAAGTCCTCTCATGGTAAATTCCTCAGTCATTACTGATAGCGCCATAGCGTGAGCGGTAATTACGCAGGCGCGGGTCGATATATTCAGGGAATTTGTCTATTGTCGCTTTTCGCAACGGTCTCATTGCTGTTTCGTTTGTTCGGTCCTTCTCCTGTTTTAACGCGAGTTGTATATCGCGTCGGAACATCCGTTCTGCTTTTGTTTCTGGTGGCAGATCAATAAACGTGTCGAAAATGTTTTTGATATTTTCCAGCACCTCCGCCTTGGAGCTACCGGAGCAGTTGCGCGGGTCGTCCGCACCATACAGAGGCGCTGGCATGATTAAATCCTTATTTTTCTGAATCAGAATGGGATGGAATCGTCGTATACAGGAGTGTTCTGCTGGTTACTACTTTGCTGCTGCTGGCCATTTCCTGAAGCTGCAAATCCAATCTTTGCATTCAGTAATTCAAGAGTGATTGATTGACCATTTTGCCCCTGATAAATATCAACCCTGATGTTTTCTCCGGTAATTTCAACAATGCCACCTTCAACAAGAACACTACGGTAGTAATCCGCTTGCGCTCCCGGCTTGGCAAATACAACGGCGCTGTAGTTTGTCCATTCTTTCTTTTTTGTCTGGCGATCGTAATACTGAACGCCAGCACGGATGTTGAATCCGATATTTTCCCCGGCCTGAAACTCTCTTGCGGGCTTGTTTAGTCTTACAGTAATCGAATGTGCCATTAAGCAGCTGCTCCTTCTAATTCGTCTCGTCTGATGTTGTAAACGTCCTGCGCTTTGTGCTGCTCCGGTGTGCCTTCGAGCATCTTCCACGCTTTGGCGAACGCCTGTTTAAGCTCTTCCACGGTGTTTTTCTGCAATGCTGCGTCAGTGAATGCTTTTAGAACCTGTTCAGGTGTAGGTGATGGTTTTGATTGCTTTGCTGCTGCGTTCTGCTGATGTTTATGCTCGTCGGTATCTGCATCTTTCGCATCATCAATGCCGAACAAACCATTGAGGCAATACTTGCGTGCATAAGAGCTTGTAGCTCCCGTAACTTGTGCAGAATCCATTCCTTTCTTGCTTTCTTCCTCTCGTGCAAGAGCGGTTGCTGTATGACTGTTTTCGCCATCAGTAATAGTTGCCGTTGCTTTCACGTAATACCGATCACCAATCAACACAACTTCATCGCTGATTGATAAAAACAGGCCATTCAGTAACGGCTTAACGCCTTCAAGAATGTCCTCGCAGCTTCTGTATTTATATTTACCGAATGAGTTGTACTGATTCTTTGGCGCGTTCAGATTCCCCTGAATGGCTGCCAGCCTTGCATAAAATTCTTTGCTCATATGTTTGATCTCAGAATGGACACGGCCCAAGAAAATAACGCTGATTTAATACTTCGACTCGGGACAAATTAAGGCATACCCGCATTCCTTCGCGGTCGCCATTATGGCGATACCAGAGAGCTTTCTGCGTGTACATGCGTCTCTGTAACTTGCTCTCCTTCACTGTGGTTGCAAGTGACATGAATATCTCCTTCGTTACCGATTAATTCTTTCATATGACGAATGAATTCTTCGTCTGACCAGTTATCTGTAAAACTCATGGACGGCCTTGTTGTTTCAAAATATCCCAAAGCTTTTCGAGCAAACTTTTCATTCTTGGTTGTTTAAAGTCTGCTCCGGTTAAAATATTTTTTCGTGAATGCTGTACCGATAAAATCGGGTTGAAAGGGCGAACCGATGCCGCCCCTGCAATAGCGAACTGTTGCATAGGATGCTCCTTCTTTTTGATTGCATAACGAAAACGCCTCGAGTGAAGCGTTATTGGTATGCATATAAAAAGGCCCTCACACTGGAGGGCAAAGAAGATTTCCAATAATCAGAACAAGTCGGCTCCTGTTTAGTTACGAGCGACATTGCTCACATAGCAGACTCGTAAATCTGCTATAGGCGCTTATTCGCATCGCATGACAACATCAAATTTTTCGAGATTACTTTGTCGCAACAATCCTTCTTCTACGCGGTCAGCTTTTCTATAATTATCAAATTCGAAATGTTTAATTACTTCTTTCGTTTCTCGCTCTATAACTTCAACGATGTATTTCTTATTCATTACTCATCACCTATGGCTTTTCTGATTGCTGTGAGACCTTTATTAACAGCTCCATACCATTCTGGATATGTTGTCGTTGTTCTATTTTTGGTTTGCTTAAGTAATAACTGAAGTGCTTCGAGAAGGTCAGGTGCTGCCGCTATTAGATTGGCATCTTCAATGCATTGAACTTCCTCACAGATTGCAATATACGAACGCCAGCCTGCGCCATTTTCAAGTGAGTCTGCCTGGATGATTTTAATCTCATCGCCATCCATCATTATTTCCCACTTACCTTCAGTACCTTTAAATTCCATGTTAGCCTCTGTTGTTTATGCCAAAAATAAAGGCCACCGTCAGGCAGCCTTGTTATTCTGTTTACCAAGTTCTCTGGCAATCATTGCCGTCGTTCGTATTGCCCATTTATCGACATATTTCCCATCCTCCATTACAGGAAACATTTCTTCAGGCTTAACCATGCATTCCGATTGCAGCTTGCATCCATTGCATCGCTTGAATTGTCCACACCATTGATTTTTATCAATAGTCGTAGTCATAAGGATAGTCCTGGTATTGTTCCATCACATCCTGCGGATGCTCTTCGAACTCTTCAAATTCTTCTTCCATATATCACCTTAAATAGTGGATTGCGGTAGTAAAGATTGTGCCTGTCTTTTAACCACATCAGGCTCGGTGGTTCCTTCACTTTCCACAGTCAAAGGAAATGGGTAGACTGTTGTTTCCACAGTCAAAAGAAGGAGTTCACATGTCAGATGTATCTCTTGTTAAAATCATTGAGGATTTAAACGACAGAGTTTCAAAACTGAGCACTGAAAACCTCGCGCTCCAGCAAGCAATCATTTCGATTGTTTCTGCTATGCCACCTGAGCAATCATCACATGCAAAAAAGCATCTTGATGAAGTTATTCAGTTTGTTGAGAAGGAGGGTTCAGCGGCTGCGGTTGAGGTGCTTGAAGCTCAGAAACCCTTTTACGAAACTCTTTTCGCTCACGTGAAATAGTTTCTGCCTGATTAATCATTACCTGAGCCTGCTGGCGAACAGCTTCACTGGCAGGCTCTTTTGTTAAGAGCTGTGTAAAACCCGCGATAATGTTGCTGGCTAACATCTCAAACCGTTTTCTCTGAATATCTCTTGATTCTTCATCAATTGGTGGTTCAATATTGCTTAGTGCCGTTACATATACGCGAATTGCCGCTGACCGGACATCATCAGGAAGATGATCAAATGTACTGGCTCTTGTTTGAATAAGTTCTGCAATAGTTGCTTTCTTAATATCTTCAGTTTTTTCATCAATTACTGATATAAAATTTTTTACTGATGCTTCTAAAGAGCTTTCTAATTTACTTAGATCCATAATTACCTCGCTGTCAGTTGTTTGGATTTCCGGTAGCCTGCCGAGTAAATGGCTACGTTTGGCAGGCAAATACTTCCACTGCATTCGTCGGTATTTTGGTTACGAATGTTGCCGAGTGATATTGCTTTTTCAGAAAGACTTAAACGTTTTCTCGGGGCTTCCTGAACAGGTTCCTCACTGTCTGTGCCGAAGATCGAATCGATGATGTTGCAGATGGAATCACGCTCGATAGCCAGCTTTCTGCGCCGCTCATGACGGCGAGTTTTGGCATTTCCTGCAAATGTTGATTTTCCGTACACGATTACCGTCATGATGTTTTCCTCATGTGAAATGGCTTTGGTGGTAATGCGCCAGATGCTGATCTTCTGGTTGCTGTCGTTGCTGCTGCAATTCACATCACCGCCAAACCCATCTCGTTTGGTATCTGTTTGCGCTTTGTCAGCGCCCCATCGAAGTTAAAGAGCCCGCCAATCTGTTCCGTTTGGCTTCCAACGTCCTGCTGATGGCGATAATAATGAACCAGTAGTTCGGTATTATCAAGAACTATTGGTACGAATCGTTTATGATTTATTAACTCTACGAAATATGATTTTGATATATAAGGAAATTTATTTTTGTAAATGTTGCGGATGAAGGTTATGCGGCAGGGATCAGAATTGCGTGGTTTAGCAAGTTGTATCTATTTATTTTTCAATAAATACAATTGGTTATGTGTTTTTAGATGGTGGATCGGGAGGCAAAGAAAACTGCTAGGTAGAAAACTGTGGGCACAAAAAAGCTAATGTGGAGTTGTTTGATCTTTTTAGGGGAATAAGAAAACCCGCCGAAGCGGGTGTTTTTGGTTATGCTGCCATTGGAAGCTTTGATGCTAGCATTTCTGCTTTTCTCTGCTTCATTTCAGCAATAATCTGATTGATTCGATCCGCACTTTTAAGCATATCTTTGATATGTTCAGTTCTAGACATGTTTATCCTCCGCTCTGTAAGTATCAAAGACCCGATTTAGCACTCTTGAGCAGTTTTGATCCCTCAGAGCACAAATCAGGATTCTTTTCTCTTATGTTTTTGATTAAAATCTGTGCAAATATGATGATTTGCTTTAAGTTTAGTTCATTGATTGCATCAGCTTTTTGGTCAAGTTTCTCTAGCTCTGCATCTAATTCGTCAAGAGATGGGTTTGTTAACTCATGCAACCCTTCAATTCCAAGCTCTTCAAGACTGGTTGTAACAAATTCAATCAGACCGATTACAGCCTTTTTGACGCTATATATCTGCTTCTCCTCTGCGGAGGCCTCTGCACTTGGAACCAATGCTAAGGTTTTCAGATATTCATTCGTTTCATCTTGGGTCACTAACTATACTCCTTATATATGCTCGATCAACCCATTTTGCAACCGCATTTACTGGGATAGAGCTTTTTTTACAATAGTCTTATGTGTATATTTACAACGTTGTTTGTGGATAGGGTTATGATTTGTACCTAAAACCTGTCGCATTTTCGTCTCTATGCTATTGGTATTAATAATTTCTCAGCCACTCCCTTGCCTCGATGTCATCCAGATGGCGAGATTGCTTCAGAATACCAGCCACATACTCCACCTTTGCTACTTGATGATAAGGCAACGTTATTGGTCTGTGGTCCTGGTTGATGCTTGTAAATTGGTATTCTCCATCTCTGTCATAGCCAAGAATCTTGATCATGTTGTGTCCTTCGATGGTTCTGACAAACACCTCATCACCCGGGAATACTTTGGTGTTAGGCTCAATGAGTACATATTCTCCTGATTTTATTCTGGGCCACATGCTGTCTCCTTTCACACGAAGACCAAAGGCATCTGGATCATCGCTATAAATCTTGAGCCACCCATCGCGTTCTTCGGTCATCTCGATGGCACCATCAACACCAAGAATTGCCTCACCAACCACGCGCACTAACCCTTTTTTTAATTTGCCAACAAATGAAAGAGTATCTTCATCATTCGCTCCATTTAACGAAGTGCCGTGCTGAAGCCAAACAACATCAACGTTTAGAAATTTCGCAAGCGCATTCATTTTTTCCTGACGCGGTAAAGACTCAGCATTAAACCATTTGCTAACGCCTTTGGACGAAAGAGAAAGGGCACGGGCTATAGCCATTCCCCTACCATGTTCATCAAGACCAGCTTCTTTACAGGCTTGCGCTAGCCGCTGGGCGAATTCTTTGCGCACTTTTTCATTCTGAACCATGAGTACGATACTAAAGCACTTGCAAAAACTTTCAGTTCAATCATAATGCGTACTGAAAGTACGAAAAAGGATATTCCTATGCAAAATCTTGATGAGCCGATTAAAGGTGTCGGCATACCTGAAGTTGCGAAGGCTTGTGGAGTTAGCGAAAGGGCTGTCTATAAGTGGCTCAAAAACGGCTTCCTCCCTAAGACTGAGTTTTTTGGGAAAACGAAATACGCCTCAAAAATCGAAGAGATTTCTGGTGGCAAATATCAAGCAAGCGAAATGCTTGAAATAAGTAAAAAGAACCTTCTGGCTGCATAAGTAACACCGCTCTTTATCAATCTGCACCGCCGACAACGCGGTAACTAATTAAGCACTCATCGAAAGATGAGTATTAGTGATTATTTACCTATGGAAATAGTAAGAAATGGAAAGAACAAGTTACAGCAAACTATCACAGCGTGACGTTGATCGCGCAGAAACAGATTTACTTATCAATCTGTCAGCTATTACCCAGCGCGGTCTGGCAAAGATGATTGGCTGTCATGAATCGAAGATAAGCAGAACGGACTGGAGATTTATTGCTTCGGTCTTGTGTGCTTTCGGAATGGCATCAGACATCAGTCCGATTAGCAGGGCTTTTAAGTATGCGCTTGATGGACTCACCAATAAAAAACGCCCGGCGGCAACCGAGCGTTCTGAACAAATCCAGATGGAATTCTGAGGTCATTACTGGATCTATCAACAGGAGTCATTATGACAAAACAACTCAGTCCTTACCAGGACAAAATTCACAAACACATACTACGTGATCGCTTCCTGTCCAGCTTCAAGCAGCCTGGTCGATTCCGGGCTGAGTTGGAAAAAGTGAAGCTGATGCAGAAGGAGAAAGGTCATGAGTAATCTTGCAACCGTAACACATTTAAGGCCTTCACAACGGCCTGTGGAGCGTCGTGTGGCAGAAGTTGAAGATGGTTATACCCGTCTTGCAAATGCCCTGTATGAAGAGCTTATCGGCGCAGATTTAACGAAAAATCAGAGCAAGGTTGCCCACGCCATATGCCGTAAAACATACGGCTACGGTAAAAAGATGGATCGCATCTCTGATAGTCAGTTAGCTCAAATTACCAGGCTGCCAAGACAGAAGGTAAACAAGGCCAAGAATGAGCTTATCGCGATGAAGGTTATCCTTCGCGAAGGCCAGCAAATCGGACCTAACAAGAACATCGAGGAATGGCAAATAGAAGGGTGTCACTACTCTGGTGATAATGTCACTGCATTGGTGACAAAAAGTGTCACCAAAACGGTGACAGCGCTGTCACCAAAACAGGGACACACAAAAGAAACTATTACAAAAGAAAAAAGAAATAATAAAAACACTATGTCCGAAAGTGTTCGGACGGAGTGTGAAAAATCATCTGACCGTCACGAAGAAACCGACAAGGCATTCGAGGAAATATTCTGGTGTGCAGGCATGCGGAAAGCCGGGAAGAAAAACGCGGCTTCGGCATTCAGAACACAGTTCAGGGAATGGCGTAAAACTACCAGGGGTACGGCAAGCGAGTTTGCCACGATGCTGGCAGAAGACATCGCATGCAGGAATGGTAAGCAGTTCGGATTCGACAGGTTGTTACCATCGAGCTACCTGAACGGTCAACGCTGGAACGACGAGAAGCCAGAAACTATTCAACCACAATCCAAACCATCATCCGCAATCACCGTATCGAAAACTGGCTACGTGTTTTTCGACAGGTGAACCATGAAATCAAAAATCAAATCGCTACTGGTCGCTGGTTATAACCACGGCTGGTTAAGTATTTCGTTTGTCGATTTCTGGTTTAAAAATCTCAATCTGAGGGAATCATGACGCCAAGTGAACTTAGCGACCTGCTTTGGGCGCAGGTTGACAGGGTGGCTCCGCACCTGTTGCCAAACGGCAAGAAAGATGGGCATGAGTGGGTTGCCGGTAACGTCAATGGTGACAAGGGAAACAGCCTTAAGGTCAACCTTAGCGGCAAGAAAAAATGGGCTGATTTCGCTGAGGGAGACGGCGGTGACATGCTTGATTTGTGGATGGCATGTCGTGGAATTAACCTGCATCAGGCTATGCAGGAAGCGAAAGCATTTCTCGGTATCAAGGATGACGATCACCATTTCGATGCCAAACGTGAGAAAAAATTCTCCAGACCTGATCGCAAGAAAATCGCCCGCTACGTTACCAGAACAGAATCCCATCTTGAGTACCTGCAATCGCGTGGCATATCGCCAGAAATCGTAAAGCGCTACGAGGTTGTCAGCGGCAAGGTGTGGAATGGAGAACGAGAACTGGATGCCCTGGTGCTTCCGTACAAACGCGATGGTGAGTTGTTGCAGGTCAAGCGAATCAGCACTGAGCGCCCGGACGGGAAGAAAGTCATTATGGCAGAAGGTGATTGCGAACCTTGTCTGTTCGGATGGCAGGCTCTGGACGCTGGCGTGAGGGCGGTTGTACTTTGCGAAGGCGAAATTGATTGTATGAGCTATGCGCAATACGGCATCTCGGCGTTATCCGTGCCGTTTGGTGGCGGGAAAGGTGCTAAGCAACAGTGGATTGAGTTTGAGTATCACAACCTCGACAGGTTTGAGGAGATATTCATCTCGATGGACGTTGATGATGTTGGTCGTGAAGCCGCAAGGGAAATCGCAAGCCGACTCGGTGAACATCGTTGCCGTCTTGTTACTCTGCCGTACAAAGACATCAACGAATGCCTGATGAACGGTGTTACCGAGGATGAAATCTGGCAGTACATCGGCACGGCATCCTACTTCGATCCTGAAGAACTCTACAGTGCGCGAGAGTTTTACCAGGACACTATCAACGCTTTCTACGGCAAGCAGCAGTATCTGTTTAATCCACCGTGGGAATCTCTGGCAGATAAATTCCAGTTCCGTGAGGCAGAGTTGACGCTGGTCAATGGTGTGAACGGTCACGGAAAAACGGAGGTTGTCGGGCATATGGCACTTGAGGCAATGCGTCAGGGTGTGAAGACGTGCATCGCGTCACTTGAGCTGAAGCCAGGCATTCTCCTTAAGCGACTTACCCGTCAGGCGACGTGCTGCAAGATGCCGCCAGTGCTGGAAATTGACTCTGCATTTAAATTTTATGACGAAAGACTTTGGGTGTTTGGCCTGACCGGAACGGCGAAAGCCGACAGGCTGATCGAAATATTCGACTACGCTCGCCGCCGATACGGCATCCAGTTATTTATCATCGACAGCCTGATGAAATGTGGCATAGGCGACGATGACTATAACGGGCAGAAGGCGTTTGTTGACTCGATTTGCGATTTCAAAAACAAAACAAACTCCCACGTCATTCTCGTTACTCACTCGCGAAAAGGTGACAGCGAAGAAAAACCAACCGGGAAAATGGACGTAAAGGGCTCTGGAGCGATAACAGACCTGACAGACAACCTTTTCATCATCTGGCGTAACAAGGCTCGCGAGAGAGCGTTACAGAGAGTTCAGAGTGGTGAAAAGATGTCAGAGAAGGACGAACAGCTACTGGCATCTCCGGCATCTGTTTTAATGCTTGAAAAACAACGTAACGGCGAAGGTTGGGAAGGTGGTGTCCCGTTGTTCCTTGACGAGCAATCGCACCAGTTCCTGCAACTTGAATCAGGATCTCCATATAGCTACATCGCCAATATGCCGAAATCTGAATATGACGAGGCGTGGCGACAGGAAAACGTGACGGAGTATTAAATGACCATCTACATCACTGAGCTGATAGCAGGCCTGCTGGTAATCGCAGGCCTTTTTATTTGGGGGAGGGTAAATCGTGGTTGAGTTGATTTTTTCTGCATTGAGGATTCTCGGTGCTATGTGGATGGTGGCGACGTTCATTGTGGTTGCCAGCAGTTTTGTCCGGTTGGTAGGCGAAGGTAAAGACCTGGTTGGTGTGCTTTTAGGTAGCATTTTTCTGTGGGTGATTATCGGTGTTATGCCTGTTGTCGTAGCAAAAGTGGCGTGGCGTTTTGTGAGTTAATCGGAGGTTAATGTGAGCAAGTGCCAAAAGTGCAATAACACAGGAATGTGTGATAGCGGAGGTTCTACTCCTTGGGGAGAGCCGATTTTTATTGAATGTGACTGCCTTATGAAAGATGACGAAAGCAGATGCCAGTTTGAAGAGAGTTGGTTACGACGTGGGGGCGAATCTTCAGACCTTATCCGTTACCCTGAAAATCACCATGAAATTGGCAGTGGTGATATTGGTGGTCAATACGTGATGGACGATGTTCAAGGCCACTGGCAAACGTGGCAGGCATCGCGAGCAGCTATCGAGATTGAGCTTCCTGAAAGCTTTACCATGCATAGTGGGCGAACCCCATATCTGTATGTAAGCGAGGTGCAGAGCGCCATCCGCGCTGCTGGAGTCAAAGTGAAGGAGTAACGATGAAGCAAACAATCTTCCTCCGAAGTAAGCAACAACAGCAAGCCGCAATCAACGCCATCCTCGCAACACCACTCGATAAAGACAAGCCAGTTACCATCCGCATTACTGACTACAAGCGCAATCTTGACCAGAACGCAAAATTTCACGCGATGGTCGCAGATATCGCTAGGCAAGTTCAGTGGCGCGATAAATGGTTAAAACCGGAACAATGGAAGGTTTTGTTGATCAGCGGTCATGCAGTGGCAACAAAACAGGAAGCTGATGTTTTGCCCGGGCTTGAAGGCGAATACGTCAACATTCGCGAAAGCAGCGCGCAGATGAGCGTGAAGCGTATGGCAAGTCTGATCGAGTACACAACAGCCTGGGCTATTGGTCAGGGTGTCAGATTTACCGACAGGAGGTACGAATGAGACGACAGCGACGAAGTTTCACCGACATCACCTGCGAAAACTGCAAATACCTTCCAACGAAACGCTCCAGAAATAAACGCAAGCCAATCCCAAAAGAATCTGACGTAAAAACCTTCAACTACACGGCTCACCTGTGGGATATCCGGTGGCTAAGACATCGTGCGAGGAAATGACGATGACTGCGTATTACAACGAAATAGATCCGTATGCAGCGCAATGGCTGCGTAACTTAATTGACGCTGGAGAAATTGCCCCAGGTTATGTAGATGAAAGGAGTATTGAAGATGTCACACCAGGTGATTTGCGAGGATTTACCCAGCACCACTTTTTTGCAGGAATCGGAGTTTGGAGCTATGCACTTAGAAAAGCAGGATGGCCAGACAACAAGAGTATCTGGACAGGAAGTTGCCCATGCCAACCTTTCAGCTCGGCAGGCAAAGGAAAAGGGGTTGATGACGAGCGGCACTTATGGCCGGCATTCTTCTGGCTTATTGAAAAATGCAATCCTGGCATCGTTATTGGCGAACAGGTTGCAAGCGCAGACGGCCTCGCTTGGCTCGACCTTGTACAAACTGACTTGGAAGGTGCGAACTACACCTCTGCAGGTACCGATATTTGCGCTGCGGGCTTCGGTTCTCCGCACATCAGGCAGCGATTGTATTGGGTGGCCTACTCCAACGACAAATATCAACTTTCAGCCAGAAACGCGCAGGGGAATTCAGAACCTATCTGGATGCGTGAGACTAGCGGGATGGCAAACTCCTTTAGCGAACGATGCAACAGGTTCAACGCATTGCTACAGCGGAAAAGACAAGAGCGGAACCCCAAGAATCTGCTTGAAACTTCCCGGGACGGTGAAGCTATGTACCCATTACCGGTTAACGGCTTCTGGAGAGATGCAGACTGGCTTTACTGTAGAGATGAAAAATATCGTCCAGTTAGACCCGGCTCATTCCCGATGGTTAATGGCATTGCCAAAAGCTTGGGACGAGGCAAGTCCACACTGGGACGAATGGCAAAGCGCAATCAAGATCAGCGAATTATTGGATATGGAAACGCAATCAATGCAGAAGTAGCAACGGCATTCGTGAAAGTTTGTATGGAGGTTGTTAATGCTTAGCCCATCCCAATCCCTTCAATACCAGAAAGAAAGCGTCGAGCGAGCTTTAACGTGCGCTAACTGTGGTCAGAAGCTGCATGTGCTGGAAGTTCACGTGTGTGAGCACTGCTGCGCAGAACTGATGAGCGATCCGAATAGCTCAATGTACGAGGAAGAAGACGATGGCTAAACCAGCGCGAAGACGATGTAAAAACGATGAATGTCGGGAATGGTTTCACCCTGCATTCGCCAATCAGTGGTGGTGCTCTCCAGAGTGTGGAACCAAGATAGCACTCGAACGACGAAGTAAAGAACGCGAAAAAGCGGAAAAAGCAGCAGAGAAGAAACGACGACGAGAGGAGCAGAAACAGAAAGATAAACTTAAGATTCGAAAACTCGCCTCAAAGCCCCGCAGTTACTGGATTAAACAAGCCCAACAAGCCGTAAACGCCTTCATCAGAGAAAGAGACCGCGACTTACCATGTATCTCGTGCGGAACGCTCACGTCTGCTCAGTGGGATGCCGGACATTACCGGACAACTGCTGCGGCACCTCAACTCCGATTTGATGAACGAAATATTCACAAGCAATGCGTGGTGTGCAACCAGCACAAAAGCGGAAATCTCGTTCCGTATCGCGTCGAACTGATTAGCCGTATCGGGCAGGAAGCAGTAGACGAAATCGAATCAAACCATAGCCGCCATCGCTGGACTGTCGAAGAGTGCAAGGCGATCAAGGCAGAGTACCAACAGAAACTCAAAGACATGCGAAATAGCAGAAGTGAGGCCGTATGACGTTCTCAGTAAAAACCATTCCAGACATGCTCGTTGAAGCATACGGAAACCAGACAGAAGTGGCACGCAGACTGAAATGTAGTCGCGGCACGGTAAGAAAATACGTTGATGATAAAGACGGGAAAATGCACGCCATCGTCAACGACGTTCTCATGGTTCATCGCGGATGGAGTGAAAGAGATGCGCTATTACGAAAAAATTGATGGCAGCAAATACCGAAATATTTGGGTAGTTGGCGATCTGCACGGATGCTACACGAACCTGATGAAACAACTGGAGACGATAGGATTCGACACCAAAAAAGACCTGCTTATCTCGGTTGGCGATTTGGTTGATCGCGGTACAGAGAACGTCGAATGCCTGGAATTAATCACATTCCCCTGGTTCAGAGCTGTACGTGGAAACCATGAGCAAATGATGATTGATGGCTTATCAGAGCGCGGAAACGTCAATCACTGGCTGCTTAATGGCGGTAGTTGGTTCTTTAATCTCGATTACGACAAAGAAATTCTGGCTAAAGCTCTTGCCCATAAAGCAGATGAACTTCCGTTAATCATCGAACTGGTGAGTAAAGGTAAAAAATATGTCATCTGCCACGCCGATTATCCTTGTGACGAATACGAGTTTGGAAAGCCAGTTGATCATCAGCAGGTAATCTGGAACCGCGAACGAATCAGCAACTCACAAGACGGGATCGTGAAAGAAATCAAAGGAGCGGACACGTTCATCTTTGGTCATACGCCAGCAGTGAAACCACTCAAGTTTGCCAACCAGATGTATATCGATACCGGCGCAGTGTTCTGCGGAAACCTCACATTGATTCAGGTACAGGGAGAAGGCGCATGGGCATAAGAGAACTAAACCTCACCAAAGAGCAGCACGAGTGGCTGAATGGCTGGCTTGAACTGTGGGGCGCATGGGTTTATTCAGGTCGTCTGGAAAAGCGCATGAGCAGCGTAATAGCGAAGTTCATGGAGAGCGTAGAGCCGGGAAGAGTTATGACAAGGCCAATGTGCAATGATGATGATGGAATGTTGATTTCTCAGGTCGTCGATTCCGTCATGTACATTGACAAAAAAGCCTTTGGCATCCTCCTCAGCTACTACGCTCATGGTTCATCTAAGCGAGCAATTGCATCCTACTATCACGCGACTGCAAAGCCACGCAAGATGTGTGGACGTGGTGGCGAGGGATGGAGAAAACCTTCACTGGCAACCTGTAGAAACGAAATTGACGACATCCTGAAAGCGTCATTATTTGTTTTATACCAGCCGATGCAAAATGCTTTCAAAATGCGTAAACGTGTTGAGAAAGTTAAGCATGTTGCTGTTAAAAGCCTTGACATGCAATTAGCCATTTAGCCATAATTAGAAGGTAAGCTGCCGTTAGTGACTCTTAAGTTGCAACGGTGGCTTTTTTTGTTTGCACAACAGGTAAGAGCATTGAACCCGCAGACCTCGCGGAATTGGTGAAAGGTGCCGCGCAGTGCTCTTATCGTTGTGGTGAATGCACAGGCTGATGTGTAAGGGCAAGAATCTTTCGCTGGATTCGGTGTGGCCACGTAGCCCGCTGTAGGCAGTTGCAGCAAACCGGAGATCAGCACCGGTCGCCACAATCCAAACTGAGCCGTAGCCACTGGCTATCCTGAATTCATCAGTGATAGTTACGCTGCGGCCTTCTACACATGATCTTCGTGAAAGCGGGTGGCAGGAGGCTGCGCTAACAACCTCCTGCCGTTTTGCCCGTGCATATCGGTCACGAACAAATCTGATTACTAAACACAGTAGCCTGGATTTGTTCTATCAGTAATCGACCTTATTCCTAATTAAATAGAGCAAATCCCCTCAATGAAGGGGTAGAGCATGTACCGTATGGACAAAATCAGAGAATGGTTCAGTTACAGCTTCGGAGGACTGACTGCGATGGGTGGCATTCTCTCCCTGAATGACTGGGCTGTCATCATTGGTATTCTTTGTACTGTCGGCACATTTGGCGTCAACTGGTACTACAAGCGCAAAGAGCGCGAGGACAGATTGAATGGCAATGTCACCGGCACTACGAAATAGCGTAATAGCGGCGATAAGTGGCGGGGCTATTGCTATAGCATCTGTGTTAATCACTGGACCGAGTGGTAACGATGGTCTGGAAGGTGTCAGCTACATACCATACAAAGATATTGTAGGCGTATGGACTGTATGTCACGGACACACCGGAAAAGACATCATGCTCGGTAAAACGTATACCGAAGCAGAATGCAAAGCCCTCCTGAATAAAGACCTTGCCACGGTCGCCAGACAAATTAACCCGTACATCAAAGTCGATATACCGGAAACAACGCGCGGCGCTCTTTACTCATTCGTTTACAACGTGGGTGCTGGCAATTTCAGAACATCGACGCTTCTTCGCAAAATAAACCAGGGCGATATCAAGGGCGCATGTGACCAGCTGCGTCGCTGGACATATGCTGGCGGTAAGCAATGGAAAGGGCTGATGACCCGTCGCGATATTGAGCGTGAAGTCTGTTTGTGGGGGCAGCAATGAGCAGGTTAACCGCGATTATCTCCGCTCTGGTTATCTGCATCATCGTCTGCCTGTCATGGGCTGTTAATCATTACCGTGATAACGCAATCGCCTACAAAGAGCAGCGCGATAAGGCCGCATCCATCATCGCTGACATGCAGAAGCGTCAACGTGATGTAGCAGAACTCGACGCCAGATATACAAAGGAGCTTGCTGATGCTAACGCGACTATTGAAAGTCTCCGTGATGATGTTTCTGCTGGGCGTAAGCGCCTGCAAGTCGCCGCCACCTGTGCAAAGTCAACGACCGGAGCCAGCAGCATGGGCGATGGAGAAAGCCCAAGACTTACAGCAGATGCTGAACTCAATTATTACCGTCTCCGAAGTGGAATCGACAGGATAACCGCGCAGGTTAACTACCTGCAGGAGTACATCAGGACGCAATGCCTGAAATAATTTTTTTTGCAAATCACAAAGTCCATTTAATGAGCCTCGCGATGCAGGGCTTTTTTATGTCCGCAGTAAACGCGCTTCACACGCGCGACTTATGAACACAGAACCTTTCAGGATGACCCTTGAGGATGCCGGTTTGGTGATCGGTGCCTTTCTGTGGGCCGGAATCCTGTGTGACAAGGTTCATCACTAAAAGGTGAGCACTGATGAATTATCCAACTATCGTTAACGGCATCGATTTCCGAGATCTGATTTTTGTGGCAAACAACGATCCGGTTACAGATTCTTTTATGGTGGCAAAAGCATTTGGAAAGCTGCCGAAGAACGTAGTTCGTGACATTGAACGAACCATAGAAGCTTGCCCTCCTGAGTTTGATACAAAGCTCAATTTTGAGCTTTGCTATAAAAACAATGAGTTACAGAATGGTAAGCCGCAAAAATTCTACCGTCTCCGCAAGGATGGGTTGATGCTTTTGGTTATGTCCTACACCAAAAAAGAAGCAATGCGTATCAAAATTGCTTACATCAACGCATTTAACTGGATGTACGCCATGCTTCAGGTTGGTCATCGTCAATTTGAAGAAGAGAGAAATGCCGTAATGCTGGAGTACATGAAAGAGAAGGATGTTGCCAGCATGTCAGGTCGCCTGCTAAATCGCTGGGGCAAAATTAAGAAGCCACAGCTGATGGCTAGAATTGAACGCCTTGAACAGCACGGGCAAACCGTAATCCCCGGACTCATCAATTAACGGCAGTACAGCGAAACAACCCAAGCCAGTAAGTGGGGAAATAACACTGGCAGCCACTGAAAGATGAACCTCCAGCCTTATGGCAAAAAAGATTCTTTGTGGTGGCGGACTGATGGAAAGACATCGGTTATTGCAGAGGCCATTCAATGAGTGGTCTCGACAATGGCTTATACCCTACACGGGATAACTTAACCGATATCCCTTTTAACGGATAAACGGAGCCAACAATGGCAGAGATTATTCCCATGACTGAAGAACAGAAATTCCAGTTAGAGATTTACAAACTGGTCATGAACCAGAACGCAGCCGCAGAAGAAGCATTTCAGTTCATTGGCACTGATGAGCTGAAGCTTGAGCTATTCAAAATTCACTTCCAGTCAGGCGGCGCTAATTCAGATATCACGACCCGCACTATCGAAGCGGTGCGTAAATCGAAGGAAGCGTTAGACCTGTTCACTACCGGAGCATAAACATGGCGCGCCCAACAAAGTATCAAGAGGCGTATGCCGAACAGGCACGCAAACTGTGCTTGCTGGGCTACACCGATGCAGAACTTGCTGATTTCTTCGAAGTCAGTGAGTCAACTATTAACAAGTGGAAGCTTGATTATCCTAAGTTTTCGGAGTCCATAAAAAATGGTAAGGCCGTCGCTGATGCAGAAGTTAGTGATCGTCTTTATCAACGCGCTATGGGCTTCGTGGCTCCAGATATCGATATTCGTGTTATTGAAAACAGAATTGTCGAAACTCCGCTTGAGAAGTATTACCCGCCTGATACAACCGCTGCCATTTTCTGGCTTAAGAACAGACAAAAGGATAAATGGCGCGACAAGGTTGATCACGAGCTAACAGGCAAAGACGGCGGCGCAATTCAGATTGAAACATCACCGATGAGCACTCTATTCGGAAAATGACCTCGATTAATCCTATCTTTGAACCGTTCATTGAGGCGCATCGCTACAAAGTCGCCAAAGGCGGTCGAGGTAGCGGTAAGTCATGGGCAATCGCGAGGCTGCTTGTTGAAGCGGCGCGTCGGCAGCCGGTGCGTATTCTCTGCGCTCGCGAGCTGCAAAACAGTATCAGTGATTCGGTAATCCGGTTGCTTGAAGACACTATCGAGCGGGAAGGGTATTCGGCTGAGTTTGAAATTCAGCGTTCAATGATTCGTCATCTCGGAACGAATGCTGAATTCATGTTCTATGGCATCAAAAACAACCCGACGAAGATTAAATCGCTCGAAGGCATTGATATCTGCTGGGTGGAAGAAGCGGAAGCGGTAACAAAGGAATCGTGGGATATCCTGATCCCAACCATCCGTAAGCCGTTCTCTGAAATATGGGTGAGCTTTAACCCGAAGAACATCCGCGACGATACCTATCAGCGATTCGTTGTAAATCCTCCCGATGATATTTGTCTGCTGACGGTGAACTACACCGACAACCCGCACTTTCCTGAAGTTCTCCGTCTGGAGATGGAAGAGTGTAAACGCAGAAATCCGACACTGTATCGTCACATCTGGCTTGGTGAGCCGGTAAGCGCAAGTGATATGGCAATCATCAAACGTGAATGGCTTGAAGCCGCAACCGATGCGCACAAGAAACTCGGATGGAAAGCGAAAGGCGCGGTTGTTTCTGCTCATGACCCATCAGATACAGGGCCAGATGCTAAAGGTTACGCATCGCGTCACGGTTCGGTAGTTAAGCGCATTGCCGAAGGCCTGCTGATGGACATCAATGAAGGTGCTGACTGGGCAACTTCGCTGGCGATTGAAGACGGCGCTGACCACTATTTGTGGGATGGTGATGGTGTTGGTGCGGGGCTGCGCAGACAGACAACGGAAGCATTCTCCGGTAAGAAAATCACCGCCACGATGTTTAAGGGCAGCGAATCGCCATTCGATGAAGATGCACCGTATCAGGCCGGAGCATGGGCTGATGAAGTCGTACAGGGCGACAACGTTCGCACTATTGGCGATGTATTCCGCAATAAGCGAGCGCAATTCTATTACGCGCTGGCTGACAGGCTGTATCTGACATATCGGGCGGTTGTTCACGGTGAGTATGCAGACCCAGACGACATGCTGAGTTTCGACAAAGAAGCGATAGGCGAGAATATGCTGGAGAAGCTGTTTGCAGAACTGACGCAGATTCAGCGCAAATTCAATAACAACGGGAAGCTGGAGCTTATGACTAAGGTCGAAATGAAGCAGAAGCTCGGTATTCCATCTCCTAACCTGGCTGATGCGTTGATGATGTGTATGCATTGCCCGGAGTCGGCTGCGCAACCCGACTATTCCAGTTACTCAATTCCTTGTGGTGTAGGTTGATATGGCAGAAAAAAAGATGACTGACTGGCATCGCAAGGTGCTGTGCAACTTTGATAATGCCTGGTCAGCAACGCAGGATATGCGTGAGCAGATTATTGAGGCTCAACGTTTCGTCCGGGTGTCCGGCGCACAGTGGGAAGGCAGCACAAACGCTGGTTACTCATTTGATGAAGGCAGGTTTGAGCATTACCCGCGCTTTGAACTGAATAAGATTGCCCGTGAATGTGATCGCATCATTGGCGAGTATCGACAGAATCGCATCAGCGTTAAATTCAGGCCGAAGGACGATAAGGCATCGGAAGCGTTGGCCGAAAAGATGAACGGCAAATTCCGCGCTGACTATCAGGAAACATCCGGTGGCGAAGCGTGTGATAACGCATTTGATGATGCTGTAACGGGTGGATTCGGTTGTTTCCGCATGTGTGCCGATTACGAAGATGAAATGGATCCGAGTAACGAGCAACGCCGTATAAGCCTTCTTCCTGTTTACGACCCAGCGACATGCGTCTTCTTCGATCAGGACAGCAAGCAATATGACCGCTCTGATGCTATGTGGGCTATGGAAATGTTCTCCATGACGCCTAAAGCGTTCGAGGCTGAATACCCTGATTCCATCGCGGCAAGCCTTTCTCGTGATGACACTGGCACTCAATATGACTGGTCAACGCCAGATGCCATCTATGTTGGACGCTACTACGAAGTTCGCATAGAGAAGGTGAAGCTCACGGCGTGGCGCAACCCTGTTAGCGGAGAAACGGCAATCTATGATGAAGAGCAAATCAAAGATATTGTCGACGAGCTGACCGATGGTGCATTCGAACTGATTGGCGAACGGACAGTGAAGAAACGCCGCGTTTATTGCGGCCTTCTGTCTGGCGCTGAATGGCTGGAAGAACCGAAGCGTATTCCGGGCGAACATATTCCTCTCATCCCGGTATATGGGCGTCGCTCATTTGTTGATAATCAGGAGCGAATCGAAGGCCACGCAGCAAAAGCGATGGATGCACAGCGTCTTGAGAACCTGATGGTTTCTATGATTGCAGATAACGCTACTCAGGCTGGCGGTGATGGCATTCCTGTAGTTGATGTTGACATGATTCCTGGTCCTCTCGCCACTCATTGGGCGGAGCGCAACAAAAAGCGCCCGGCGTTCCTGCCGATGGTCAGTCTGAAAAACAAAAATGGAGATATTACTGCGCAGGCTCAGGTCAGCAGTTATACACCTCCAACACAAATGCCTCCTGCTCTTGCCGGGCTATTACAGTACACCGGAACGGCTATTCAGCAAATTACAGGTGCGTCGCAGCTTGAGAACATGCCGAGCAACGTCGCTACCGATACCGTTGATAGCATCTTTAACAGGATGGACACGCAGTCATATATCTACATGGACAACATGGCTAAATCCATGCGTCGCGCTGGCGTTGTGTGGCTTTCTATGGCGCGTGAGGTCTATGGCAGCGATACGCCAATGCGCATCGTTAATGAGGACGGCAGCGATGACGTGGCGTTGATGACTGGTGAAGTGGTTGACCGTCAGACAGGGCGGGTTATCGCGCTTAACGACCTTTCGCAGGGTAACTATGAAGTGACTGTCGATGTTGGTCAGTCGTTCGCTACTCGCCGTGATGCAACGGTTAAGTCGTTACTTTCCATGCTGGCACTTATCCCACCAGGAACGCCGAAGCACGACCTTGTATCGTCGATGATTCTCGACAATATGGACGGCGAAGGGATGGACGACCTGAAAGAATACAACCGCAATCAGTTGCTTCTGTCTGGCGTTATCAAGCCGAGAACGCCTGAAGAACAGCAGATGGTTGAACAGGCGAAACAACAACAGGCCAGTCAGCCAGATCCGGCTATGGTTGCAGCGCAAGGTCAGCTTCTTGCTGGTCAGGCTGAATTGCAGAAAGCGCAGAACGAACAGGCAGCCATTCAGGTTAAAGCATTCCAGGCACAGACTGATGCTCAGGTTGCAGCGGCAAACGTTGTGAAAATCCTCGCATCTGCCGATAGCCAGCAGAAATCTGATATCCGCGAGGCTCTGAAACTGCTCGGACAGTTCCAGCAACAGCAAGGAGACAATGCCCGTGCTGATGCAGAGCTTGTCCTGAAAAGTCAGGCACAGGGTCATGCGCAGCGCATGGACATCAGCAGCATCCTGCAAAAATCAACCCAGCAACAACCACAGCAGTAATTAACCCATAACGTGCAATGGCTGTCTTTATGAGGCCTGGCACCCTATTGCCTTCCGATGGGCTGAACATCGAGTAAACAGGGGTAACAAATGGACCAGATGGCAGAAAACACACCAGAAGTTGAAATCGAAACCGACGCGTCAGAGCAGATTCCTGATGATGTCGAACTGGCTGAAGAAGTCGAAACAGAAGATGGCAGTGAGTCCTCCGGCAATGATGCAGAGGAAGCTACTGAAACTGATGACGACGAATCAGAACAGGAATTCTACTTTGGTGACGAAAAGCTGGATTCGCCAACCAGCGAAGATGGCGCAGAGCATGGACTGGTAAAACACCTGCGCAAGACGATTAAAGAGAAAGACCGTGAGCTGAAAGAGCTGATGCGTCAGTCTCAGAAACCCGTCGAGCAGCAGCCGGTAATCACTCAACCACCGCGAATGCCAAAACTGGATGATGAGGACATCGGTTTCGATGAAGAAATCTATCAGCAACGCATGGCTAAGTGGGCAGAGGATAACGGAAAGTACCAGCAACAGGAGATGGCTCGCAAGCAGAAGGAGCAGGAGCTTCAGGCTGCTTATCAAGAGCGATTATCCAAATATCAGCAACGTGTTAAGGCTCTCAAGGTTCCTGGCTATCAGGAAGCAGAACAGGCCGTACTCGAGGAAATCCCCATCGAGACACAAAACGCGATCCTGTTTGAGTCAGAGAAGCCGGAAATCGTTGTTCTGGCGCTTGGTCGCAACGCTGAACTGCGCAAGCAACTGGCAGAAGCTACCAACCCCGTAGCAATTGGTCGTCTGCTGGAACGTATCGAATCTAAGGCCAGAATCATGCCAAAAGCAAAAACCACGGCAGCCACAACCCCGACAGTTAAGGGGAGCAACGGCGCAGTAATCAATAACCTCGACAAACTGAAAGCCAAGGCGCTGGAAACTGGTGACTGGACGCCGTATTTCGCCGCTAAAAAGGCAAAAAAATAACCTATCGGAGCATTAAGCATGGCTAACCAATTAGCAAAAGACCTTGAAATCATGTTCGAAAACTACGTTGAAGGCTTTGAGGCCGCCTGCGTAGTTTCCCGTAACGCTAAAAAATTCCGTCCAGGTGATACAGCAATGCAGCGAGCAGGTGATGTTCTGTATCGTCCGCAGCATTACCACATGAACATTGAGGAAGGCCTCGACCTCAGCAGCAAAACGCCAACAGCACTGGTTCAGCGCCTTGTTCCTTCTGTGTTCAAGGAGCCGAAAAACATTCTGTACACTCTGGATGCGCGTGAAATGCGTGACCCGGAACATAAAACTGAAGCTGGTCGCGCCGCAGGTATGCGCCTTGCTGCACAGATTGACTCTGACCTGATTTCCATGGTCACGCAGCGTGCTACTAACGTGGTCGCAATTCCTGCCTCAGAAAATGGCTCACGGGGCCTTGCCTTGTGGAATGGTGCGGCAGATATTGATGCCACCATGACGGCGATTGGTGTACCTCAGGGTATCAACCGTCGCTCTTTCTGGAACCCCTTCAACTACAAAGACCTTGCTGGCGAGCTTGGTCACCGTGCCTATGCTCAGGGCGCAACCCTGACAGCATACGAAAAAGCGCAGATCCCTCCGGTTGCTTCCTTTGATAGCTACAAGACCGATATTTCTGGTCGTGTTCCGAAAGGGACAGCAACTTCCATTACGCTGGCAGCAGCACCTGCGCACAAAGTTGAAGCGAAAGATGCTAACGATATGCCAGTTGATAACCGACAGGGGACCATTACGGTATCTGCTGAAGGTTTGCAGGTTGGCGATGCGTTTACCATTGCAGGGGTGAATTCTGTACACCAGATCACCAAAGATACCACCGGGCAGCCGCAGGTATTCCGCGTTCTGGCAGTAAGCGGAACGACAGTAACTATCTCCCCGAAAATTCTGCCGCCTGACAACGCGGATGTCGCCAGCCGACCATATGCAAACGTTGATGCTAACGCGGCAAATAGCGCAGCAATCACCATTCTCAACAAGAATGCCGCACCGGCTAACCTGTTCTGGGCTGATGGTTCTGTTGAACTGATGTACGGCAAACTGGCGTTCCCGACTGGTCAGGGTCCACAGGTAATGACAGCAACCACCGAGCAGGGCGCTACGCTGATCATGTCTTACGCCTTCGACCACATCAAAGGCGTAACCACTGCTCGTTTCACCACTCTGTACGGTTGTTCTGTACTTGTTCCTGAATATACGGGCATCGTTATTGCCGGGCAGTAATTTTGGTGGGGCTTCGGCCCCATTTTTATTGGGAGAAGACAATGGCACGAACAATGCTCTATAAGCCTGGCAACATGATCACCTGTGGTCAGTTTGCTGTCGATTACATCATTGTTGATGACGAAGAAGTTAAATCTCACCTGAAAAAAGGTTGGGTAAAAACTCCTGAAGAAACAGCAACGAAGCAAAAAGTGGCTAAGGCGGAAGAAGATGGCGAAAACGAAGGGTGATCTCGTTCTTAAGGCTTTACGAAAAGCCGGGCTGTATTCCAATGCCACGTTGACAGATGCCGACCCTCAGGCAATTGAAGATGCCATTAATGACCTCGAAGACATGATGGCAGTATGGCAGGCGAAAGGTATCGAGCTTGGATATCAGTTTGCGGATACAGAAAACGGCATCATGCCGTTACCGGACGATGATTCAGGTATCCCTGCATGGGCAAATGATGGCGTCGCTTTGAAACTCGCTGTGCAAGTGTGCATGGATAACGTCATTCAGCCGTCAGATGCTCTCCTTACCGCTGCTGACAGTGCATATCAGACAATCTGTATCGCTTTAACCAAAGTACCACCACTTGAGCGGCGAAATGACATGCCTCGCGGTAGTGGTAACAAAAGCGCGTTTACGTGGAATCGGTTTTACATCGAGAAAGATGATCCGAGTACGTGAGGTGAATAAATGCCGATTCAGCAACTTCCGCTTATGAAAGGTGTCGGCAAAGACTTTCGAAACGCCGACTATATCGACTATCTGCCAGTGAATATGTTGGCTACACCCAAAGAAATCCTTAACAGTAGCGGATATCTTCGCTCATTCCCGGGCATTGCCAAACGCTCTGATGTGAACGGTGTATCTCGCGGCGTCGAGTACAACATGGCGCAGAATGCTGTTTATCGCGTATGTGGTGGCAAGCTGTACAAAGGAGAAAGCGAGGTCGGTGATGTTGCCGGAAGTGGTCGCGTATCATTGGCTCATGGTCGGACATCACAGGCGGTAGGTGTTAATGGTCAACTGGTCGAGTATCGCTATGATGGTACGGTTAAAACCGTCTCAAACTGGCCTATAGACAGCGGATTCACGCAGTATGAGTTAGGCTCAGTCCGCGACATTACGCGCTTACGTGGGCGTTATGCGTGGTCAAAAGACGGAACTGATTCATGGTTCATCACTGACCTTGAAGACGAATCGCATCCTGACCGTTACAGTGCACAATATCGTGCCGAGTCTCAGCCTGACGGAATCATCGGCATCGGCACATGGCGAGACTTCATCGTCTGCTTTGGTTCATCGACGATTGAATATTTCTCCCTGACTGGTGCAACCACCGTTGGTGCTGCTTTGTATGTCGCGCAGCCATCACTGATGGTGCAAAAAGGAATAGCCGGAACCTACTGCAAAACGCCGTTTGCTGATTCTTATGCGTTCATCAGCAATCCTGCAACAGGTGCGCCGTCTGTGTACATCATCGGATCCGGTCAGGTGTCACCAATCGCCAGCGCGAGCATTGAGAAAATCCTCCGCTCCTACACTGCTGATGAACTGGCTGATGGCGTGATGGAATCGTTGCGGTTTGATGCGCATGAGTTACTGATTATCCATCTTCCGCGCCACGTACTCGTGTACGACGCATCTTCAAGTGCCAATGGTCCGCAATGGTGTGTGTTGAAAACTGGCTTGTATGACGATGTGTACCGCGCTATCGACTTCATTTACGAAGGAAATCAGATAACGTGCGGCGATAAGCTGGAATCGGTTACCGGTAAATTGCAGTTCGATATCAGCAGCCAGTACGACAAGCAACAGGAACACCTGCTGTTTACTCCATTGTTCAAAGCGGATAACGCAAGAGTGTTTGACCTTGAAGTTGAATCGTCAACTGGTGTTGCGCAGTACGCTGACCGCCTGTTCCTCTCTGCAACCACTGACGGCATCAATTACGGGCGTGAGCAGATGATTGAGCAGAATGAACCATTCGTTTACGACAAACGCGTTTTGTGGAAGCGAGTCGGGCGCATCAGGAAAAATGTCGGCTTCAAATTGCGCGTTATCACGAAGTCACCTGTCACTCTGTCTGGCTGCCAGATAAGGATTGAGTAATGGCGGATTCGAATCTCAATGAGCCAGTAATCATCCAGGCTACGCGGCTCGATACATCAGTTCTTCCACGCAATATCTTCTCGCAGTCGTATCTGCTTTACGTTATCGCACAGGGCACTGATGTTGGTAACGTGGCTAACAAGGCCAACGAAGCAGGGAAGGGGGCTTATGATGCACAGGTGAAGAATGATGAGCAGGATGTCACCCTTGCAGACCATGAATCCAGAATTGAAGCTGCTGAAGCAACTCTCATCAATCATGAACATAGAATTTCAGCAGCGGAAAGCACTCTTGCAGATCATGAAACAAGGATTACGGCTGCCGAAACAGAGCTGGCTGATCACGAGACGCGAATTGCTGCCAATGAATCTGAGTTAGCAAACCATGATGCGCGAATAACTCAGAATACAACCGATATCGACGCACTTGATACCAGGCTCACAGCGGCAGAGGGAAGTATTTCGACGCTACAAAGCACAGTTGGTGATCACTCAACAAGAATATCTGCGCTTGAGTATGCCACCACGCGCAAGAAATCAGAGGTTGTTTACTCAGGAGTATCGGTAACCATTCCAACAGCGCCGACCAACCTTGTTAGCCTGCTGAAAACGCTCACGCCGTCATCCGGGACGTTGGCACCATTCTTCGATACTGATAACAACAAGATGGTTGTGTTCAACGAGAACAAAACCCTGTTCTTCAAGCTGTCGATTGTCGGGACGTGGCCCAGCGGAACCGCAAACAGGTCAATGCAGCTAACCTTTTCCGGCTCTGTTCCTGACACACTGGTAAGCAGTCGCAACTCGGCGACAACGACCGATAACATCCTGTTAGCTACGTTCTTCAGTGTGGATAAAGACGGCTTTCTTGCCACAAATGGCAGCACGTTAACCATTCAGTCGAATGGTGCGGCGTTTACTGCCACAACCATCAAGATAATCGCGGAGCAGTGATGATTCATTTCAAACCAACGCGAAACATCGACCTGATAGAAGCAGTCGGAAATCACCCTGACATTATTGCCGGGAGCAACAACGGTGATGGATACGACTACAAACCTGAATGCCGTTACTTTGAGGTGAACATGCACGGGCAGTTCGGCGGCATTGTTTACTATCAGGAGATTCAGCCGCTGACATTCGATTGCCACGCCATGTACCTGCCAGAGGTTCGTGGATTCAGCAAGGAAATCGGTCTGGCGTTCTGGCGATACATTCTGACTAACACCACCGTTCAGTGCGTCACATCGTTCGCTGCACGCAAATTCCGCCACGGGCAGATGTACTGCGCAATGATTGGCCTTAAGCGTGTAGGAACCATCAAGAAATACTTCAAAGGCGTGGATGACGTGACTTTTTACAGCGCAACACGCGAAGAACTAATCGACTTCCTGAATCACGGGAGATAGCCATGTTATATGCATTTAAGCTGGGCAGAAAACTGCGCGGCGAGGAACCTTATTGCCCTGAAAAAGGCGGGAAAGGTGGCAGCTCTGATAAAAGCGCAAAGTATGCAGCAGAAGCTCAGAAGTATGCCGCAGACCTGCAAAATCAGCAGTGGCAGACGATCATGAAAAACCTTGCTCCGTTCACGCCTCTTGCGGAGCAGTATGTTAACCAGTTGCAGAATCTTTCCAGTTTAGAAGGTCAGGGGCAGGCACTTAATCAGTATTACAACTCTCAGCAGTATAAAGACCTTGCAGGTCAGGCGCGTTACCAGAGTCTTGCTGCTGCGGAGGCGACGGGTGGACTTGGCTCGACAGCCACAAGCAATCAACTGGCCACGATTGCCCCGACTCTCGGTCAGTCGTGGTTGTCAAACCAGATGAGCAACTACAACAATCTGGCAAACATTGGCCTTGGTGCGCTGCAAGGTCAGGCGAACGCAGGGCAGACATACGCCAACAACATGAGCAGCATTGCACAGCAAAGCGCAGCTCTTGCCGCTGCTAATGCAAACAAACCATCAAGTCTTCAGACAGCAATTAGTGGCGGAACGTCTGGTGCGATTGCCGGTGCAGGTCTTGCCAGCCTTTTGGGAACATCAACACCTTGGGGCGCTGGCATTGGTGCTGGTATCGGATTGCTTGGCTCGTTGTTTTAAGGGGTGATCATGGCTACTTGGCAAGGATCAAATGGCGGATTGTTGGCTGGTATCGGCGGCGTAAACTCAAACGCTCCGAGCGTAAATGACATCGGCAATACGCTTCAGCTTATCAGGCAGAACAATGATATTGAGCGTTCAGGCGCTAACAATGTTGGGCTGACTGCTTTGCAAGGCCTTTCAGGTATTGCTGGGGTGTTTCAGCAGGAAAAGCAGGCTCAGCGGCAGAAAGAATTTCAGCAGGCATACGCTAATGCTTATGCGTCTGGTGATCGCGGTGCTTTGCGTCAGTTGGCTACTCAATATCCAGACCAGATTGAATCCGTTCGTAAAGGCATGGGATTCATTGATGAAGACCAGCGCAATTCTATCGGCACCTTAGCGGCTGGCGCTCGTCTTGCGGCATCGTCTCCAGAAGCAATGCAATCATGGCTGCAAAACAACGCCAAGGAACTGACTCGCGTCGGTGTTGACCCTAATAACGTTGCTCAGATGTATCAGCAGAATCCTTCAGGATTTGGTGAGTTTGTTGATCACCTTGGGATGGCTGCGCTTGGTCCGATTGATTACTTCAATGTTCAGGACAAGATGGCTGGTCGTGAAATTGACCGAGGCAGGCTGGCAGAGACAATCCGCAGCAATCAGGCTGGCGAGGCACTTCAGGCTAGAGGGCAAAACCTTTCCTATCAGTCAGCAATGACTGGGCACAATATCGCAGCACAACGCTTGGCTCTGGATCAGCAAGAGTTCGGGTTTAAGATGCAGCAAGCGCAGGAAAAGGCTCAGCAGTTGATTAGCGAAGCACCTAAGCTGTCAGTAAACATGGAAAAAGGCATCGAGACGGCTGTAAACAATGCCACAGCATCATCAAACTCAGCCAATTCTATGAGTGCGCTTGCTCAACAGTTCAGAGCAGAAAAACCAACGACAGGTTTGTTCGGTAACGCACAGAACATGTTCGCAAAACTTACCGGAAGCGATACGACATTGCGTGATTTGCGCATTCGCCAAAATGCCCTTGTTAACAGTCAGGTTCTTAAATTCCTACCTCCCGGCCCAGCAACGGATAAAGACGTTGAGATCGTTCGACAGGGTGCACCAACTGACATGGATAACCCTGAGACGGTCGCAAGATGGCTTGATGCTATGGCAAACCTTGAGCGACGAAACGCGCAGTTTAATGAGTTTAAAGCCGAGTGGATGAGCGCGAATGGCAACCCTGGACAATCGCGTAATGGCGGTCAGATATTGGGGTTGGATGTTAAAAAAGGTGAATCATTGGGGAGTGCCGTTAAGCGGTATATGTCAATGAATACTGACGCAGCGCCAGCACAAGATTCGACACCTTCAGGTGAACCACGGAATCAGGTTGGATCATATACCTCAAAATCAGGCATTCAATTTACGGTGGAATGATGAAAGTAACTGCAAACGGTAAGACATTTACCTTTCCTGATGGTACGAGCACCGAAGATATTGGCACCGCCATTGATGAGTATTTTGCTGGTCAGGCTGTTCAGCAACAAACAGTTAATCAGGCCAATAATGCACCAACACGGGAAGAACCATCATTGATGCAACAAGCTGGCGATTGGCTCACTGGTGGTCAAAGTGCAGGGCAAATTGCAGAACAGGCTGGTCGTGGTCTGGTAAACATACCATTTGACGTATTGCAGGGTGGCGCAAGTCTGATTAATGCAATCAGTCAGGGGCTTGGTGGGCCAAAAGTATTGGATGATGTCTATCGTCCAGTCGATCGACCGACAGACCCTTATGCGCAAGCTGGAGAAACAATTGGCGGGTATTTAGTTCCAGGAGTTGGAACGGCAGGAAGCATGGCTATTGGATCACTGGCAGAGGCCGCAAATCAGAAAGGCGATTTCGCACAAAATGCAGCCAAAAATGCCGGAGTTAACCTTGCCGCTCAGGGGGGGCTTTCCGCAGCAGCAAAGGGAATAGGGCGTGGAATAACGGCTATAAAAGGTGATATTGCACCAGAAGTGGTGAAGAAAATTGCCACATCAGAATCGATGGGCGTGACACCAATGACATCTGATGTTATCCCGCCGAAAAATGCTTTCACTCGCGGCCTTACTCAGGATGCCGAGGGGGCTTTGCTCGGGACAGGCTCAAAGCGAGCGGAGCAATATGCAACGCGTAGTAAGCTGGTAAGTAATTATTTTGACCGTTTTGGTGAGTACAACCCTGATGATGTGGTGAAATCTCTGACCACCACTTTAAGGGGGCGGAAGGATGCCGCTGGCGCTGTTATCAATGACGTCACCAATAAAATGGGTAATGCCGCAGTTGATACCACAAATACCATGAATGCTCTGAATACAGCGATCGCAAGACAGGAACGGCTTGGGACGTCTACCAATCAAAGCCTGCTTACATCCTTGCGTAACCTACGTGAAGAATTAGCAAACCCTGCAACTGATTTGGATGTTACGTTTGATCTCTTGCGTCAGCACAGAACAGCATTTAGATCTAATGTTCAGGGAGATGCTATGGTCTTCCCCAACCAGGCAAAAGCAGCTACCAATATGGTAGAGAATGCAATGTCAAAAGACCTTCGTAACGCAGTTGCTAAAAACCTCGGTGCATCAGACGCAGCAAAATACCTTAAAGCAAATTCCGATTATGCAAACGTTTATAATAAGGTGCTTAATAAAAACATTGCTAACAAGCTCAACAAGGCAAGCAGTGAAGCCAGTCCTGAACTTATAAATACCGTTGTATTAAGCAGAAAACCATCTGACGTGAAACGAATCTGGAGCGCACTGGATGATAAGGGGAAAGATGCTATGCGTGCAGCTTACGTCAGCAAAATAGCGGAAAAGGCCGGGAACTCTCCAGCCAAGTTCATCACTGAAGTTAATAAGCTGAAATCTCAGTCAGGCGGTGAAATTTACAACACTATTTTTTCTGGAAAGCACATGAAAGAGCTTGATGCTCTTCATGAAGTTCTACAGCAAACAGCAAGGTCAGACACCGCAAATGTAGTAACTCAGACGGGGCAATCGCAAGCCAACAGGATAAGGACGATTGGCGCAACTGCGACCCTTGGCGTATCAATGGGGCTTGAGGCTGGTTTTGGTGCAATGATGCGCTTGTATGAGTCCAAAGCAGCAAGGAATGCTCTCTTACGCCTGGCAAACACTAAAACTGGAACGCCAGCTTATGAAAGAGCGCTAAATAATGCTGCAAATGCGATACGCCCTATACTTTCAAGCCAAATTACAGCAGAACAGCAATAAAAGATAAGATATAACTACCTGATATTACTGCTACTGTTGCATGTTACCGTGTTTCCAAATCCTGAATTGCAGTTTGTATATGTGTCAACGCGTGTTGGGTAATGTTGAGTTATAACAGGCTGGCGCGCTTTTTGCTCGATCGCTTGCATTGTGTTTACAGCCTGATAATTCAATAAAGCCTGCTGGAATGCTTGGCTTTGTGCTATTTGTTGGGCTTGTTCTTGGCTTTGTAATTGAACATAAAGATTCTGTAGCTCAAGTCTTGCCTGTGCGTCACTTATCTTGCCTTGATCGACACCTTGCCCGAGCATCTTCGCAGCAAGGACATACAGCTTAGGTGTTGGTGCTGATGCCATGCGTGAGTCGTTCTTCACGCTGGCATCAAGGCAATTAGCCATATCACTAAGCTTTGGATAGCGTTGTTCGCAACTTGCTTGGTAGTCACTTACTTTTGCGCATCCAGCCAGCAGAAGCGGGATAATTAATAGTGATTTTTTCATAAAGTTATTTATAAAATCCTTTCTATTATTTATCAGAAGTTAGATTGTAATAATTGGTATAAGCTGAAATTGACTTCTGGCATGCTTCAAGAAATTCCTGTGGATTCATTCCTAGTCTTGCTTGCTCTGTGGTCAGAAAACGCTGTAAGAACTCATCTCCGCCAGGCATTTTTGTTGATTCTTGAAATGTTGCCATTTGTTTGATTGTGCCGCACATGCCAGCAAATTTCGAAGTTATCATGAGTTCTTGCAGGCCTTTAAGATCGCCATTATCTGATTTTGGTTTGGCGAAAACTATTGTAGAGAAGAACAATATTAACAAAATAGCGATACGTTTCATTTTTCACTGTTGCCATGCATACATTTTAACTTCTCAACCTCATGCTCAAGCTCTATCAACCGCGATGCTATAGTTGCAAGATCTAGTGCTTGAATATGTTTATTTTTTTCAGTCCATGCCTCAAGTGCTGCTACCATCTCAGCATTTAATGAACGAGAATTAGCCTCAGCCAGTTCAATAAGACGTTCCTTTATCTCTACAGGAAGCCTCAGATTCACTTGAGGGTTTTTGTACTTACGATCAGACATCGGCGCATCCTGAATAATTTTTTACCACAGGATATGTAGGTATCTATTGACTATCAATGCGTACCTAAATACTATGTATGCGTACCACATACAGCGGAGGATGCAATGAAGGTAAAAACACTGCGTATGCCAGAGAAGTTAGAAAAAATCCTTGAAGAGAAAGCAAAGGAAGAGTGTCGATCGTTTAGCGCAGAAGTAATTAAACGGGTGCTGGACAGCTTGAAGAGAGAGGGGGTGATGGTATGAGTAAAGAATGTTGTTTCTGCGGCATTAGCGAATCAGACACTGATCAAACATACATTTACTCTAAAGAAACAGGTCGGATGCTGTGTAGTGACTGCGTGTTGGACATCATAAGATACAAGCATCTTGGATGTTCTGCCAGCATTAGCAATATAGGTGAAGTATACGAAGGGAAAGATATAACTGATAGAGCAGAAAGTTGAAGCCCCAACTGCGGGAACAGTCAGGGCTTCGGTATCAACAAAACTTACGAGGTATTATTGATATGTCAAGCTTAGCAAAGTCAGCTGTAAATTGCACTAATAGCATCATCATTTCTGACGTCAAGATTCATATGGATTCAGAGGGTCGTTACTCGCTTAATGACCTTCATGTAGCGTCTGGAAAGGAGGAAAAACATCAGCCAGCTTTCTTCATGCGTAGAAATGAAACTATTGAATTGATTAATGAAATTTTTAATTCTGCGGATATGCAGAATAAGAATCCCGTCATTTCTAAGAAAGGTAGATATGGTGGAACATACGTGTGCAAGGAGCTTGTTTACTCCTACGCCATGTGGATTAGCGCAGCATTTGCGCTGAAGGTTATCCGCGCATATGACGCAATGGTTACTGCCACACAAGAGAGGAAGGCTATTGGCGGTAAAACTTCAGTAGCTGAACGCACGCCGCTACGCGATGCAGTAAACATGCTGGTAGGAAAGAAAGGACTTCGCTATGACGATGCATACAATATGGTTCATCAGCGTTTTGGTATTGACAGCATTGATGAACTTTCAATTGAACAAATCCCGCTGGCCGTAGAGTACATCCACAGGGTAGTGCTTGAAGGTGAGTTCATCGGCAAACAAGAGAAGAAAACCAACGAGCTTTCTGCAAAAGAAGCAAACAGCCTTGTATGGCTATGGGATTATGCCAACCGCTCACAGGCATTATTCCGCGAACTGTATCCGGCGCTAAAACAAATTCAATCGAACTATTCCTGCAGATGCTACGACTACGGTCATGAGTTCTCGTATGTTATCGGAATGGCGAGAGACGTTTTAATCAATCACACACGAGATGTTGATATCAATGAGCCAGACGGACCAACGAATCTTTCCGCATGGATGAGACTTAAGAATAAAGAATTACCTCCTTCAGTACATAACTACTGACAGATAACCAACACGACAACCCAGCTTCGGCTGGGTTTTTTTATGCCCAAAATTCACCGTAGCCACGCTGCGGCGATTCCTTGCATCTGGAGCAAATTAAATGACAGACATTACAGCCAATGTGATCGTATCAATGCCTTCTCAACTCTTCACTATGGCGCGTTCTTTTAAAGCGGTTGCCAATGGCAAAATTTATATCGGTAAAATTGACACTGACCCTGTAAATCCTGAAAACCAGATTCAGGTTTATGTGGAGAACGAAGATGGCTCTCACGTTCCTGTTTCGCAACCAATCATCATTAACGCTGCTGGTTATCCTGTATATAACGGAAAGATTGCCAAGTTCGTAACTGTGCAAGGCCATTCTATGGCTGTTTATGATGCATATGGTGCGCAGCAGTTCTATTTCCCGAATATACTGAAGTATGACCCGGATCAACTACTTGCTGAATTGTCAGGTCCATGTGGATCTGAAATGATTGGACGACCGGGTGGTGGAACTGTAGCAGATGTGATGCCATTAAAGGTCGATTTAAACATTCATGTACCATCAGATTATTCTTCACTGTCCGAAGCTCTGTTAAGTCTACATGACAAACGATTTCCTGATACGAAAGTTAACATCACCGTCGCTCCCGGACTGTACACTGAATCAGCTACGTTACCTTCGTCGCACATTGATGGTGAAAACATCAATATTACAGGTAACACACAGGTATTCACCGCATCCAGAGTAAATTCTGTGGTTGCAGGAACATTCTCAGTTAAACATTGGGATGGTGTAGTAAAAAATCTAAACTACCACATAGTTACAGCCACCGTAACAGGAACTATTCCTCAAGTTGGGGAATACGTTCTCGTGCGTGGAGCGTCTGGTGCAGATACAGCAGAATATCATCTTGGTGTATGGGAGGTTACTTCTGTTACAGGTAACCAAGTAACTTGGCTCACATCTCTTAATTCAGCGCCTCCTGTTGGTGACATTTCCCTGACTGGTTCAATACTGAAGACAGTAATTCATTTTCTTGACTCAGCGAAGGGACCAACTGCAGTTCAGGTGGAGAATTCATTATCACTTGGAATGATTAACGGTATTGCGTTTGTTGGTGCAGCGCGTCCGTTAGCATCAGGAAGTCGTGGACCTGATAAATATGACGTTTTTGGTGTGGATGGCGGCAATACTGGTATTGTGGCCAGAGATGGCGGTGTTCTCAACTTGGGATCAGATATAGGCGTTAGCGGGTTTTCCGGATCTAACGTTTATGCGAATCGCAGCGGGACCATTGTTGTCGGGATTGGTGCTGCTTCCAGTAATTCAGCACGCAACGGTTGGGGATCCGCTTCTGCAGTTACCCAGTGCCAAGGGGTAATTTCCTCAGGTAACCTCATTGATGGTGTTATTGCTCAGGATACGGGATTTACTTTCGCCATTCAATCTCGCTCATACGGGAACCACCGTCATGCATATGTAGCGTCAGGTGGCGCATCATTAAACATGACTAATTCTGTTGGGCGTGGAAATATAGGAAATGGCATTGAAAATATTAACTCTACAGTGCTTGCAAATGGGTGCGTAATAAGAAACAACGTCGGCATGGCAATAAATAATACTGCCGGTCAGACACGTATGCCTAACAGTGATTTACGCAATAATTCCGGAGTTATATGCTCCCTGCATGGTTCTCTAAATATTACCAGCTCAAACTTAGATGGAGTTTCAGTTAGAGCAGATTCTGGAGGTTTCATTGACGTTACTGGGGTAACTGGAGTTGCTACTTATACTCCCGTGCGTAATCACTATTCTATTTTTGGCGGTTTTATTTCAAGCGGCACTGCTCAGGATTTCATTGGGTTTAGTTCTACAGGAAGTAATTCAGTTATGCGCCTTTCAGGAGATAACCACGTTTTGATAGGAACAGCCGCAGATCTTGCTGGACTTCATGGCGCTCGCCTTCACTGTAATGGTCCAGCAGTATTTGCCGGTGATATTTATCCTTCGACAGATGCGACCAATAATATTGGATCAGCTTCATTGCGAATGAACATTGGATTTTTCGCGGGAGGAACGCAATCTAGTTCAGATGGCAGGCTTAAGGACCCAACAAGACCATTCAATCAGGCGGAAATGAATGCAGCAAAGCGACTAGCTGAAAAAATTGGATTCTGGACATGGATTGATGATGAAGAAAAACGGCTACATGCAGGCATGACTGTCCAGACTGTTCTGGAAATCCTTAACGACGAAGGACTTGACTGGAGGAGATATGGGTTCATAGGTTACGACAAATGGGATGATGTTTTTGAGCCGGTGATTCGCGAGTTACCTGACGGTTCTAAGGAGGATTCTGGAGAAATTAAGATTGTTAGGGAAGCTGGCGATCTTTGGCAATTCCGCGATCAAGAACTGGACAGGTTTATTATGAGGGGGCTTTCTCAGAGACTAAGTGAGTTAGAGTCAAAACTTTCGTAAATATCCCACCACCCACTAATTATATTTACACTGCGATTTTTGGTGGGTGGTGGGGGGGTGGAGACAGGATGCTAAACAAGTGATTTTTTTAGTTTGTCTAATCTTTCATTTCTAATCCTTATTCCATCTTCAAGTGTATTTTTAAGGGCGTCAACGAACGCCTTATTTTTTGGGCTTAGTTTCAATGCCGTGGAAAAATCATACTCTGCTTTGTTATAATTACAAACATCCCGGTAGGCTAGGCCTCGCTGAAAGTAAGCTGAGGACAGCTTGGGATCAATTTCTGTAGCACGAGTTAATGATTTAATAGCATGCTCATATTTCTTATCCCTTCTCAAACAGACTCCTAACTGTAGGTGAATTTTTGAGAAATCAGGGCATAGCTCTAATGCTTTATGTTGAGAGCTAATGGCTCCATTAATATCTCCAGCTAAAAGCTGTGAAACTCCTAAAAAATACCATGCAGCCCCTGAGTCTGTAGCTAATGAAACGGCGCTGGAGGCTGCTTCAACAGCATCAAGATAGTTTTTATTTTTTATATATTTATCGCACAGCATAATAAAACCAACTGCCTTATGGTTTAGACTGGCCCCCTGAATCTCCAGACAACCAATATCACTTAAATAAGTGATAG
>ERZ791884.486-NODE-486-length-40462-cov-11.715569_pt1 | contig 40462 bp, 37 predicted proteins | sample MGYA00509941_ERZ791884 | MGnify/ENA primary metagenome ERZ791884 (study PRJEB30046, sample SAMN00792095) | human gut metagenome | study: EMG produced TPA metagenomics assembly of the A metagenome-wide association study of gut microbiota in type 2... | reverse complement strand
TTGCTTGCTTGCTTGCTTGCTTGCTTGCTTGCTTGCTTGCTTGCTTGCTTGCTTGCTTGTCAGATTGTCGCTCATCTTGCCTCTCCCGTCAATCTTATTCTTTTGATTTCCAGTCACATCCACCATGATTTAGCCAAGCAACAAAATCAAACTGATCATAGTATCTTTTTATCCACCACTGGCGGACATAATCCATAACGCTCTTCAGATAGTTATCTGATTCACTTCCAGAAATAAAATATGTTGATTTATATTGCGGATATTTTACATGTGTGAAGCAGACCTTATTATTGTATGGCAGCTCATCAAATTCCCTGATTTCTTTTTCCGTGCAATAATTTCGATCATTCATTACAAAAAACAGATTATCCTTATTTACACGTTCTCTCCGACGAATCCATTCATCTCGGCATTGTTCAACACTCGAATAATGAACAAGAAACATCTTCAAATCTCCGAGAGATGCCATGAGATACTCTGACCCCCCCCCAGAATAATTTCCGGCATATGGCTCTGGCTGAAGTGCTAAATAATAATCAAGATTTTTGCAGAACTTAATATAATCATCTGCATTAAAATAGAAATTACGTGTTGGGGAGTTCATACGAACTTTCAAATCTTTTGCAACACATCCACCTGTACAATCACTTGTAATAAGCGAAAAATTTGAATTTTGCAGGTTATTCCTTTGATTTTTGTTATGAAGAATGTCTCTAACGCAAAATCGAATCTGCTTATAAACACTTTTAATTGACACTTCTCCGTCACCCCTCTAGTCTAGATTTCACATACTTCTGGACCGCTCTAATATTCTCTGATTTCAAAGCGGAAAGCAATCCGATATATAGCACTACAACAGCGATTCCTTCAATAAAGAAAGATGCAATCAAATTTATGTGCAGGATTCTTCTAAGCCCAAATGCAACAGCTGTCGTTACTACCGCAGAAAGCGCACCTCTCCCTATCTCTCTGTAACTTTTCATCATTGAGAAATTCGGTAGATATCGTTTAATCCCTACGAGCAGTAAAACAGTAACAAACGCCATAGATATGCTTGTGGCTAATGCAATGCCCGCCACTCCCAATGGCTTTGATAATGTAATGCTCAATACCACATTCAAACTAATTGCCAGCAATCCATTAACCATTGGCCGTTTTGAATCTTGAAATGCATAATAAGCTTTGACCAGATTTGATCGAGCCGCTTGAAACAAAAAACCAAGTGCATAACCAATCACCACCCCATATGTCATACCTATTTCTTTTGATCCAAAGCTTCCACGACCATAGAATATCTCTACAATTTGATCCCCTGCAATTACACACATAATCATAACTGGAAACAAAATCAATGACAAAATTTCCAAGATTCGCTTTAAATTCAATTCCACCATATCGATTTCATTTTTTGCAATCCATGTGCTAAAATGAGAAAACAAAACCGTTGAAACCGATGTAACAATGACGCCTACAACCATGTCATTGATTGTTGCTCCATAATTCAAAATAGAAGCCCCACCTGCTCCTAGGCTCGTTGCAACCTGTCCATCAACAATCGTATTAACTTCATACATTGCATTGCCTAGAAGCAACGGAAATGCTACTATAACCAACTGTTTCACATATCCGTTTGACTCTCTACTTCTCCCAACTATTCTAAATCTGTCACGAGCATACCATGTAACTAAAACACACTGCGCAACTCCAGAAAGCAAGAATGTGTAGACCAACACTTTCATGCCATACTTCGGATAGAGGAACACCGCTCCCAGAATTAGAAAAACATTTTGGAAGAAACCTTGACCTTTTCCTTGAGCGAACTGTTTATCTGTTTCCAGCACAACATTAACTGTAAGAAAATAGCACCAAAGTATAAAGGAAACTGACATTGTCTGGATATAATCAGCTAATATTGCCAGCTCGTTTCCTTGATATGCAGGGGCAAGAATTTTGGCAATTACTGGTGAGAAAAAATAAAATATCACCGTTAATACGACTGCCATTGGCACAAAAAACTTTAAAGCAGCATTTATAAGCCTATTCGATGCCTCTCTCCCTTGCTGAAAGAGGACATTTGTATGTATCGTCAACAGTGAAATTGATATTGCAGAAAAAATAATTGTGCTTAAATTCACCATTGTTCCAGTCGCAAGGAAAAAGGCATCAGTCTCCATTGTAGCCCCGCAACAGGCCGCAAGAACAGATTGTTTAATTAGTCCCAAGAATTTTACAAATAAAGTTATCGCTGTCACTTGCATTGTCGAGAGTAGTATTTTTTTCCCTTTAGTCATCGCAATACTAGTTATTCTCCTTTTATATCAAAGTATCCGTGCTCATTCAGCAACTGGTTCTTGCTCTGTTATATCCACACCAATCAAAAATAGCACCAACATAAAGAACCTTGTATTAAAAGCCGACAATGTCAGGAGTAAAACAGACATTCCTACGAAGGCGATTACTGTAAACGGGAATTTCTTTCTTTTCTTTCTTATCGCTTTAATAATATAACACCACAGCATTGAAAAGCCCAGAAATCCTTCATTAAAAAGAACATCTAAAAACGTATTGTGCGACACAAGCCCTTTTCCGGTATAATATTTAACTGACCCTGTTCCAAATCCAAAAATCATCTTAATTGGATTATTAACCATTTCCCTCGCAAGTGTCAACCACATTGGAAACCTACCCGTGCCAGTTGTATCTCCATTTGTCAATCTCTGTACTAGATATGCGGGCATATGATTTATAGCAATAATAACAGCAATTATGAAAAGTGCTATAATAAAAGTCGCACGTCCTGGGTGTTCTTTTATTAACTTTCTTGATGTATATATTGTTGCAATTGCAACTACGCAAGCATTTGTTATCAATCCCGATTTTGAAGCTGTTTGCATTATAAAATAAAAAGATAGAACAATCTGTGCTACAAGAGCTATCTTCCATACTTTTTTTACATTTTCTGAAAACAGATACTCAACAGCAAAACACAGTGGGATTACAAACCATCCTGACAGATAATTGGGATCCGCACCTGATGTCGCTGATTTCAACCAGAAACGATTATCCATATAGCTTCCATTTGTAAAGCATAGAAAAAGCAAAACCCAATTCTGTATAAGAAACGCTGTCTTTATTTTTTTGTACTCATCTTTGCTATATCTGAATTGTAACTGCAAAAACAAAAAGAGCAATTCAGCATAGATAACAACTAGCGATCCAAACGCATTTTCATCTACGCTCCAATAACACGTCAAAAACATATATACCATCAACAGGAGAATATACTTTGAATTATCTATATATAATTGACGTCGATTTACAACACAAAATCCAAGCAAGAGGATTCCAATTACATAAAAAATCTGCTCAGTTCGCAGTATATTTTCTATCGGTGCTACCATAATGAATAGCATTGTTACCCAAAATGCAGTTTTATCGACATTCAGTTTACCCATAAATTCTCCTTTAATATTTATGGCATAATGTCTGAATCGCTGTTTCATTTTGGTCTTATTCCCAGTAAAAATGATAAGGCCAAATATGCTGCCATTCCGGTCTGTATATCAACGCTATAACCGAATAGCACCATATTGCCATGCCAAAAACAACTTTCACAATGAATGCAACTCTTTGATCTTTTATACGTCTCATAACATTTGAAACATACGGAAGACCTACAAGTTGAAGATACATATTGAGTCGGCTCATCCCAGCTGCTCTCAACGACATGACTGTAACAGCCAAGGATAATGCTATACAATATGTGTAAAAGCTGTCTCCATAAACAGTATGTTCTATATCGGTCGCTCCTTCATCCGTGACGTAACTGGTATTGTCACAAAATAATCTCAGAAGAAGCAACGCCAAGTACAGTAAAGACACTACGCCTACATTTACGGCATTACCAATCTCAGTGGTAACATATCCCGTTCCGAGGCCTAAAATAGAAATCACACTGCTTACAATGTTTGTGAGTGTTGCCACCAATGTTATGAGCATTAATAGCCACGTTGTATTTCGTGTATATTTTCTTTTGGTCAAAAAAGGAAATATCAGTGCGACAACCGCAGTTTTGTGAAAAAGCGTTGCAAAAACTATAAGCAAGGTATAGACAACATAGCGTTTTCGTCCCTTTAAATCTTCCATTGCCATCAATCCCCAAAGGATAAATCCAACCGCCACAGACTGGCGAATAGCAGACATATAGCTTTGGTTTGAAAGGAAGTAAAATGCAATTATGCATATGCCATAAGTAATTGCATGTCGCTCTATCCACTGTTCTAATGCCCAATAGCTAAATACCGACGTGATAAACAGCAGAACATGAAATCCAACTAGTGTATCCTGAAAAATATGTGTCAAAAACACATTCAGTGCTACATAACCGATTTCCATTCGAGTTTCACCCGCAAAACCACTGTATGCGATTTTTTGGTATGTTCGGTAATATGCGGCCGTATCATTTGTAATATCCATTCCTCGAAATGCGGCCATAAAACCCAGCACTAAAAATACTACGCGCAGTATGATTCTATTTAATTCTAATTTTCTATCACCTATGGACACAATTGTACAATGGATTCCATTTTGGTAATCCACTGCAACCGATGCCCACAGGAAAAGTATCAGAGAGGCGTACCCCCCCCAGTATGTTCGGACTTGCTTTCATACAGTATCTCCTAAATTCAACGAATAGACACTCAAATATGCTTTATTGTAGTTTTGGGCAGTTAATTCTATATTAAATTTCTTCGCCATTTTCAAACTTGCGTCTTGCATTTTGATCCACTCGTTTTTGTGCTCAATAAAATCTATAAGTGCCGCATAGCATGATTGCGAATCAGTTGCTTTTATAAGATATCCCCATTCACACTTGCGATAGAGCTCGTTTTCAAGCTTTCTCTCCCCAACAGCCTCACGAAAACTGGGGATATCTGACAACATCATTGGGCGACCAAGAGAGAATGCTTCCATCATATAAATAGAAAGCCCTTCCCACAGCGATGGCATACACACCATATCCGCCCCAGCTGTATAGCTTAAAACGCCTTTCCTATCCATCGTGCCAAGAAAATTAATGCAGCTTGATGTAGCCCTTTGTTTTAAGGACTGTTCATCCTCGCCTTTACCAATAATTAGATATTTAGCATCTGTGCAATGCAATTTATTAAACGCATCAATAATAACCGGATAGTTTTTTTGCTCGGTCAATCTTCCCACAGATAGAAAAGTCATATCTGTGTGTGTTTTTGGTACTACCTTTCTGATTTCCGCGCTATTGATTCCATTCGGTATCACACACATTTTCTTTTGCGGCACATGAAATCTCTCTTTCATTTCTGTTCCTGCCGATTCAGAACATGGGATGTACAAAGAGATTCGATGCTTCATCAGATTATATTCCAGTGCATAGTGGCTGTACTGTGAATGATACGTCTCTACACACTTCACATTTCGCATTCCAACTGTCGCAATTCCACCAAGCAGAACACTAAGTTTTAGATGAAGATTACATATAGTCGGACTTCCGTCTGTTAATTGCTTGATTGTTTTTCTTAGACGACCAATATAATGAAAAATAGCGTCTTTTTTATTTTTTGCCCCCAAACATATAACTTGAACTCCGTGATCTCGGAGCTTTATTACTTCGGCATTGCCTTTATCTTGAGAATCAAGTATCCCTATTAGAGACACATCACATCCTTGTTCCTTAAGTGCATAGCAAAGATCATAAACAAAGCTATTCACACCTCCAGATACTCCAAGGTTATCCATAATATGAATAATCTTCATCCAATTTTCACCTGCCTTACTCCACTGCTATTTTAATCCACCCATCCGGAATCATATACATATTGCCATACCGCTTCGCCGGGCAGATATGCATTGCATCTTCATGTTCATTGAGCCACGATGCCCACCAGCTGAATGTACTGTTTGCAGCAATGATGTGCTTGCAATTTTTCATCAGCATCATTTCATCAATATCCGCGTGCTTTGTATGTAAGCTCACAAAACGGAAGTTTTCCTTTTCTCCAAAGTTCTTCTTAACCCAGTCAATATCATCGGAGAACCAGAAAAACACTGGGTTTTCCAGATGCTCTGTAACATATTTAAGCGCATTGTGATAATATTGCTCTCCCAGCAAATAATGATTCGGATTGGAATCATTCTGCGCACTCAAAAAATCTCCTCGGCGCACGTGAACTGCAACCGACTCGCAGCCCTGAATCTGAGCGAGAACCGATTCATATTCCGCCTCGCTGAAATAATTAGGCGTAAACTGTTTAATCAAATCGGTCTTGTATTCCCTAAAATACGTTTCGCTCTGATAGTAGCCATCCAGATAGATGTTCTTCGCCTGAATATTGGGAAACGCCTTAACCAGATCACTCCTACATTCGAGAAGATAGATTGAGTCGCCTCCAAGATGAATCACACTTCTATTCAACTGTCTGAGAAGCTTATTCAGATACTTATTCTTTAGAATTCTAATTTTTGCAGGCTGCTGTGCATCAATTTCCGTTTTATAAATGTTAAGTTTATCAAGCTTATAGCCTCTTAACGTTTGCTGTGGAAAGAACGATATATCAATCGATACTTCCTGACCAAGCCTCTTTGCAAGAGAATATCCCGTTGCATACTGAAAAAGCTGATTACCCAAGCCGCCTTTTGCTCTAACTGTTATCATATATTCTCCTTAGAATCCACATAATACTATGAGTGCAGGCAGTACGATAATACTTGCCAATCATCTGCCTGTCACACTATCCACCGCAATCCTCTTTCTGCGCCAGACATCCAGCCGCGCCATCAGTGATGGTGAGAGACATCCACCTAGCAACAGACACTTTCGATACATTGAAATTCTTTTACTGCGCAGAATTCTCACAATGTTTGCTCGATTGAACTTCATCCATCTTTTATAATCCGAAATGTACTGTGCCTTAACCTTATTGTTTATTAGTTTTGTTATCGCACCAATATTATACATAGCTCGATGAAGCAGTAGCATATCATTGACGTCATCTCCCGAAACAGTGAGTTCATTCTCAATTCGATTTATAGACTTTTCGCCATTGTACACACTCTCGATCCGGAACTTCGTTGTTGCTGACAAGGCATTATTCCTGCGATAGTAATAAGCCTTCTGATTACCCACTGCCACACGGTTTGCTTTTTGTGCCACTGTAGTAATAAAATGAAGCCCTTCACCATAGAATAAATCCGTCGCAAAACGAATCTGCTTATCATTTAGCAACTGTCGACTGAACATCTTATTCCAGCATCCAACAATTACTGTTGGTGAAAGAAGTAGTGCCGTTGCCTCTCCAGGAGTAAGCACATCCAATCTCTCTTCATCTGCTTGACCCTCATTTTTACGGGTAAAGCAACTTTTAGACAGACAAAACTCTGCGCCAGTTTCTTGAGCCATGCTGACCATATATTCTATAAAATTTGGAGCAAGGTAGTCATCTCCGTCTACGAATACAATGTAGTCTCCCTCTGCCATATCAATGCCGGTGTTTCTCGCTGCACTAACGCCAGCATTTTCTTTATGTATGACTCGGATATGATCATTTTTCTCTCCGAGCTTATCGAGAATTTGCGGTGTACTATCTGTTGATCCGTCGTCAACGATGATCAGCTCACAACAAGGATAGCTTTGATTCAGCACGGACAAAGCACACTGTTCTATATAGTTTTCAACATTATAGGCCGGAACTACCACTGACACGGCAGCTCTTTTCATCACGCTGCCGCACATACGGTGTTCCTCCTATATTCATTAGAGAAATGTACAAAAGTAGTTTCACCTACTTCTGTACCCCCCCCCGAATTATCAGCTTCACTTTATAAGGAATCATGTTCTTTAATCGTCCTTTCAAATATCTCTTTTTGTAATTCTTGAGATAAGCTTTCTGAATTTGGACTCCTGTCATTCCCTTATACTCAAGAATCCTGTCTTTTCTCGACGCTGGCAATTTAGAAGGTGCCTTGAGTTGTTCATTTTGCTTTACCGCAGAATCAACAGGCGTTTCCTGTAGGATAAGGGACTGTATGTTTTCCAGCATTCTATGTCCCTTATCACTGTTTACAAGCAATAGTGAACAACCATCCTGAGTATTAAGTGCGAGATGAAGTTTCTCCACACCCCAATAATCTCCCAACGAAAAGTCGCCGACTCTTTTCGTGTTTGCATACTTACAGGAGTAGCAGGACTTTCTATAGATGTCCCCTGACAAGAAATAGGAGTAGTAATAATTATCAAAATCCCGATACGGGATTTTTTTCAGGCAATCAGAAGTATCGACGACGACGACGCCGCCGCCGCAACTCCACCCCGCGTACTCCTTGGAGCGAAACCGTAGTGCCTTTATTTTGCCATATCTTTCCCTAGCAAAATCCATGTACTTGTCAAAGTAAGCCTGGGAACCAACTCCATGACACACAATATCTGCGGTATAAAGATGCTCGTAGTCCTTTCCTAAGTAGTTCTTCAACCCGTCAATCTGGCAAGGTGTCCCAGAGTATAGGACTGTTTTTCCCTGCTTCAAATCTTGCTCAACCATCTGATAGGTGGTTCCAGTATCACTTTGCAGATATTTAGAACTCCGCAGTCCCTCAAAGTCAGCCTTGCCGATGGTCCGGATATGCTTGACCTGCATGTCGTCCAGCATCGCTGCACCATACACAATGCCGCCTTGCGCAAAGATGGCATCGGCGATGGCAGTAAATGCTCCGCCGCTTGTGCTTTTCGCCAGCACTTCAGCATCCTTATGAACAGCCGCATACGCTTTCTGCTCGGCAGGAACCTCGAGTGCCTTATCAATAGGGCACACTTTTTCGCACAGGCCACAATTTACACAGGTATCTTCATCAATTTGTGGATATCGAAATCCAAACTCTCTCTGTACCCATGAAATGCACTGCTTCGGACAACGCTGAACACACGCCCCGCAGCCCGTACATTTTTCAAAATTGACCGTCAACATACTTTCTCCTCATCACTGGCAGCCAGCAAGTGCATCATCCAAGAACTTCATAGAAGCAGCACGACGTTCCTGAATTGCGGCATTCACCTTATCAAAATCCACGGATTTGTCTGCAACGCTTTCCATTTCCACAAAATCCGAAATTGTTCTGTCCAGCAGACCATACTCGGAAAGAAGGAAGCGCAGTTTATTCTGATTACCACGCAGTTTTACAACAGCCGGGGTATTGCAAATAATAGACATCACCGAGCCATGGAACGTATCCGTCACAACCAGTGCCGCATTTTTGATCCATCCGAGCAGCTCAAACGGAGAAGCATCAATGCACCTGCACCAACAATGGTAATAGCCCACCGACACGATTTTCAAATTGTGCTTTTCTGCATAGTCTTTAATGTGATTGTATTCTGCCGCATCGTTCAAATTCTTATCATAGGAATAAATCAGAATATAATCCTTCATGGGCGGCGTAAAAGACTGCATTTCCTTTTCATAACCATAAAGGATAACCGGGTCACATACCAGCGTAGCATCAATACCAGCAGTCTTTTTCACCGTTTCCAGAGAGTTTTGATCTCGTACAGAAACCGCATCCATATGATGCAGTCCGTCTGAAATCATTTTCTGCTGTCCTTGCTTAACAACATCCTCATAGGTTGTCGGGCCAAAGCAACCGGCATAGCTGATGATGTGCTTTGCCTTCAAACCATTGCCATACAGAAACGGATTAACACCGATTTCAAGGCTGAACACCTCATCGCTTCCGATAACTGCCAAGTCACCCGAAAAATCCTCATATTTCCCCATCATTGGAATATTCGTTGCTCTGAATTTTGCAAGGGTGCGTTTCTTGCTCACGTTGTACAGGATGTTTCCTGCGCCTTTTTCCATCAGGTACTTAGCGTAAAAGCCAATGCTTCCAAGACCGAGCTTATATTTATTGGCTTGTTTCTGAGAAATGTTAGAGTAGCTGCGCTCAAACTCCAGAAAGCCACACTCGTGACCTTTTGACTCAAGCACAGTTTTCAGCGCGTTCGCCTGCAAGACCGCACCATGGTTATGCACACCGTAATATGTCAGAATCCCAATTTTCATTCAATAATTCCTCTTTACTTCCTCAGCACTTTCTCAAACATAAACTTCCGCAGCCAGTTCGGAGCCAGCGCAGATCCGCTGCGGATTACGCAGCTCTTCATGTACTGGCCGTTCCCAATGAACCCGCTGTCCTTCATGAACTTGAACAGTCTTGCCTGGGTTTTAGCGTACTTCCAGCCTGCGCGCCTTAAGTACATTTCAGAACCAGCCCGCATATGGAGCAGCGGCTCCTGAATGTTGTAGCCCTGATACCCTGCCATCAGCATCCGAAGCCAGAGGTAATAGTCCTCCAGTAAGTAGAAATCTTGATAGGAACCAACTGCTTCGACTGCGGACTTCTTATACATCACACAGGGGTGATTAAACGGATTCCGCTTCTTTGCAAACTCTACGATTTCTGCATTCGTCTCCGGCAGCACTCGCCTCGTATCAACCGTGTTCGGATCAGTGGTAAACTCCTCCACGATGCCGGAGCAAACGCTCACCTCCGAATGTGTGTTAAACACAGCAATCTGTTTTTCACATCGATCTGGATAAGCGATGTCATCGCTGTCCATCCGGGAAACCAACTCATTTTTGCAATACTTGATTCCCTCATTCAGCGCATTGCCAAGTCCCCCGTTTTTCGCAAGGCGGACAACATTTAATGTGTCACCCATCTCCTGCTGCTTTGTAGCAATCACGTCATCTAGCTGTTCGTTCAGTGGTCCATCACATACCAGCACGAAATCATTTGTGGAGAGCGTCTGCGTTTGTATGCTCTCTATCGCCTGCTTCAGATACTCCGGCTTCTCTTTGTGATAAACCGACATAAGAACGGAGTATCCTCTGTATTCCACAACACTCATAGTCCCTCTCCGCATATCAAAGATTACAGCCCAGACTCATTCTCCAAGAGTCTGAGCCGTTTATTCCTTATATAAAGCTCTACTAATCGTCCTCAGCAGTGTGAGTCACACTGCCGCTATGTCTTGTACTGCGTACATCACAGTTGCTATTGACCTACGCTTTACACATCGCTCTGCGCCATCTGCTCACCAGTGGCTCACAGTCCTTCGTACCCTCCGGCATAAACTCGGTCTTACTGTAACAATCATCACTACTGACTACTTGCTCACACTCTCATGTGAGAATCTCACCGGCGCGGAGGCCTTTTCATCGCCTCTATCGGTGATTTTTACACCTTCGTTATGGAAAGACCTTTGTGTATTCCCGACTCCACAAATCCTCAAAATATACCGTAGTATCAACACTTTTCAGCGTTTTCTGTGTTTATATCATCTCGGTGGACTCTGGCATAAACTCAACCTACCGTAACAATCATCTGTGAGCCTCATTTTCGGCTCATAGTCCCGCAACAGTAACCGCTTTGTTTATTCCTGACTCCACAGAGCCTCGAAATATGCCGTAGTACCAATGTTTTTTGGCTTTTTTCTCATTTTTTCCGCTTCCGTGTACTCTGGTATAAACATCTCTTTACCGTAGCGTCTTTATGAGCAGTACACTCTTATCTTCAAGACCGATTTCAGTCTCAGATGATATTCTCATCGTCCTGCAAGGCTCGCAGAATGATAATGTCATTGAAAGACCTATGTTTATTCCTGATGCCACATCAGGCGAATTTTTGCCCGATTTTTGTCTATATCGCTACAAATTCAAGCCATATAGCCATCACTTTTTGCCACTCATGGCAGTGGTTTGCCCTTCCTCAACTCCCTCGGTGCTTTCAGGCATAAACAGGATCTTCACTGTTGCAAACATGATTTTCAAATCTTCGACAATGCTCGGATGAGCTATGTACATCAGATCCATGGTCAATTTGTCATAGGGAGTAGTATTGTACTTACCATAAACCTGGGCGTACCCAGTTAAACCGGCTTTAGCCTGCAGGCGCAGGGAGAATTCCGGCATTTCCTCACAGTACTGAGCTGCAATCTCAGGGCGCTCCGGACGGGGGCCGACGATGCTCAAGTCACCCTTCAAGATATTTATAAGCTGCGGCAATTCATCAACGCGGCAGGCACGAATGATTTTACCGACGGGCGTGATGCGGTCATCGTTTTCGCCGCTGGAAAGACGGGCGACGCCGTCCTTTTCAGCATCGACCCTCATGCTTCTGAATTTGAGAATACCGAATTCTTTGCCATCCTTCGTTAAACGAATTTGCTTGTAAAAGACTGGACCGTGATCCGTCGCTTTGATGGCAATAGCCGTCACAAGGAAGATCGGACTCAGAATCACAAGCGCAATAGCAGAAATGACAATATCCAGCAGTCGTTTTACAAACAGATACTCCGGCTGAGGATTATACCGGCCAACACGAAGCATCGGCAAGTGGAACATATGCATGTGATGTGCACCGGACATAATGGTGTCACCGATGCGTGGTACTACAAATACAGTAATGTTGTTTTCTACACAGTATTTCAGAATAATATTCCGATCATGGCTGTGGATGCCGCTCAAAAACACTGTGTTGATGCCGTCCAGCATGGAGAGATTCTCGATGCACTCTCCCGCCGTAGCGGTGGAGACCACTTTGTACTTGGCATCAAGACCGTACTTACCAATCAGCTGCTCCATACCACGTCTGGTATCATAAATAACAGCTGTGGCCTGTGGCGGGAAAGTTTTAAAGTAAGCGTGGTGAGCGTTATAAGCCCAAATTGAGGCCATAATAACCTGCCCCACAAGAGCTGCCACGCCAGGAAGAATGTTGGGCAGGTGCTTGGACAGTAGCCAAATCACAATGTACATGATAAAATCGCTGACCGCTGCCGCCAAAAATTGCTCGTAGATGATCTCAGAGATTCGCTGCATCGACATCAGAAAGGCGTCGTATACGCGCCCAAAGATGATGAACAGCACAAAGAACAGCGCCACGACCAAGTAATCTCCCTTTGCGTAGTACGGCGATGCAACGCGCTTAGCATAGTATAGATACCAGCACATTGCAAATGGTATCGTCATAAGCACAGCATCTAACAGCTTTATCATCCGCAAAATCAAGTCATGCCTAAACCTTGTCATGTTCTTACTCCTCGTTCTTCTTTGCACATATACTATTTTCAATACTGCAACTGAAATCAGGGAAAGCAGTTTTGAGCAGCAAAAGGCATTCCCACAAATTACCCATGGAAAATCCTTAGCACAATTCAGCAGTCTACCAACGCAATATTTTGCCAATATATGTATTGATATAATAGCACACAATTCGACATTTATCAACAAATCGGATTCATTTTAATTATACAAGTACACAAATTCAGCACATTTTACAAATACACCCTTGTTCATAAGGTGAATGAGGCTAAAATTCGATAGATTGTTATATGTAACAGTCAATTGATACATGATTTAAATTTTCCTTAAAACACAACTGATTCAAATAAAAACAGATTGCTACGCTTGCAGCAATCCGTTTTTATTTGAATCAATATTAACTACTAACGCTTAGATCATTACCTGCGTCCGAACTTCTTCCTCTTCTTTGACGGGTGTTTTCCCTTGTTCAATTCACGCTGATACGCATCTTCGGAACTGAAACCAAAGATTCCTTCTGAGACCCGTTCAACCAGTGCCGTTAACATCTCGTAATCGCGCAAGTAGTTATTCCTTGCCTTGTCATCCATTACTTTAAAAAACCTCGCCATCAAACTCATGTATGCGTTATAGTCGCCATTCTGCGCAGCCTTGAGCAGGCATTCAAACCGCCTTGCAGATGGAGTCCACAGTTCTTCCCTTTTCATCTCAAACCAGCTTCTTTCTCAATTCTCTTGCAATTTTTCTTCGTGCCTTAGAAATCGTGTTGGGTCTAACCTTAAGCTTCCTCGCCACAACCTCTATAGGATAATCCAAATAAGTACGAATAATCATTAGCTCTCTGGGTGAGAGCCTTTCCAATTCCTGCTTCAATGATACCAGAAGCTCTACTCGAGCGAATTCATCTTCCGCACGAACATCAATGACATCAGCTACATCATCAATATTGATAACAATCGGCTGATTTGCATTACCAGCAAGTCGCCTTTTCCCCTTGTTCCTATATCCAAGGAGACGTTTCTCCGACCTGTATTTGATTTCCTCTTTGTCTAACAAATCAAGGATATGGCTGTTGAACGAATTACTAAGCCAGTTCTTTTCTATCGTCTGGTTAAGCTGATTATAATTGGCCCATTCACGAAGAGTGAGCCAAAGTTCATACATTTCTAATTCAGTCATTTTGACCTCCTATAGCGATTTGAGTTTTTTCGGTCAAATCACATCTAGGAGGTCCCCTGCTCCGAGAGCAACTAAGCAGTTTCACCACAAAATCACCTATCCCCTCAGTTACAATGGATTGCGTCGCTTAGGTGATTTGGGAATCATAAATATAAATTTCACAATTCCCGCATGTGGTTTATAAAGAAGGCCACCAGAGAAGCCAAAAAGACTTCTTAGGTGGCCATCATATTGACTGTATTTAATTTACTATCCGCATCCAGTTGAATGATTCGTATCATACTACATTTATCTGTATTAGTTATAATACAACATTCAAGTAAACCATTTCAACGTGTTTTCACTCTTTTTCTGTCGAACTTTGTTGAAAATCCAATAGAATTATATTCCAGTATTTATTTCAAGCTTTTATTCCCGCACTCATTTTATCGTAAGCAATCAATAATCCCCCGTGAAGGCAAAAAATAAGAGCACCTCGAAACCGAGATGCTCAAAAAATCAAGACAGATGGCAATATTCAGGGAGCGCCGTAGACCAAGGCAATAGCGGCAGGAGTTGCTCACGAGTTGGCTCGTTTCCGGGTTTGGGAAGCTCCTGCAAAAGGAACAGAATGTATCCAAAGGGATCCAGCTTGTTGCGTTTAGCTGTTTCAATCACGCTGAAGCACAGGGCACTGGCATCTGCGCCTTTGGCGGTATCGCAGAATAAGAAATTTCTTCTGGCCATAACAAACGGCTTAACGGTTCGCTCCGTCACATTGTTCGTAAGTTCCAGTCTTCCATCCAGCAGAACAGCCTCCAACTGTTTTCTCTGGTGTAGCAAGTATGTTTGTGCCTTTTGCAGATTCGAATCTTTTTCAGAAGAAAAACTGGAAAGGAAGTTCCAATAGGCATCCATAACGGGTTTCATTTCAGCCATACGGTGTTTTTGACGTTCGTCAGGTGACATATCTCTCCAGCAAGCTTCTAATGCGAAAATCTTTTCAACATATGCGAAAGCCTTTTCGGATTGGCTCCCTTCAACAGGTTTCTTGCCCTCAAAGCAATCCACCCATTTGCGCCTTGCATGAGCCCAGCATCCGACTCTGGTCACAGATTCGACATCGTTGTACGCCGAATAACCGTCGGTCTGCAGGTAGCCAGAGAAGCCCTTAAGCACTCAGACAGAATGACCTATTATGTTATCCGTTTGTTTCCAATACATAGATTGGGGCTTTATCCTTTGTCTGCTGAGCCAAATCTGCTTCGTCTTCGATAATTGCAATCTGCAGCATACCCGAAACCTCCCCATAGGATTTGCATTCTTTCTTTTCTGTCATCATTCTACCAAGTGCGACAAACAATGTCAAAAAGATTTTCAAGAGCACTTATGCAGTTTTCAGTCAAAACAAGAGGAGCGTCCGCTAAAGCAGACGCTCCTCTTTGTGCTTCTTGTGCTTCTTGTAAGCGTGCAGATTACTTGCCGCTGCTGTTCAGGCGCGGGATGGTCTCAGTCTTTGTTTCATTGCAAACCGTGCAGGTGTAGGTCTTGACGCCATCTTTTTGAGCCGTGGGTTCAGTAGTAACGACACCGTTATCCCAATCATGGTCTTTTTTGGTCGTAACATCGAAAGTGCTGCTCACATCACCGCAGACGATGCAGTAGATTTCGGTGCGACCCTCTTCCTTGCAGGTAGGCTCTATGACACGCTTAGCGGCATGGTGACCGGTGGAGTGTACAATGTTGTCCTTGTAAGAGAAGCTGTCATCCTGATTGCACTTATGCATCGTGTAGCCGTCTTCGGTACAAGTCGGCAGAACAACGGTAACGGTGAAGGTGTACTTGGTGGGCAGGACCTTTTCAGTCTTGGTCGCATTACAGTTCTTGCAATGCAGGGTCTTTTCACCGTACTCGTCATAAGTAGGCGGGGTAGTGATGACACCCTCGTCCCAGATGTGACCAGTACCGCCGTAGTCGTAGGTCATGGTATGGGAAGCATCGCGCTTGCAGTGCATCAGCATGGTGCCCTTCTCGGTGCAGGTAGCCTTTTTCAGGCATTCGGTGTGCTCGGTGTCCCAATCATGGTAACCGATAGCGGGCACAGGCATCAACACTCTTTCGTTGCACCCCTCGTAGCTGCAGTACATCCAACGCTTGCCTTCAGTGTCGCAATAAGGTCCCTCGATGATTTCGCCAAGGCGCGTGTAATCGTGCTCATGCACCTTGGGGATGTCTTCGGTCTTTGTTGCTTGGCATACCTTGCAGGTAAAGGTCTTGATGCCGCTCTCAGTAGCGGTCGGCTCCTTCGTTACAACGCCTTCATTCCACTGATGCTCACCGGTGATAGGCAGGTCTTTCACATGCTGCTTATCGTTGCAGCGCTCACAGACATTGTCTACACTGCCAGAAGCGCCACAGGTAGCGGGAGTAGTGACTTCCTTATACTGATGGCCCAGCGCAGCAACAGGCGTATCCTTGTATGTCTTTGCGGGATTCTCATTGCAGGTATGCAGCGTGTAACCGTCCTCGGTGCATGTAGGAGCGACCACAGTTTCCGTGAAGGTATAGCCCAATGCAGGAATTACTTCTTTATGCACATGGGTCTTGTCGTTCTGACAGGTATAGGTGCGCTCGCCATCTTCTTCGTAAGTTGCTTCCTTGGTAACAACACCATCGTCCCAAGCATGTCCCGTCGCAGGAACAACTTCCGTATAGGTATGGGTTGCATCGTTCAGGCAGGTGAAAGTCTTGACGCCGTCCTCAGTGCAGGTAGGAGCCTTGGTGACAGTGCCATCATCCCACTTGTGCCCCAGAGCCGCGATTTCTTCGGTCTTGGTCTCTGTGCAGCCGGTATTCTGGCACTTGAAGGTCTTTACACCGGGAGCCTCACAGGTAGCGGCCTTAGTGACAGTGCCGTCATCCCACTTATGACCCAGTGCTTGGATTTCCTCGGTCTTAGTCTCATTGCAGCCATTACGGGTGCAGGTATAGGTCTTAACACCAGCGTTCGTGCAGGTCGCTGCCGTTGTGACTGTACCAGCGTCCCAAGCATGGCCCAGTGCATTCGTATAATCGCGTTTTTCGGTCAGAGCGGAATCCTGGTCGCAGATGTAGATGGTATAGCCCTTCTCTGTGCAGGTAGGCGCTACCGTATTGCCCTTATGCCAGGTCTTTTCGACTACCGGGATATCTTCCGTGTATGTAGCACCGCAGGAAGTGCAGGTAAAGGTCTTCGTACCCTTCTCGTAGATGGTAGCAGGCTTTGTGACCTTACCGGCATCGTAGGCGTGCGGCAGCTTTGCCTTGTAATCGCCCTTGTAGGTCAGGCCGGGGACTTCATTGCACTCGTAGATGGTATAGCCCTCAGCGGTGCAGGTCGGAGCAACAACGCTTTTGATATGATAGGTCTTGTTGAGAGACGGGATTTCCTCGGTGCGCGTCTCATCGCATTCCTTGCACTTGAAGGTCTTGATACCGGTCTCGGTATAAGTAGCAGCCTTCGTGACTGTACCGCCATCCCAGCTGTGTCCCTTTGCCGGAACAAAGCGGTCATTGTAGTTCATGCCGCCCCACTCATGGCAGATATGCTCATCGTAGCCTTGCGTGGTGCAGGTCGCCTCATGACGGCGAACCGTGAAGGTGTATTTTACCTGAGGCTTTACGGTAGGAGCCGGAGTAGCTGCCGGAGCAGGTGCCGGTGTTTTTGTCGCTGCCGGTTTGGTAGTCCCGCCGGAAGTCGAAGTGCCGGTACTCGGCTTCTCCGTCTTAGTCGGCTCGCTGGTGGCGTTGTCCTTCTTATCAGTGTTCTCAGCGGGCGTGGCGGTCGGTGCAGGCGTAGCCGTCGGTGCAGGTGTGGCAGTTACTTCTGGTGTTTCCGGAACCGCAGCCTGACTTTGGCTCGTGGTCACATCCGAACTCGTCGTATCGTTGGTGTTTTTTCTTTTCTTGCAGCCGGTCAAAGAAACCGCAACCGTAGCAGCTAAAGCTACAGCAACGATTCTTTTCGCTGTACTAACTCTCCTTTTCATAATAGACCTCCTTCCCTTTAGGGGATAGTTTCTTAACTATATTATATCAAAGAAAACATCGCGTTTACATTGATTTTTATAGATTTTACAACTCCTCTATCAAGTTCTACTCTTTGCATAATCAGTACATCCCGAAACTGTGCATAGTATCCAGTACATATGGCTAACTCTTAGTCTTTGCCACTAGCTATTGATTTTCGCCTTTTTCTAAAAACTTCCGTCATGTTGCATATTGACTCTTTCCAGAGAAAGGAGTACGCTATTCTGAATCGAAGGAAGGGATTAACATGGAAGTCAGTATATTGCTCATGCAGCAGATAGCCCAGCTGTTTATCGTTCTTTTGATGGGCTATGTAGTTGTCAAGGCAGGGCTTCTGAAAGCCGCAGACAGCAAGGTTTTGTCCGTAGTTTTCGTATATCTGGTCATGCCGTGCGTCGTTCTCAATGCATTTCAAATCGACGATACGCCGCAGATTCGCACAGGACTCTTGTACTCGATGGGCATAGCGGTCGGAATGCATGTCGTGTTTCTGGTCCTCAATGCCATCTTTAAGAAACCACTCAGATTGGATGTCGTGGAGCAGGTCAACATCATCTACAGCAATGCGGCTGCGCTCGTCATCCCTCTGGTTCAGGCTTTGCTCGGCGAGGAATATGTCGTGTATTCCTGCGCTTTCGTCATCGTTCAGCTGATTCTTCTCTGGACGCACGCAAGTGCCTGCCTGCAAGAGGGCGCAAAACTTGAATGGAAGAAGATTCTGACCAATGTCAATCTGATTGCGATTGTCGCCGGTGCGCTCTTGTACCTTCTGCATATCTCGCTGCCCTCGCCTATTGTGAGTACGCTCAGCAGCGTGGGTGCTATGATAGGGCCTATGGGGATGCTGCTGGCCGGTATGGCGATTGCGGAAGTACCGTTAAAGAAAGTCTTCTGCACACCGCGCAACTATCTTCCCGTTGCACTTCGTCTGATTGTAGTTCCTATCATTGTTCTGCTGCTACTTCGCGTGTTCCACGCATCTGACTGGATTGCAGATGGTAAAGCAATTTTAATGACAGTCTATCTATCGGCTATTACGCCGTCTTGTGCGACAGTCACCTCAATGGCGCAACTCTACAATCGTGATGCGGCGCACTCAAGTGCATTGTATGTTCTGAGTACGCTGCTTTCCATCATGACGATGCCTCTGATGATTGGACTGTTCGATATGCTGGTGTGATATACCTTTTATAAGTACAGATTAAGAAAGAGAAAAGCGCCCACCTTTCACGGTGAGCGCTTTTTCATTTTGTGGAGTATTACTGGATACCCAGAGTGACTTTCAAATTGTCATTGAAAGAATCTGCGATGGCGTGAACATTTCTATATGCCTCGCGAATGATTTGTATTTGCCTACTTTCGTCGCAATCATCAGCACATTGCGAAATCCCCTTCAGCAGAGAAAAAAATCTCTTAACTGTTATATTCTCCGTATTAATTTCTCCAGATTCAACTTTTTGAATCCATCGAAAATCAAGTCCAGCTGTTTCTGCAAGTCTTTTCTGTGTCACTCCAATTTCTTGTCGTAACTCCTTCACCTGCATTTTTTATCACTTCCTCGATTTCATCATACGCCAATATTAGCGTATAGTCAACAAGTATGTTTAAAGTGCTTTAGCTATCGTAGTTTTCCTGGCTTACCCTATTATATCTCTAGCCGAATTATGTTTAATAATAAACGCACCACGAAAACGTCGCCCTCTATACTCATCTCAAAAATAAAACTACTATTTTTCTTCCTTCCAATTCCACATATAATATTTGCTTCATACTCATGTTCCGTCTTGGAAATTGCTGATAGTTATCAAGAATTATTGGTAATTTCCAATAGCTCCATTATCCCACAGGAGGCGTCTCTTTCGCAGGACGTCGATTGTTGAGCACTTATCTTACAACATACCGGGCACACATCTAGCAACCAACCCCACTATCAGATTTTCACTCTGGTAGCGGGGCTGGTTTTACTTAAAAGACAATCGCTTGCTTGATATTTTCTACGGTCATTCACTCCTTGCTTTTAGCTGTCACAGCGGACACTTTCTAACTACAAGGGCCTCTTTGCTTACTTCGGTAAGCAAAGAGGCCGCACATTCTGAGCTTATTGTCAAGTATTTAGAAGAAAAAAATCCCTCTATACCAATTTCTGCGTTGGTGTAGAGGGATTGCCTATTTAACTAAGTGACATTGCCTTTATCGGAATAGCTCTTTCCTTTACAACAACCTCACCTTACAGTTTGGGAGAAACGCTTAGTGCTTCAGTTCCAGCAACGCATCACCCTGCTTTACGGTGCCACTGGCTTTAGCCTCGACAGCGGCATAGTCATCGGTATTACAGACAATGACCGGCGTGGTCACGGGATAGCCTTCGGCCTTAATGGCTTCCAGCTCAAAGCGGATCAACGGCTGGCCCTTCTTCACCTTGTCGCCCTCGTTGATGAGGTAGGTAAAGTGCTTGCCACCCAGCTTGACCGTATCGATGCCGATGTGCATCAGCAGTTCGGCACCGTCAGCCGTGGTCATGCCCACGGCATGGTGGGTCTCAAAGGTGGAGGAGATCTCACCGTCAGCAGGTGCCACCAGTTCACCGTCGGTGGGCTCAATGGCAATGCCGTCGCCCAGCGCACCGCTGGCAAAGGCTTCATCCTTCACAGCGGCCAGCGGCACTACAGTACCGTTCAGGCAGGCAGACAGCACGGTATCCTTTGCTGCGGGTGCTACTGCCGGCGAGGGAGCGACAACCGGGTTTTTGGGTGTACTTTCCAGATAATCTTCCAGCTTTGCCTTGATGACGGCCACCTTGGGGCCGTACACCACCTGTACGCCGTTGCCCTTGCAGATCACGCCGGAGGCACCGGAGGCTTTGAGCACATCCTGTTTGACCAATGCCGCATCATTGACCGTGCAGCGCAGACGGGTTGCGCAGCAATCCACATCGGCCAGATTAGCGGCACCTCCCAGACCTTCCACGATCATTGCACTGACCGGGTCATTCCCGGCAGGCACACTGCCGGAAGCAGCATTGCGGGCGTTCACGTCCGCACGGGTGTACAGCTTGACTTCCTCGGCATCATCGCGGCCCGGGGTCTTGTAGTCAAACTTGGAAATCATAAAGCGGAAAATGATGTAGTACAGCACAAAGTACACCGCACCGACCACGACAACCCACACCCAGTGGGTCTTGGCGTTGCCCTGCATCACACCGAACAGCACCAGGTCGATGAGACCGCCGGAGAAGGTCATGCCCACGCCCACATTCAGGATGTGCATCAGCATGAAGGACAGACCGGCCAGTACGCAGTGCACCGCGTACATGGGTAGTGCCACGAAGATAAAGGTAAATTCCAGCGGCTCGGTGATGCCGGTGAGGAACGCCGTCAACGCAGCAGACAGCAGCAAGCCACCTGCCGCCTTTTTCTTTTCCGGCTTGGCGCACTGGTACATAGCCAGCGCCGCGCCGGGCAGGCCGAACATCATAAAGGGGAACTTACCGGCCATGAAGCGGGTAGCGCTGACCGAGAACACAGTGGTGGACTTGGAAGCCAGCTCGGCAAAGAAGATGTTCTGTGCGCCGGTCACGGTCACGCCGTCGATGATGGCGGTGCCACCCACAGCGGTCTGCCAGAACGGCATATAGAACACATGATGCAGTCCAAAGGGAATCAGTGCACGCTCCAGCAGGCCGTAAATAAAGGTACCTGCATAGCCGGAAGCCAGCACCAGTGCACCCAGCGCGGCAATACAGTTCTGCACCACCGGCCAGATATAGAACATGGCAATGCCGACCACCAGATACACAATAGAACTGACGATGGGCACGAAGCGTGTGCCGCCAAAGAAGGCCAACACTTGCGGCAGCTCGATCTTATAGAATTTGTTGTGCAGTGCAGCCACGCCCAGACCGACCACGATGCCGCCGAACACACCCATTTGCAGCGTTGTGATGCCCAGCATGGTGGTGGTGGAGTTGGCAGGCATAGCTTCTACACCGCCCGCCGCATTGATCATGGCCTGAATGGCTGTATTCATAATGATATAGGCCACTGCACCGGACAGTGCCGCGACCTCTTTTTCTTTGCGAGCCATGCCGATGGCTACACCCATGGCAAACAGCAGCGCCAGATTGTTGAACACCGCATTGCCGGTCTGGCTCATCACGTCCAGAATGGTATAAATGAGGGTGCCCGGATGGATGACGCTGTTCAGGCCATAAGCCGCCAGCATCGTTTCGTTGGTGAACGAGCTGCCGATGCCCAGCAGCAGGCCCGCCACAGGCAGCAGTGCAATGGGCAGCATAAAGCTGCGTCCCACGCGTTGCAGTACGCCAAAGATCTTGTCTTTCATCTTCAATTCTCCTTTTTCTTAAGTTCGTAACCAGCATATATCTACACAGGAAATGCCTGTGGAGAATCAAAGGCGAAACAAAAAGCTTACTTTCCCATCCAAATCCGTTTCAGATGGATAGTAAGGAACACCAGTTCCTCGTCCGAAAGCTCCTTGTGCCAGGTATTGCGCACATACTCCGCAATGCAGCAGGCGCATTTGTAGTGTTCACTGCAATTGCGGGCGATCAGAGCGCGGAACACTTCGTCATGGGTATCGTTTTCCTGCTCCTGTTTTCCTTGAAATACGCGCTGTGCAAAAAAGCGCAAATGCACGGTAAAGCGGCTGAAATCCAGTGCATCCCGGTCAAAATGGCAGTTGTAAAAGTATTCCACCACCTGCACGCAGCCATCCACAAAGCGGGTGACATCGTTCACCACGCTCATGGTGGTGTTGAGCTCTGCGTTGACGATGTGCAGCGCAATGAAGCCGCCCTCGTCGTCCGAAAGGTCTGCATGGAAACGCTGGCGGATGGTGGCAAGGCACTCCATGCCAAGGTGATACTCTTCCGGATAGAATTCCCGAATGGAAGTCATCAACGGGTTAGAAAAGCGAATTCCCTGTTCACTGCGCTGAATGGCAAAGCTGATGTGGTCGGCCAGTGTGATAAGCAGGCTTTCGTTCAGTGGGTATTTCAGCCGCTGCCGGATGGTTTCTACCAGCTCATCGGTGAGCAGCAGATGCTCATACGGAATCCGTTCCAGAAGTTCCACCAACTTTTGCTGCACGGCAGGGCTGGTCATGCGGTAGCTGCACTCCACGGTTTCAGCCTCGATTTTATAGCCCGGCTTAACACCAAAGCCCAGACCACGCCCGGTGACGATCAACTCACAGCCCGTGGAATCCACCACGCGCAAAATATTGTTGTTGATTGGCTTTTTGACGGTATATTGCATTGTTTCTCCTCCTCGGGTTGAAAAAGGCAATAAAAAAAAGACCACCCTTGACACAGCAAACATACCGAAGGCTGAAACACGCTTTCGGCTTGTGCTATGCAGAGTTGGTCTAGCCCGCCAAACGGTAACAATCCAACGACGCTGCTCACGTACATTTTTCTTTTTTGTAAGGCACAAACAAATCAGGCACTTGAATAGCGACTTATTCTGTGCATGATTACAATACCATATTCTTTGTGGAGTGTCAAGACAAGAACGGCTCTCTTTTTCACTTTGTTAGCTTTGCACAAATTCAGTCGATAATTTACAGCAGATTGACAAGTAAAAAGATTTCTTTTATTTGTGCTTTTTTTATTTGTGCTTTTTTTAGCCGTTGTTTTCAAACGAGATTGTTTTCTTTTTGCCCAAATCATGGTCTACTCTCTACGTCTGCCTGGTCAGTGTCACGGAAAGAGCAAAGTTTAGCACCACCAAAAGGCAGCGGTTGAATTCAGTCTTGAAGGTTGTACAAGAAATTATCAATATATGCACGGCCACCAGATTCTTCGTCTCCTCCACGGACGTTCCCATGCTGAACTTGACTTAGCCGTCCTGCCGTGCTACATTGGTATTAACAGTAGTGAACTCACCGTCGGTTTTGGCCGTTGCCTTGGGGCGATTCGTCGTATCAGGCTGGTGATAAACTGCTGTCTTTTTGTTTTCCTGTCCCGCCGCCTCGTTACATAGCACACCGCTGATATCGACTTTTCCGTTCTCGTATGCTATACTGCCTATAGAATTGGAGCGGTTCCGATGTGGCATATGGGAAGTCGAAGGTGTTGTTACTCACTTCGGAGTTATTGACCGTTGCAGACGACGGCTGCTCATCGGCAGTCAGGACCTTAGTAGCCCCTAAGTTTTGACCGGTCTTTTTTTGTGCCTGTCCAACCACCTCACTAAACGGCACACCTCTGATATTGATTTTTCCACCCTCATATACTAAATTTCTTATAGAACCGATGCAGTTCAATTCTAACGAGGCAAATTCGAAGCCGAAGTAGTTGAATGTTGCATCGGCTTTTTTCGTGTCGGGGGTTACATACAGCACATTGCTCACGCTCAAAAAAATTAGGGTTCACCGTTTTGGCGTAGGAACTGCTTGACTAAGATTTCACATAATAAACAATGACAATTTCTCATAGGTTGCACGATGATAACAAAAGCATTTATCATGTTTGTGCGAAATAAAAACCGTTGTTCTAGGATAGTATGACTTAGAAATTTCAGTGGTCGCAGAGTCTAGTCTAGTTTGGTTCATGTAATTTGAAAATCTACCGCTTTCTAAAATGCGTTTCATCTATAATCATCCTCTTGTTTCAAGTTAAATGCTCTGCTAAGTAGTGTCCGCGTTTCTTGTGGGAACCATTGTGTTGCCTATATGCTTTTATAGCATCAACCAGCTTTTCGCAATCCTGTCCAAAGTACTCTTCATAGAACGTTGTACTATATCATATATTCACTTGCAATCACAATTTTCAAACTTGCTTTTCAATCCGGCAAGTCTTTTCTTTAGTTCACTATTCGGCAGTCGAACCACTCCACCATTTCGTCTCAAAAATTCGCTTAGGCAGTATTCATACTCGTCCGATGTTATGTAGCTGCCTTCATAGAGTCGGCCCAGAACGCCTAATGTTCCCATGATTGATACGCCCTCTTTTGTGGCAGCTTTCCGAAGTGCCATATCTCCAGGCAAAAGTACAATATTCCGCTGCTTTGCTATGGCCAGCGCAATTCTGTCCTGAATAGACAATTTGAGATATATATTTTCCCAGGAGTCTGCCAGTGAGAATTCTTCAATTGTGATATCTACTCCTACAAGTCCCGCTTCAAGCAAGTCTTCACGGAATCCCGAAGGTGATAACAGCTCAGAATCTATCGACTCTGCATGTGATTTGAGTATAATAATTCTTTTGAAACCTCTTGTTCGCTGTGGCTATTATCATCTGCTAGGATATAGCCTTAGCTTACTGAGAGGTTCTTTCTATTTCAATTCGCAATTTTTACAGATTACAGGAATGTTCACTTTAAAAGCTCCGCTAAGTAGTGTTCATCTTTCGTGTGGGAACCATTGTGGTGCCTATAAGCTTTTATAGCATTAACCAACTTTTCGCAATCCGGTCCAAAGTACTCTTCATAGAATGCTGTACTATTATCGTATCTTCTTCTTCCACATCGAATATTCGCTTTTGCAAAAGTCTTCGGCTTTGTTTTGGATTTCACTTTCTCGTACTCTGCTGCTAAATTTTCAGATATAATGAGCAGCATTTCCAACTCGGGCTTTGTACAATACTTTTCAACCAGCGTTATTTTATCTTTGTATGCAGATGGTATCTCCAGTTTCTCATTTTGGCCATCGCCAATACGCAGTACATGTACCTCATCTGGATACAAGTTCAATGCTGCCTTAACTGCTGCAGAGAACTTTATTTGACGCGCATGATACGGGACCAATCCCAGCAAATCATCTGATGAAAATTTCAGCTTTTGATTTTCCAGTAGGATATTGATGATTTTGAGCTCGTTAGGTCCCTCGCACATGATCAACAGCTTCATTTCATCAACTTCCTTTTCAGATTCATGAGTTCATCATAGTTTACCGCCGTTTGGAAAGCGTTATTATAAAAGCGCTTGCTCTTAAGCAAACCAGATCTCACCTCAAAAGACTCGTACATGTTCTTAATGGCAATCTTGTTGCCTGACTGACACACCCATACATTGTCCTGTCGATGGAACAAATCCAATACTTCACAATAATGCGTCGAAAACAGCAGTGTTGCCCCGTGCCTGTTCACTTTTTTATCCATATACAGACTCAACATATTTTCGACAAGTGTCTTATGAAAATGCGCCTCTGCCTCATCGATAAGCAAGTCGAAACCCTGTTGGAGAGAAGCTACAACCAATGTGTAAAGGATAATGCCTTTTGTCGTTCCGCTGGACAACATATATAAGAGTTCTTTGTCCGATAGAGACTTTTCCTGATTGCAGATAGTGACACGATAGTTATGCTCGTCAAGCATCTGAATACTTTGAATATTACTATCGAAAATACAGATAATCGCAGAAAGCATTTCATCTGGTATATGATACGTTTTGAGCAATCGGAATGCCATTTGGTATGTGTCTGCTCCCATACCGTCGCTACCGAAGAAAAGCGCTGATACCTGTTTTTTCTTTAAGACAAAAAAAGTGCTTGCCGTATCTTCCGGTAACTCTCCCAGATCTTTTTGCTCAACAAAATCCTCTGTATACAATGAACTCAGTTTAGTTTTATAATACTTTTTCTTGTAAATATGCTGATTAGAAAATGTTGCCCGATTTGCCAAAGTCGGATCAGCTTTCAATTCTGTCGTATATTTGTAAATATATCCCTCATGAAAAAAGATGATTTCCAGCTTGATACCCTCATAGGAATAGTGCTTATTCTCTAAGCTAAACTTGCCAAGAATATCATAGCAACAGTCCAGCAGTTCCAGAGCAGTTGTTTTACCGGAAGCATTTTTTCCGACAAACGCTCCAATGCTATACACATACAAGCCTTCAGTAATTTCCTGAAGCTCATACTCCTTGTCTTCAGTCGTCTTCTTCGACTTAGCGACCAAATCAATAACCGTATCATCCTGGCAATTCTTAAAGTGACTCGCCTTGACACGCAGTAGCTTCATCTGAAACACCTCCAAGCTTAGTATACCTCATCGTTCAATTTTAATCAAGATTTTTGTTTAAGCTTTAGTATCTTCTTGCTTTACGGCGATATTGTTATGTTTTCTTCGAATGCTTTCTTTTTCTCTAAGTTTTCTACTTCTGCCAGCTACGGGCCGAAATACTCAGCAATATTTCATCTTTTTCTCAATACCTTTGTTCCCTTTGATGACTTATCTAAGTTAGCTACTGTAATTCGTTCACTCATAAGGAATCTATCATCTACGGTGTCTTCAACGGATCTCGTTGGCTCGCATAGACTCCTGCATAAAACCAATAAAACGCCTAGTAGATAGGGTTGGATTAGGGAGGCAGGCAAGACCTATACTAAGATTTTGTGGAGGATCCAAAGGGAGAATTTTAATATCATCTCGTTTAATTGCTAGAGTTTCATTAATTACAGTAATACCAAGACCAGCAGCAACCATTTCATGAGCGGCATAACGATCAGATGTGGTAAATCTTGTGTTTGGCTTAATTCCAGCTCCCTTAAGCAAGCGTGAAGAATCACTGTCACGGTTTGGATAAATATCAATGTATGGTTCTTCTTTCAGAATGGACAGCGAGACTCTATCCTTATCGGCGTATGCAGAATTGGCAGAAACCACCGCAACCATTTCTTCTTGCTGAAGAATAAACCATAGCATATCCGGAGTAGGTTTGCTAACAACACAGATATCCATTTTGCGTTCTTCGACAGCATGGCATAGTTCGTCATTATAACCCCATAGCATTTTGATGTTGATGCGAGGGTACTGCTGAACAAACCGAACGATTTGCTTTATGAGTAATGGATAGCTGGAGGAATATGCTGTACCAATGGTTAGCGTACCAATTTGGAGCCCATTGATATTAGCAATCCGCTGTGTGATCTGTTCTTCGTCATGCAATAAGGTGCGAATATCATTTAACAATAACTCACATTCATCTGTTGGTCCAACGCCGCGATTGTTTCGTACCAACAGAGGAAAGCCAACTTCTTGTTCCAGATTCGCAATCATACGGCTTATTCCCGAAATCGTGTAATTGGATTGTGCGGCAGCTGCAGAAATACTGCCAGAGTCCAATACTTTAAGAAGTAGTGACCATTTTTGTGTATCCATTTGGACCTCTGCTTTGACATTTTTGCAAAGCGGCTTGTATAATTTGTCGCTTTACGAAAAGTATACAATATGGTTAAATAGTTGTCAAGGAACCCGTTTAGTGTTTTTAATCAGTATTGATTATACGCTGACGAGTATTCAGCAGGAAATAGAGCCTCTTTTGCCGGCTAAAGGTTCTATGGATGGTGTGTATCTGCTGAAAAGGACAATAAAATTTTCAAAAAATAAGGAGGCTTACTATGAACAGTATGGTTATCTGCCTAATTATTTTTGCGGTTATGATTATTCTATTCTTTAACCGCAAGATACCAATGGCATTTACCAGTATGGGCGTTATTGTTGCTTTGTATGTCGCAGGATGTGTGGATAAGGCTACCGTGTTTGCCGGATTCGGCAACAACAACGTTTTGACGATGGCTGGTATGTTTATTGTTGCTGCGGGACTTTCTCGCACGCAGATGGTCAATAATATTACCAAGCTTTTGTATCGTGTGAACAATGGGTCCTTCACGCGAGTATTGGCGTCTTACATTTTGGTTATCTTCCTGCTCGGTCAGTTTGTCCCCAGCCTGCCAGCTATGTTTGCTATGGTTTATCCTCTGGTTATCAGCATGTGCAAACAGTTGAAGTGCAGCCCCTCTAAGATGATGTATCCGATTGCTGTTACGGTAGTCTCTACTTCCTTTGTTATTGAGCCCATTGGTCCTTATGCTGCATGGTTCGTTACGCAGAATGGCTATCTGGAATCCTATGGCTGGACCGGATCTCCTCTCAGCATGTGGAGTGAGACTATGGTTTTTCTGCCGACCTCGCTGGTTACTTTGCTGTTGACGATCTTCGTCTTGCCGAAGCTCATGCCAGATCAGCCTGAAACTGAAACGGCCGCTATCACAGGGCCGGATATCACAAACAATGAGGCTCTTTCTCCGGTCCGTGAATTTCTCGGTTATGGTATCTTTATTGCTACCGTTATTGGACTGATGCTTGGCCTTCCTTCTTGGGCAGTTACGATGGCTGGTGCAACCGCTGTTGTCTTGTCCGGTGTTTTGGATGAGCAGACCGCACTGATTCGTATGAATATGAGCATGGTTCTGCTGTATGCAGGTGTCACGGTTATGGGCGAGGCTTTGGGCAACACCGGTGCTGCTCAGTTGTTAGGAGATCTCGCTGCAGGTGCTCTTTCTGGTGTTCGCAATGGTTATATCATTGGCGCAGTATTCTACTTGGTATCTTTCCTGATGACATCTTTCCTATACAACAGAGCAACGACTACTGTTTTAATTCCCATTTTGATTATTTCTTGCAGCTCGATTGGCTGTGATCCTCGTGGTCCCGTTATCCTTTGCTCTCTGGCATCCATGTCTTCGCTGATCACTCCGATGCCTAACCCCGTAGTACCCATGGCTATGCAGGCTGGTGGCTATACACAGAAGACAATTCTACGTGTAGGCATAATTCCAGCAATTGTTCGAGGAATTGTTGGCGTTGCGATTGCTATGACGATCTTCCCTGCTTTCGGCTAATGCTACAATAAAGCCAAAAAATGAAGTACGCGCTAGAACGCTTGACTATTGACGAAGGAGACTTTCTATGAAAAGGTTTGATGGTAAAGTTGTTGTCATTACGGGCGGTGGCTCCGGAATGGGCAAAATTTCTTGTACGCTCTTTGCTCAAGAAGGTGCATCGGTTTGTGTTGTTGACATCAATGAAAAAACAGCAAAGGCAACTGCGGACGAAATTATTGCCGCAGGCGGAAAGGCAAAAGCCTATGCAATTGACATTACCAATGAGGCAGCTGTGGAGGCCTTGTTTGATGATGCTGTTGCCACATTCGGACGACTCGATGTGTATTTTACAATTGCAGGCATCAGCCCGGTCGGTACTGCAGTAACGACTTCTTATGAAGATTATAAAAAGGTCGTTGCACTGGACATGGATAGCGTCTTTTTAGGCAGTAAGTATTGCATCCCGCATATGATCAAAACAGGTGGCGGTGTAATACTTAATCTGGTTGGAACTTATGGCATTCGCCCAACACCGAATAAGTTGAGTTACTCGGCGGCAAAGGCTGGAGCACTTAGTATTACAAGATCTGTTGCAATTGACTTTGCACGTGATAATATTCGTTGCAATGCGATTTGCCCCGGATTTGTTAACACTCCGCTGAACAATGGCTTTGAGGGGGAAGCTCGTCAGAGATTCCTGAATACCTATCAGCCGGCACCTTTTGAGATTCAAGCAAAGGATATTGCCGAAACAGCGTTGTTCCTGGCAAGCGATGAAGCTCGTGCCATAACCGGACAGGCAATTGTTGTAGATGGTGGTACGGAAGCTTCCCTCTATCTGAACTACAAGCGACCTTCTGCCGACAAATAAACATATCAACCTGCAAAAGCGGCAGAAGAACATACGATGGAGTATGTCATCTTCTGCCGCATTCTGTTTTTTTAGTTAAGGAGTTCTTTATGGAATCGATTTTTATTCCCCGCTATTTTTGGAATGGGACAAACGATGAAGTATGCACAAACACAGCTGTCTTAGTACGTGACAATCGGATTGAACAGATCGATGACCCTGAGAAACTGCGACTTGGCTATCCGGAAGCACAGGTTTTGGAAAGCAATGATTGGTTGATGATGCCTGCTTTTGTAGACGCTCATGATCACGGCAGAGGCATGTCCCCCATATCCTTCCGTACCCCCGATCGGGCGCTGGAAATGTGGTTACAGGATTTAAATAAGCTTCCTGCTATCCCCCACTATCAAGCGTGTTACTATGATGGGATGCGTCTTGTATCGTCTGGTGTTGGTATGGTATTGCATAGCCACAACCCTAACAGCTTTGCTCAAATTCGTGAAGAAATGGTGGCAGCCGAAAAGGGATATAAGGACGCAGGTATACGAAGCATTCTCTGTCCTTTGTATTTGGATCAGAATAAGCGCATTTATTATGACCGTGATAAATTTATTTCCGATTTGCCTGAGCCACTGCGCACAAACTTTGCGGCCGGCATTCACGACAAGATTATGAACATGGATGAGTATTTCCAACTTGTCGAGGGTATCTGCGAAGATCTTGCAGATGATATCAAAGCAGGATGGACTGAGGTACAGCTTCACCCGAACGGTGGTCAGTGGTGCAGTGATGAAGCCCTGCTTCAGATGAAGGAATATGCGCTTGAACATGGTATGTACATTCATCTGCATCTACTGGAGACTCAGTACCAAGCAGAGTATGCAAAGCGTACATGGGGCAAGAGCTTTATTAAGCATTATAAAGAAATTGGGTTTCTGGGCCCATGGGTATCCTTTGCACATGCCGTATGGCTGGATGAAGAGGATCTGCAGCTGATTGCTGAGAGCGGAGCGCATTTAATTACGAATCCATCTTCCAATTTGCGTTTACGTAGCGGAATTTTCAACATGCAGAGGGCGAATGAACTTGGTATTAACTGCGGTATTGGGTTAGATGGATGTGCATTTGATGACGATCAGGACTACCTAAGAGAGATACGTGTTGCATGGCTCAATAATCTGCACAATGGTGTGGATGGCGAAGTGGATTACAAGGACGTTTTGAAAATGGCTACTTCGCGTGGAGCAAAGATTTCTGCTTGCGGTCTGTCCAGCGGCATCCTAGAACCAGGCGGTACGGCAGATTTTACAATGATTAGTGTTGATAGCATAGAAAAACCTTACGCGGATCCTGGTATTGATCCGCTGGCACTGCTTGTACAGCGTGGTACTAGGCAGAGTGTAATCATGACCTGTGTTAACGGTAAAATCGCATGGCAGCAGAACGATGAGAGTAGAAAGAAAGAAAAAGATGCTGAAATCCAGATTTGCACCGCAATCAAAGAACTGCGCGCCAAGGATGATGGGAAGCGAGACAACAGCATAGTTTTGCAGCATGTCCATGACTTTTATACGAAACGAAAGTGAGGAGACCCATGAAAGGAAAGGCAATCCGCAAAGGAGTGTTTATCCCAGCCTTTTCATGTGTATTGATAGCAGGGGCTGTAGGGCTGATCAACAATCAGCTTTTGATTTCGTTCTTTAAGGGAGCGTTTGAACTTGCTTATCAGAATTTGAGCTGGTTGTATCAGTGGATCGTATTGACAATCGTAATCCTTTGCGTGATTCTTACATTTAGCAAGGTTGGTAATATTCGCATAGGAGGACCTGATGCGAAGCCGAAATATGGCTTCTGGTCTTGGTTTGCAATGTCACTAACGGGAGGAATTGGAGCGAGCATTGTCTCGTCAAGCATTTCCCAACCCATTACTTTTTTACAAAGTATTTGGGGAGAACTTGATGGTTATGGCATTGAACCTGGCTCATCTGAAGCCGTACTGTTTGCATTGGGGCGATCTTTCCACGAATGGTCAGTCTTTCCTTATGCGTTCTATGGAATATGCAGCATTTCTATTGCGTATTTGTGCTTTAACAAAAAACAGCCTGTTTCGCTCTCTACATTACTTGTGCCATTGTTTGGAGACAAGGTTAAGAAACGCGGAATTTCTTCTCTAATCGATGCAGTCAATATTTTGGCTCTGGCATTGGCTCTTGTAGGTACACTGGGCACATTTATCGGTCTTACCAGTGCTTGCGCAAAGTATGTGTACAATATTCAGCCGACGCACATATTGATGTTAACTGTTATGGGTGTGACCACAATTTTATATCTTTTGTCTTCTCTGAGCGGCGTTGAAAAAGGCATTAAGTTTTTTGCAAATCTAAATTTCCGTTTTTATATGGTGCTGACGGCTATTGTATTGGTTCTGGGTGGTTCTGCTGCTTTTATTTTTAATACTTCTACTTCTGCGATTGGTTATTGGTTGCAGAATCTCCCACTGTGGAGTCTTGACACAGGAACATCTGGTGGTAGTGCTCTGTTGCAATGGTGGACAATCTACAACTGGACATTTTGGATGGCATTTGCCCCAGTAACAGGAGTTTTTCTTGCTCAACTGACTTATGGACATACCATTCGAGAATCGTTGATAGTAAACTGGTTGATGCCAAGTGTTTTCGCTATCATTTGGTTCTCGGTATTTGGTGGATGTGCGATTAACTGGCAGGTAAGCGGATTTTTGGATATAGCTTCTGTAATCAACGAAAATGGCACATATGCTGGCATATGGGCATTCATTGGAAAGTTACCTTTTGCGCAAATACTGATTCCAATCACGCTTTTTATCATGCTGATCTCTTTCTCTACCAGTGCGGACAATAGTGTGTCTGCGATTTCCGCTCTTTGCACTCAAAACAGCAAAATTGGAGATGAGGCCCCCTCGATCCTAAAGATTCTGTGGGGTGTAGCAATCGGCGTATTAGCATATCTCTTGATGGCTTATGCTGCAGGCACCAAAGGGAATGATGGCGTACGCTATATGGTAGTAGCAATTGGCTCTGTGCTGTCAATCTTCATCATTCTAATGATTGCATCTACTGTAAAAATGTTTTTCGTTGATAAAAAGACATCCCAGAAGTAGGAATAACAAATTATATACGTTATATCGTACGACGCTTGCGATGAACCAAAAGGCCACCACCCGTAATTGGGCAGTGGCCTTTTGGCTTTATTCCATACTTTTACGATTCCGATTTTCCCCGCAGAAACTCAATTTGTCCTTTGAAAAAGCGAGTTTGTCCAGCAAATCACTGCCCTAGCTATTTGTGTTCCTTATTGCATAAATCGGAGTCAGAACCCCACTTGCACGGACTTTTAGCCCCACTTTCACGCGCTAAAGCCCCAACATATGTTTTGGAAACAAACGGATAATAGGTCACTCTGCCTGAATGTTTAAGCCACCCACACCGGTGACCATTGTGAAGTAGCTCAAATATTGGCTGTCACATGGCTCAAACATTCATTGACCTCTGAATTGCGACACTCAACAATGCGCTGCTTCCACTGTGCTTGACTTACTGCCCCTTTCATCTGACTCACTTGCATGGCTACAACTCCTCCTTGAGACTTTTCAGGAATTCCTGATAATTACCAGGAATTCTCGGTAATTCTTGATACCCTTATTATCTCACAGGCACCGTTGCTTTCACAGGACGTCATTTATCGTGCGCTTACACTGCAAACTTCTGCATAGGCGAAGTAACTACAGGGTAGGACTGCTACAAATAGGTACGCCTTGCTCTGCTCACCGGTTACAGAATCGAAAATGGGGATTGTATCGCCAGCCCAATCCCCACCTCAATGGCGTCTCCGGGCTTGTGCTGGATACGCATGGTTGCCTTGGTGACGCGGGCACATTTGCGGTATTTCTCGCCGAACTGTGTAAACATGTACGGCTTCTTGCCTTCATCGTAGCATTCGCGGCGGTACTCCTCCCACAACAAGGTCAGTGTAACACCACGCTTTGCCAACTCACGGTGAATGTACGGATAGTCCGGTTCAACGTACAAGCAAGCACTCTTGTACTTGTCCGGGAAGAACATCTGCTCCAAGTCTGCGTTGGTAATGTCATCGTCAAGGGCCACTGGATGCCATGCTTGTCCATCTCGGCTAAAACCTCGCGGACGGTGTGTCGCGAACAATGAGCGGTTGTCTCAATCGTTCGTTGGCTGTAACCGAGATGGTTATATATTGCTCTTTATTCTCCGAATCAAGGCAAACTCTGCGCATGCAGTACGCACATATATACCCTTGATCCACTGCAAGCTGTTTCCGTGAGCCATCTTTTGGCATGTCTTTGTAAGTGATTTTTAGCGGAGGGGATGCCCTGCGGCAGTCCCTTTTATACTTTTGCAAATCCTCTGACTCAGTTCTAGCCTTTTTTATGTATCTCATTCTGGCCACTCCATCTGTTCAATTTCCAGACTACTTCTAGCCTTATAAACCTCTGGATCATCGTAACCAAGAATATTTTCTAGTTGAGATAGAATTTTCCTTGCCTTTGGATAATCTTCAGCATCAAGAACCTGCGAAAATTTATCGAACAGTTCTTTAATTTCCGCAGGACGATCCCCTACAAGCAGAATACTCCGAAGAACTGTATTTACATCTTTCCCATATGCTGATTCAATCTGCGAAGCACTACCTTCATGCTTTAGTAAAATCAAATTAGCTTCTTTGTACGATGTAATGACTTCAGGAGAATGCGTCGATACAATAAATTGAATGTTCGGGAAGACCAAAGTCAAATCTTTCAAAATTTGCTTTTGCCACCCCGGATGCAAGTGCAATTCCACTTCATCAATTATTATAACACCCGGCGTTTCAAGGATTGCATCTCCAAGTTGCGGATTTAAAACCGCCATTCTGTGCGCAATATCTGCCACCATGCTTAGAACTGAGCGATAGCCATCACTCATCTCGTACATGGGATGAAGTTCGCGTTCACCAGAACGATTCGTATATTCGACAACAATCGTCCTATAGCGCTGACGATATTCAACCTTTACTTTCTGCGTTTCATCGTGATCAATCAAATCCGCAAAGCACCGTTCCAGTGCTTGCTGAACCGCAGTCATCTGCGGGATAGGTCCTTCTTGACTAATAAGCAATGTGGTCTCACTGAACCATTCTAGGAGTTGTTTGTCTGTTGCCTGTTCAGCAATGCAATCTTAATAGCCTTCAAAACGAGACTTCAGCTTTTGTTTTCCTTTTTTCTTTGCTTGCTTTTGTGCCCATAATCGACCAGTACCATAATAAGCAATAAGCGGAAGTACATCTTCCGAATATTCATTTGATGCGCCTTTTTGCAAGGAAGATGCAATATTTCGCAAATCAGATGCTCCACCATAAGTCGTATTAGACTTAGGACCACTCAAAGAGCGCGACCACTTGCAGGTAACCCCATTAACGAGGCCCTCATAGGAAACTTCGACCGGATAGACTGCCACCTGTTGATATACTTTTTTAACTTCATGTGCTACATGTCGAACATCATCCGTTTTGATGCTACGTGGAGAAGCGTAGTCAATTCCAAGAAAGAAAGCGCTAGCAGCAGTTAATGCACCCATGAGCAGAGAACTTTTGCCGCTTCCGTTATTGCCAATCACAATATTCATTTTAGAATTCAGCGGAATATCTACACTCTCAAAGTTCCGGAAGTTTTTCAAGGTCAACTGGTCAATATGCATAAGCCATTTTCTTCCTAGCGATAACAGAATGCAAGATATATCTTCAAATCACACTCTACCGTAATTATATCTTCGATAGCGAAGCAAATCAACCACATATTTCATTTAAAACAAAATCATTTAATCTGTTCAATAATAAACATTCTCTGGAACCACTGCACCATTTGCTCACTACAAAAATATTTATATTTTTCCCGTCCCATTCCCACACTCCGACGCTATCCATTGTAATTGAGAAGAGATATACTTCCTCTCACCACAACTGAATAGCGTCCTCTGCCGTACCGTTTTTGGGGAAGCAGCGCCATAATCTGGATTCGTCCAAGGAGCGTGCCAAGAAAGCGTGACAACATGCTGCAAGGCAGGTCCAAAGGCTGCCTTGCAGGGCACAGCGCCGGGAAGGGTTGCCTGTCTGGAATTTGCAGGGGGAGAAAAACGCAAAACCAATATAGCAGCAGATTATGCCGTGAAAGTACCTGCTTTCACGGCATTGCTGTGCCGCCATATTGGTTCCATTCGTACATTTTTGAAATCGTAACGATTGTAGTATACTGGTTTTGCGGACGAGGAAAACGCCCCGTCCCGACAGTCGAATCTTGGAGGTGCAGTCTTATGCCACAATGCTTTGGGAGCCCCTTCTCATGACAGCCAGCTTGCGCGTAAAAAACGACAAATACTATGTTGTGCTCACACATACGACAGATGGCAAGAAAAATCAGACCTGGGTCTCCACAGGTCTGTCAGTAACAGGAAACGAGGGCAAAGCCAGGCAGCTCATGCTTGATATGCTCGGCGAAAAGTCCGAGCAGGCCGCCCCTCACGATATTCTATTCAGCGACGCCGTGCGCCGCTGGCTGGAGGATGTCCGGCATCGCGTGGACGAGGTCACCTACCAAGGCTACGAGGTTCAGGCCCGAGCGCACATTCTCCCCTACTTCGATGACCTGCAAATCCGGCTGTGCGATGTTGACGGTGAGACGCTGCAGACCTACATCAACGTAAAGGCCAAATTCGGGCGCTCTGACGGCCACGGCGGCCTATCCGCAGTTAGCTTGCGTCAGCACAAGAACGTGCTCAATCAGACGCTCAAATTAGCGCAGAGAGATGGTCTGATTCAGACAAATCCCGCCGATCTGGTCGTCATGCCGCACGCAGCGCAGTTTACCGGCACGTTCTACACGGAAGCGCAGATGCGAGACCTGTTGACCGCCGTCAAAAACGAGCGCCTCTACCCTATCATCTATGTCACCGCGCTGTACGGCCTGCGCCGCAGCGAGGTACTGGGCCTGAAATGGGACAGCATCAACTTTGCAATGCAAACGCTGACCATACGGCACACCGTGGCACGGGTCACGAAGGTCGTGGAGAAGAACAAGACGAAGAACGCATCCAGCTTCCGCAGCTTTCCCCTGACAGACGATGCGGTGCGGTTGTTCAAGATCCTGTTACAGCAGGAGCAATATTACCGCAACCACTTCGGCAGGGATTACATAGACAACGACTATGTGTTCACCTGGGAGGACGGGCATCCCTATTCCCCCGATTATGTAAGCCACACCTTCCACAAGCTGCTGAAGAAGTACGACCTGCCCCACATCCGGTTTCACGACCTGCGCCACACCTGCGCCAGCATGCTGCTGTCGGAGGGCTACGGCCTGAAGGACGTGCAGGAGTGGCTGGGACACTCGGACATCCAGATGACCGCAAACATCTACGGCCATCTGGACATACGCCGCAAGCGTTCCATTGCCAACGGCTTAGAGCAGGCGCTGCCGCGTTTGAAGCCGTGAAAAACAAAAAAGCGCCAAATCCTTTCGGATTTGACGTTACTGCTGACCTTGACAGCCACCTTTGGTCCGAGTGGCGAGAGTCGAACTCACGGCCTCTTGAACCCCATACAAGCGGGCTGCCTAATCATTCGATTTATGCTAGCTAATACACCATTTTGTTTTATACAGCCTGCAATGCGTAGTTCGCCATTATTTTCTTGAATTCTTCGACTGTCATTTTAGCCTTTTCAGCAGCACACTCTGGTTTCAAATCACCGTCTCGAACAAGCTGAACGAGCATCCCAATCTCTCCTATGCTGATGCCTTCTTTCCTGCCTTCCTCTCTGCCTTCGGCCCTGACTCCCTGACTAAGGTTGCACATAGTAAGCACCTCACTTTCCAGTTCTTCACTCATTGCAACGCCAAACTCTTCTTCGAGAATTTTCTTTTTCTCTGTAGCTGCCCTTGACGAAGAAAGCAGCACATCCAAAAACTTTAGAATACCTGTATAGTTTTCCGAATCAGGTTTTCCCAGACAAATCGTTACCACGCTCATAAGATCATAGTTTTCTGATTTTTCAGTTGCATTTCCAATCAACTGTTCCGGGCAAATCGAATACCTTGTGAGTGTATTTTGAAATTCATCGGACGGTTTTGTACAAACCCATATAGAATACACTTTTCGGATTTTTCCATACTCCGACTTTTTGAATATCGGCCCGTGCTGGGCGGAAATCATTCTGCTGCAATAATAGATTGCACGTTTCGTCAGCGGATATCCCGGATTGAACGCAGTCTGTGCTTCCACGTTAATAATAAGCCGAATCACATCTTGCGAAGCCGCATCATGCGCTGATGTCGGCGTAATCGCATCAAAGCGAACATCATAATGTACCGTTCCCTCAGTCAGCGTAGAATCCTCATTATTGCTTCCAGTTATTACTTCAGGAGTCCTCGGCAATCTGTTGGTATCGTCAACATGAACGCCAACCGTGCCAACCTCCGGCGTTCCTTCGATATACTTTTCAGCAATTTCATCTACGGAACATTCGCTGTATTCATCTACACAGCCCTTCATATCTCAAATTCTTACCAAACATAAGCGCACCTCCTTCTGTTTATGTTATACCGCAAATCAAAAAAGTAAACACCAGCGGCAACTTCTTTCATATAATATTTCTGCTTTGTTTCGCCAATATTTTCCAGCATGTCTTTCTCACACCGCCTTTGATCACTCTCCACCCATTCGCCATGTATCTATAGCGTGTAATCTAAACGCCCCTGGAGAAATTGGTTACCTAATATGGACACTTCGCTAGATATTTATTTACTAGTCCTGTTATATGCAATTATTAATTGATGACATGAAGTTTAATTATATATCAAATTATCGTCCAAAATACAACTTATTATAGAAATGCGCACTATCAAAAAACTGGGTTTTTGTATGTAGCCGTATTTAAAGTAGGCTTTTGTCCTTAATCTAGTAAGCTATTGCAGTAAGCGCTCAACCTCAACCGTCAGGCAAAAATAAAACTGAAGCCAAAATCGGCTCCAGCTTATTTTTGCTCGATGGCTGTGGTTGAGCGGTTACGTTGCCGCAGCCCAAACAGCATCTACAGCAATCAGTGTTATTCAATCGATATTGCCGGTTTCACGGTAGCTGCGCCAGACATTCTCGAAGAAGTCGTCATCCTCGGGGATGGGGCGCGGGGCGCGCCAGTCGGTCTTGCAGGTGCCGTCCTCGAACCACAGCTCCTGAATCAGCGGGGCTTCGGTTTCGTCCAAGGCAAAGGTGAAGGTATCCGGCAGCTGGGCAAACGGCTTGACGCCGCCCGTCAGGTCGGTGTACAGGGCACTACCACGGCTTTGCCCGCCGTGGGCAGTATAGTCCGCCATGGCGGTCAGGTAGGCGTGCTGGCTCAGCAGCATATCGCGCAGGCGGTAGACCATGGCAAGCTCGGTGCGGCTGCCCGCCTTGACCGTTTTGGCAAAGCCGGCAAGCTGCGCTTCCACCTGCTTGCCGTAGGCGCGTATCTGCGCGGGGTCGCGTATGGCGGCACCGCAGCGGCTCATTTCCTCGGCGGCGTGCTGCCACAGGGCGCGCACATT